>Ga0172377_10000470_pt1 | contig 37886 bp, 31 predicted proteins | sample Pumphouse3metaG_FD_119749 | JGI IMG/M metagenome (GOLD analysis project Ga0172377, IMG submission 119749) | Leachate microbial communities from a municipal landfill in Southern Ontario, Canada - Pumphouse #3 metaG | ecosystem: Engineered > Solid waste > Landfill > Unclassified | place: Canada... | reverse complement strand
GATGATATTGTTTTTGGATGTAAGAATAATATTAATTATATTGCTGCTTCATTTACTAGAAGAAAGCAAGATATACTTGATATAAAAAGAATATTAAAACAAGAAGATAAAGAATTTATTCAAATAATTGCTAAAATAGAAAATCAAGAAGGTGTAGATAATATCGATGAAATTCTTGATGTATGCGATGGAGTAATGGTAGCAAGAGGAGATTTAGGAGTTGAAATACCTCCTGAGGATGTGCCTGTTGTTCAAAGAATGTTAATAAATAAATGTAGAAAAATTGGTAAACCAGTTATTGTTGCTACACAAATGTTAGATTCTATGCAAAAAAATCCAAATCCAACAAGAGCAGAGGTTAGCGATGTTGCTAATGCTATTTTTGAAGTATGCGATGCAATAATGCTTTCTGGGGAGTCTGCAAGTGGAGACTATCCAGTTGAATCTGTAATGATGGAAGCAAAAATTGCAAAAAGAATTGAAAGTATATTGGAATATCATAAATTAGCAGAGGAAGCATTTAGTACATCTACTCAAGCAAATAATGATGCAATAGCATTTTCAGTTGCTAATTCAGCAATTATTACATCATCAAAATTAATTATAGCTTTTAGTGAATCTGGAGCTACTTCAAAAAGAATTGCTAAATATAGACCAAAATGTCCTATAATATCAGTAAGTACCAACCCTAGAAAAGCAAAAGAATTATGTCTTAATTGGGGAGTTTATGGTGTTACAATGTCGGCTATTGAGACAAATCGCGAAGAATTAGATAATCAGGCAATGAATATTGCTAAGAATGCAGGGTTAATAAAAGGGGATACGTTTTTATTAACTGGAGGCAATGGATTTGGAAGTACTAATTTTATGAAAATTTTAATTGTAGAATAAATAAGGTGGGGAAAAATAATGGAGTATGGTGTTGGTTATGATATTGGTGGAACATATATTAGAGTAGCAATTATTTCTGAGTACGGGAGTATTATAAAAATTATTAAAGAAGAAACTGGGAAACTAAGAAATGGCGAAGATTTAAGAGATAAAATAGTTGCACTATATCAAAAAATTAATGCTAAAGAATATAACCCTGTGGGAGTAGGAATAGGAATTTGTGGGCCAGTTTATCAAAAAACAGGGTATGTTTATGTTCTTCCTAATTTAGGTATAGGGAATTTTAATTTAAAAAAATTAGTTCAAGAAAAAATAGATATTCCAATTTTTGTTGGGAATGATGCAAATATGGCTGGTCTTGCTGAGGCAAAACTAGGGTCAGGGATTAATCATAAAATTGTTCAGTATATAACTGTTTCAACAGGTATTGGTGGAGCCCTTATTATAAATGGTAAGGTTATTGAAGGAAGAGATGGATTTGCTCAAGAAATAGGACATATGATTATTTCTTCTTCAAAAAGAAAGCAAAGCAAAACAACAAATTATGGTTCTTGGGAATCTCAATGCTCAGGAACAGCAATATATAATCGTGCAATTGAAGAAGGATTAAAAGTTAAAAATACAAGAGATGTTTTTGAATTAGAAAAAAAAGAAAATCCAATTGCTCAAAAGATTATTAGTGATTGGATAAAAGATATGGGAATAGCAATAGCTAATATAAATTTATATATTGAACCAAACATTTATATAATTGGAGGTGGAGTTTCCAATTCTGCAAAATTTTATTTTGATAAAATAAAAGAAGAAGTAGATAAATATGTCTTTGAAGGTTGCAAAGGGAAAACAGTTTTAGTTCAAGCAAAACTTGGCCCGGATTCGGGAATAATTGGAGCAGCCCTTCAAGCTTTTTACATTTCTCATTAAGCTAGGATATTCCTAGTTTTTTTATAATTTTATTATTTTTGCATTTTTAATGTTTTCACCATAGTGATTAATAGATAATATTATTTTGTCTTTTGCAAATTCATTTATTAATTTAATTATTTTATTGGCTGTTAATGGATCTATTTTTGCATTCATTTCATCAAGTAAAATAATTTTTGAATTTCTAATTATTACTCTAGCAAGATTTAATAAAACTTGTTCTCCGGTTGAAAAATCAAAATAATTTAGTTTTTCATCTAAACTATTTACTCTATGTTTCAATCCTATTTTTTCTAATGCATTCCAGATAACCTCATCAGGAATATTTTGCTTTAAAAGAGTAAGTTCTTCTTTTATAGTACCATTACTAAAAAATGTATCTTGAAATAAAATTGAAAATAGTGTTGATTTTATTTCACAAGGTAAAGAGCGTGTCGAGATATCATTTATAAAAATATCACCATAAGTTGGAAATATAATTCCACTAATTAGTTTAAATATTGTAGATTTTCCAGCACCACTTCTTCCTTTTAATACAATTTTGTCATTATTTTCTATAATTAAATTAAAGTTTTTAATTATTGGAGTATTTTTTTCATATTCAAAATCTACATTTTTAAATTCTATTCTTATGTTTTTTTCGAAATTTTCAATATTTACATTATTTTCTTGACATTTTGATGCCTCAAATTCGAAAAATTGGTTTATTCTTTTAATTCCTGCCATTGATTTTTGAATAGTTTGTAATTCCATTCCTAAATTTTCAATTGGCTTAAATAAATCTGTTATCAAGTCAATTATACTAACTAAAACTCCAACAGATATACCAAATAGATTATAGTTATAACTTGATATTAAAATAATCAAGACAATTACTATAGTTTTAATTATTTGCATAATTGGAGAAAATATTGAGTCATAAAAGTTGGATTTTTTTATTGTTTGATAGTGATTTTTTAAAACACTAATATATTTATTTTGAAAATAATTGTAAGCTTGAAATGCTTTTATTGAAATTATGTTATCAAGTCCTTCTAAAACAAGATTATTGACATTTCCTTCAATTTTTCTATTATTGATTTGGGCCTTAAACATTAATTTTTTAAATCCAAATGTTATAAAAATTATTAATGGTAATATAGCAATGCTTAAAAATCCAAACATTGTAGAAAAAACAAATATTGAAATAATTATTCCAATCATTTTTAATGAGTCAATTATCATTGAAATAACACCACTAGTGATAAGAGCATCAATTGCATCTACATCGTTACTAAAATAAGACTCTAGTGTTCCAGCATCATTTTTTATAAAATTTATATAATTCATTTTATGGACATGAAGCATCATTTCTTTTCTTAGATTAGTTGATATTCCTTGACTTAGTATAATTAATACCAATTCTTTTATGAAATTAGTTATTCCAATTAAAAGGTAAGTGGCTAAATAAAGTATTGAGAATGACAAAAGTTTTTCAGTTTCACCTTTCAAAATAATATTATCAACAATTATTCTTAAAATTTGTGGGGGTACTAATGCTAAAAGAGTCACAAAAATTATTACTAAAATAATAACAAAAAGAAGTAATAAATGTTTTTTGAAATAATTAATTAAACTTTTCTTTACACTCATATTACTCATTAACTCCTTGCATCAATAGTTTGAAACTATTACATTTGTTAATTAGTAATTTATAATTTTCTAGGCAATGTTTATTTTTTTCAAAATAAATAACTTTATCAGTCAACTCCAAAATATCTTTTTGATTACAAACTATGAAAATCAAGCAATTTTTATAGTTTGTTTTTAAATTCTTGAATATTTTTTTTGCCATTAAAGAGTCAATAGAATTAAATGGATCATCTAGTATGATTATTTTAGGATAGTTGAATATGGCTCTAGCTATTGCTAAGCGCTTTTGTTGACCGCCAGAAAGATTTGCTGTTGAATGAGAAATTATTTGATTATACTTTTGAGGGAAATTTTCAATATCAACGCTTAGTTGGCTATCTATAGCTGCTTGCACATAGTCGCCATTTTTTCCCAAAGAAATATTTTCTTTTATTGATGAATTAAAAATATCAATATTACTTGGTGCATAACCAATTAAATTTTCTGTTTCGTTCTTTTGAATATTTTTAAGTTCAACTCCATTTACATAAATATTCCCAGTATAGTCATATAATCCAGTTAGTAAAGAAGCAAAAGTAGATTTTCCCATATGGACTTTGCCAGATATTCCAATAATTTCTCCTTCTTCAAAACAATAGTTTAAATTTTTTAAAATACAGTTATCATTAAAGCCAAAATTAACATTATTTAACTCTAATTTCAAGTTTCCTGAAATATTATATTTTTCTTTCATATCTATTTGTTTTAGAAATGGTTTACACCTTTCCCAGGATACTTTTGCCTTTTGATAAGCATTAAAAACTTTGCCTGTTTTACTTGCTTTGTTAGCAACAAGAATAAAAGTTGTTAGATAAGCACTGAAAGTTCCAATTTGCCAAACCCCATTAATTACTTTTTGACCAGTAAGATATATTACAAAAATAACACCAATCATTGCTATTATATTATAAATAGGTTCCATTGAACCTTGGAATACCATGGCTTTTATTGACTTTTTTCTAAGATTATTTAAATTGTTTTCATAATTATTTTGATAGTTTTCACTAGCCCCTAAACTCCTATAATACAATTCATTTTTAATCATTGTTAAGGTTTTTAATTTATTATTGCCAAATTCTTTTTTGTAATCAAGTGTTGCTTTATAAATAATTTTTTTAAGAATAGAAGAAGAAAATATTGCCAATGCAATAAAAATAAAAACAATAATTGTAGTTTTTAGGTCCATTATTAGCATTGAAATTGAATAACTTAGCATCAAGACAATTGTATCAAAAATTTCGGTTGTTACTTTTCTAATTCCCTCTGCAGTATCAGCAATATCACCTAAATTTTTGTTCATTATATCGCCTTTGTTTTCAGCGTTTATATTATTAATGTCCATGTTCATCAAATTTTTCATGCTTTGAGAACGCATTGTAATTATTATTTTATTTGCTAATAATCTTACAAAATATCTTTTAAAAAAACGATTAATTTGGACAAAAATTACAAAAGAAATGAATGTTACTGATAATTTTAAAATTAATTCCAAAGAATCCCGCAAAAAAAAGGCATCAATTAATTTTCCTTGAATAATTGGTACAAGACTCATGAGACCATTAAATGTTAATCCAGTAATTAAGATTGATATACAAATATATATATGGTTTAAGAAATATGTAGAAATTTTATCTAATTTTCTTTGCTGCATTTTACATCCCTCAAAAACATCATAATGACATTGATATCTAAAGTCAATTTCAATATTTAAGTCAATATAAACGAATGTTGTAAAGATATTGACATTAATAATAAAAAGTATTATAAATATTATATAGTTTAAATTCTTTGAAAAAGACAAGAGTATGTTTAATTTATTATAGAGAGAAGTAAATTGGTGAAATACTTTATAAATTATTTATTACTTACCGCTTTTGAGAATCATTGTGAACAATGACGTTGCTGGCGTTAACAGAAATTAAGTGCACACAATATTATCGTATGGTGTGAATTAAGGTGGTACCGCGGATTTCGTCCTTAGAAAATGTATTTTCTAGGGCGTTTTTTATTTTATTAGTAAAAATTGGAGGAAAGAATTATGTACAAAATTACATTACCAGATGGGAAAATTATAGAAGTAGAAGAAAACAAAAGTTATGGTGATTTATGCTCTAGTATATCACCATCTTTAAGAAAGAAAACTTTGGCAGCCATAGTAGATGATAAAATTACGGATTTATCAGAAATTATTGAAAAAGATTCAAAAGTTAAATTCATAACACTTCAAGATAAAGAAGCATATGAACTTCTTAATCATTCATGTGCTCATTTATTGGCACAGGCAGTTAAAAGATTATATCCGAATGCTCTTTTTTGGGTTGGGCCAGCAATTGAAGAGGGGTTTTACTATGATATTGATCTACAAAATGAATCAATAAATGAAGAAAATTTACAAGAAATAGAAAAAGAAATGCGATTAATAGTTAAAAATGGTGAAAAAATCACTCATAGAGTATTATCCAAAAAAGAAGCTCTTTTAATTTTCAAAGATAATCCTTATAAAGTAGAACTAATCGAAAATCTTCCAGAAAATGAAAAAATAAGTGTTTATGAGCAAGGTGAATTTATTGATTTATGTAGAGGACCTCATGTAGATAATGTTAAAGAATTAAAAAACTTTAAATTATTAAAAGCTTCGGGAGCTTATTATAAGGGTGATTCTAAAAACAAGATGCTGCAAAGAATTTATGGAGTTTGCTTTTCATCTAAAGAACAGTTAGAAAATCATTTAAATATGCTAGAAGAAGCTAAAAAAAGAGATCATAAAAAAATTGGTAAAGAAATGGAATTATTCATGATAAGTGAATATGGGCCAGGATTTCCTTTTTGGTTACCTAATGGGTTAGTATTGCGTAAACAATTAGAAAATTTTTGGTATAAAGAACATACTCTTGAAGGATATCAATTTATTCAAACTCCAATAATGCTTAATCAAGAGTTATGGCAAATTTCTGGTCATTGGCAAAATTATCGAGAAAATATGTACACATCTGAAATAGATAATCATCTATTTGCCATTAAACCTATGAATTGTCCTGGTGGCATGCTTGTTTATAAAAATAATTTACATTCATATAAAGAATTACCATTAAGAGTGGGAGAATTAGGATTAGTACATCGTCATGAAGCAAGTGGGGCATTGAATGGCTTGTTCCGTGTAAGGACTTTTACTCAAGATGATGCTCATATATACATGAGAGATGATCAAATTGAAAGTGAAGTTGTTCGTTTAATAAATTTTATTGAAAGAATTTATAAAGTATTTGGTTTAACATATGAGGTTGAACTATCAACAAGACCTCTTGATAAATACATAGGAGACATCTCTGTATGGGATAAAGCTGAAAGCGTTTTGGCATCTGCTTGTGAAAAAGCAGGTAAGGATTTAAAAATTAATCCAGGAGACGGGGCTTTTTATGGTCCAAAACTAGATTTTAAAATAAAAGATTCTTTAGGAAGAGTATGGCAATGTGGAACTATTCAATTAGATATGCAAATGCCTGAAAGATTTGATTTAACATATATTGATGCTGATGGTTCAAAGAAAAGACCAATAATGCTACATAGAGTAATATTTGGCTCAATTGAACGCTTTATTGGTATATTGACAGAACACTATGCTGGTAATTTCCCATTATGGCTTGCTCCAATTCAAGTAGAAATTTTACCTGTAAACGGAGAAGCTCATGGTGAATATGCACATAAGTTATATGATAAATTCTTGAAAGATGAAATCAGAGTAAGTATTGATGATAGAAACGAAAAACTAGGCTATCGTTTACGTAGTTCACAACTTAAAAAGGTTTCATATATTGTTGTTGTAGGTGAAAATGAGGTTAGTAATGATTTAGTAACTTACCGTCGACATGGAGATCAAGAACAAATTACCGTAAATTATAAAGATTTCATAAAATTGTTGAAAGATGAAATCGCTTCTAAGCAATAAAACAGAGTTAATCTCTGTTTTTTGTTTAAATCTAAGGTTAAAAGTTATATAATCTATTTATTATTAAGAAAGGATGATAGTATGGGATATTCAAGTTTTTTAAAAAGCAGAAAAGAACTTGCAAAGGAATTAGTTAAAGAGTTATTACATGATTATAAATATGTTTCTTTACTAGGAAGCCATATTGAAGGAGAAACTGTTATGGTTAATAAAGTTTCTACTGCGATTGGTAGCTCTTTTGATGCTCAGTGTGGATTTGTTTTGAAAATTTATAATGGAGCTAGTTACTCCGAGTATTCTTTCAAAGATATTGATAGTAATGTAAAAGATTTTGCTGAAAAAATTAAAAAAGAAATCACATTATCAACATATTTGAGCAAAAAAATGGTAAATGTTGGAATCATGGAAGATAAACCACATATTGAAAAATTTTCAAGACCAGATACTGGTAAAAAATATACTACTGAAGAATTAGTTAAAGTTTGTACTTCACTAAGAGATGAAATGTTAGCAGGGGACAAATTAGTAATTAATGCAGTATCAGTTATTGGTCAGGTAATCGTTTCAAAAATGTTTATCTCAGAGCATAAAGATTTAGAACAATACTATACTTGGACTAATGGCTATTTGATGTGTGTTATGCGCGATAAAGATAAGATGTCAATGGAAAGATCGGGAGTGTGTTATGACAATATGGAAAAGGTCATAAATGAACTTCCATCAAAAGTTAAGCACACTATTGATATAACAAAGAAAATGCTTAATGCAAAACATATTACTCCTGGTGAATATGATATTATTTGTACACCTTCAATTTCAGGCTTAATTGCTCATGAAGCCTTTGGACATGGTGTTGAGATGGATATGTTTGTAAAAAATAGAGCCCAAGCAAAAAACTTCATTGGTCAATATGTTGCAAGCCCACTTGTAACAATGCATGATGGAGGTAAAGCATATAATAGTGTTGCTTCTTACTTTTTTGATGATGATGGTATTTTAGCAAAAGACACAGTTATTATTGAAAAAGGAATACTAAAAAAGGGTATTAGTGATAGCCTTTCTGCCTTGCAATTAGGGACAATTCCTACAGGTAATGGAAGAAGAGAATCTTATAAAAGAAAAGCATATTCAAGAATGACTAATACATTTTTTGCTCCTGGTAGTGATAAACTAGATGATATGATAAAATCAATAAAGCATGGTTATATGCTTTTTGAAACTAATAACGGAATGGAGGATCCAAAAAATTGGGGAATTCAATGTGTTGCTGAATATGGAATAGAAATTATTGATGGAAAATTAACTGAAAACTATGTTTCACCAGTTGTTATGAGTGGATATGTTCCAGATTTATTAAAGTCTATTTCCATGGTTTCTGATGATTTAGAAGTTATTGGTGCTGGTCAATGTGGCAAAGGATATAAAGAATGGGTTAGAGTCAGTGATGGAGGTCCATATTTGAAAGCTAGGGTGAAATTAGGATGATAGAAAAAATTAAGAAAATACTAAATAATAACAAGAAAATTAATGCTTGGAAAATTAATTATAGTGAAATAAAAAGTTGTGAATTATTCTATGTCTTAAAAAAACTTGAAATAAATAGAGCAACACAAGATGTTAGGTGTGATGTAACAATTTATCATGATTTTGATAAGTATAGAGGTTCATCAACTATAGTAATTGAGCCATTTATGGACGAAAATGAAATGGTAAAAGAAATTGATAAGGCAGTCTATCGTGCCTCATTTGTAAAAGATGAGTATTATGACATACCTTCAAAATCTGATGATGAAATGATAAATATCAGTAGCAATTTTTCTGATAAAAGTTTGAATGAATGGGCACAATTAATTACAGATGCTGTTTTTGAGGCCGATGTTTATAAAAATGGTTGGATTAACTCTACAGAAATATTTTTATATGATACAAAAAATATTTTTATAAATTCTAATGGTGTATTTCATGAATACAAAAAATATAGTGGAATGATTGAGGTAATCCCTACATGGAGTAAAAATAAAGAAGAATTTGAGTTATATAAAAATTATGAATTTTCTTCTATTGATTTAAAAAGAATAACGGCTGAAGTTAATGAGATTCTTCTTCAATCTAGAGATAGAAGTGAAGCAGTAAAATTACCAAAAAATGTTGATGTTAAAGTTTTATTGAGTGGAAGAGATATTAATTCATTTTTTAGTTATTTTGCAAATCAACTTCAATATGCCACAGTTTATCAAAAAATGTCAATGTTTGAACTTAATAAATCTTGTCAAGGAAAATCTTTAAAAGGTGATAAGTTAACATTGACGATGTCACCATTTGTTCTTGAAAGTTCATCATCTTCACCAGTTGATTTTGACGGAATAGTTTTGAAAAACGAGCAAATAATTAAAGATGGTATATGTCAAAAATATTGGGGAAATCAAAGATTTGGTTATTACTTGAAGCAAGAAAAGCCAACAGGAATGATTCCGAATATGATAGTAGATGGTGGAACAAAATCTTTATCAGAAATGAAAAAAGAGCCATATTTAGAATGTGTCTCCTATTCAGGACTTCAAGTAGATCCATTTACTGGTTATGTTGGAGGAGAAGTTAGATTAGCATATTATTTTGATGGTGAAAAAACATATCCTGTTACTGGATTATCAATAAGTGGTGATTTGGAAAAAATCAAAGAAAATATGTTCTTTTCAAAAGAAATTATTTCAAGAAAGAATTATAGTGGACCAAGTCATATTGAAGTTCCGTGTTTTAAAATTCTATAAAGATATTAGTTGACATGTTTAATGTTAAATGGTATTATTAATTAGCAAAAACGAATACGTGAAAAGAAGAGGCACCCGCTTCTCACCTGATTGCTTATAACTTTGGGTAAAATGTCACAAAAATTTAGAAATAAATGATTTTTAACGGGTGCGTTTGCACTCGTTTTTATTTGAGTTTGGAGGTGTCAGCTTATAACAGCAGCAAGCAATAATCCTTATGGCGGTAATAGAATGCCAGTTAAGGAAAACGAAGACTTAGTAAATGGGCTAATTAGATTTGCAGAAGTCTTAGTAATCGATGAAAATGGTCAATCTCTTGGAGTTAAATCACGTAGAGAAGCTCTAAAAATAGCTGAAGAAGCTAATTTAGATTTACTTTGCGTTGCCCCAATGGCAAAACCACCAGTTTGTAAGATTTTAGATTATGGTAAATATCGTTTTGAACAACAAAAGAAAGCGAAAGAAATAAAAAAGAATCAAAAAATAATTGAAACAAAAGAAGTTCGCTTTACTCCACAAACTGATATGCATGATTTAGAAGTGAAAGCAAAAGCTACTATAAAGTGGTTACAAGATGATTGTAAGGTAAAGGTGACAGTAAGATTTAGAGGTCGACAAATGTCTCACATTGAAGTTGGTGAAGAAACAATGCGAAAATTTTTAGAACTTATTTCAGAATATTGTATTGTTGAAAAAGCTCCACAAATGGAGGGAAGACAATTATTCGCCATTCTTTCAAGTAAAAAGAAAAGTTAATTTGTCATATTATTAGGAGGAGTTTATATGCCAAAAATGAAAACAAAAAAGTCTGCAGCAAAGCGTTTTAAAAAAACCGCTAATGGCGGATTAAAAAGAAAACATGCTTATCGTCAACATATTGCTCATGGTTTAACAAAAAAACAAAGACGCCATTTAAGTAAACCTGCTATGGTTCATGAAAGTGACTTAAAGCGTATTAAAGAATTATTTCAAGGATAAAGGGAGGTAAATACAAATGGCAAGAGTACAAGGTGGATTCTCCACTCGTCGTTATCATAAAAAGGTATTAAAATTAGCAAAAGGATATTTTGGTTCAAAACATCGTCTATATAAAACAGCCAATGAACAAGTAATGAAGTCATTAGCTTACTCATATAGGGATCGTCGTAATAAGAAAAGAGATTTCCGTAAATTATGGATTACAAGAATTAATGCAGCATGTAATCAATTAGGAATATCTTATTCAAAGTTTATGTATGGATTAAGAATTGAAGGTATTGAAATCAATCGCAAAATGCTTTCAGAAATCGCGATAACAGATCCAAAAGCATTTGAAAGTTTAGTTGTAACTGCAAAAAAAGCTTTACAAAGTGGTAAGAAACCAGTTGAAAAAGCACCAGTTGAAAAGGCTCCAAAAATCAAAGTAAGTGAAAAAGAAGATGGAAAGGTTTTAGTTGCTGTTGAAGCTCCAGTTAAGGAAAAGAAAGTTACAAAAAAAGCAGTGGTAAAAAAAGAGGCTGTTGAAAAGACAGCACCTAAAAAACCTGTTGTTAAAAAAGAAATTAAAGAAAAAGAAATAGTTGTAGAGGATAAAAAGCCTACAGTTAAGAAGACAACAAAAAAGGTTGAAGAAGAAACTGCTAAAGAAAAGAAAACAACAACTACAAAAAAGAAAACCACTGTCAAAAAAGAAGTTAAAGAAAAAGTAACTGATAAAGAAAAGAAGCCTGCAGCAAAAAAGACAGTTAAAAAAACAACTAAAAAAGTTGCTGAATAATATTTAAAAAAAGAAGGAATATAATTAATTCCTTCTTTTTATTTTGTGAAAACTAAATTCTTTTTTATTTTTCCAATTGATTTCATAAATATAATTGTATCTTTTAAGGTATCTACCATTTTTCTTGGAGCATAATTTAAAGTTTTTGTAGCTTTTTTATGCGAAAACTTTGCATTACTGGTTAGTGTATATAATGAATATGTTGTAAAAAGAGGTGGCTGTTTTTTTGATTTATAATATATTTCACTAAAAGGTGCGGTTAATTTTGCAATCCACATTGGGAATATATATCGTATTGGTTTTTTATTTGTGAATGATGCAATTAAATTCATAAGATCATTAACTTTGAAAAAATCATTTGATAAAATATAACATTCACCCTTTTTCCCCTTATCAACTGCACTTAAAACACCTTTAGCAACATCTCTAACATCTACAAAGTCATATCCTCCATTTAAAGATACTTTTAAATCTCCATTAGCATAGTCAATTAAAAATTGTGATGAATGCGATTTTCCATAATCGTATGGTCCAAATATTCCAGAAGGATGAATAATTATTGCATCCAATCCTTCATTTACTTTATCTAAAACATAGTTTGAGGCAATTGCTTTTGTTTTCGCATATAATCCTACAACTTTATCAGGATTAAATCTTTTCACTTCTTTAATCGTTTTGCCTTTTTTTAGTTCTTCAAATGCATGAACAGAACTTATATAAATAAATCTTTTCACTTTGTTTTCTAGTGCTAAATCTGCGATGTTTTTAGTGCCATTGACATTTACATTAAATACATTAGTGTCAAATTTTGAAGCAATTGATACAATACCAGCACAATGTATAACTACAGTTTCATACATTTCAATATTAGAAAATATGCTATTAAGTGTATCTTTTACTGTTACATCACCATAATAAAACTCAATATTTTTGCTATATTTTTCGTGAATTATATCATTTTGTAAAATTAATGCACGAACCTTACTATTGTTTTTATCAAGTAATTTTAATAATGCTGTTCCAAGATGACCATTAGCACCAGTTACTATATATAATCTTTCCATTCAATTTCACTTCCTTATTTTTATTTAGATATATGAATATTATTTATTATTTTAAGAAATGAATAAATATTGTATAATTTTAGTGGTGATATATTAATGAACATTTTATCCTTTTTAGACGATTATATGAATATAGTTATGGTAATTGAAGCCGATAACTTTATTTTGAATCCTTCTAAACTATATATTGTCGATAAATTATCAAATAAATATTGTGATACTAAAATTATTAAAGAAGAAATAAAAAATAATTCACATATCTATTATATAAATGTTTTGAAATCATTAATAATTGGTGATGAGTACTATATAACTGATAATAAAAATATAAAAAGTCTTGTAGAATATAGATTTATTACCAAGACAAAAAGATTTGAAAAAGAATTTTTTTATGATGATGATGATTTAGGAAGCACCATAAAAAATAACAAGACGTCATTTAAATTATGGGCACCAACAGCAAATAAAGTAGCTTTAAAAATTAATGGATTTTATCATGATATGAAAAGAATTGATAAAGGAATTTGGTATTATAAAATAGATAGAGATTGTCAAGGTGAAATATATAACTATGTTGTAAATGTAAATGGTCAAATAAGTGAAGTTGTTGATCCATATGCCAAAGTTTCAAGTGCAAATTCTACATCTTCGATAGTTGTTGATGTTAAAAAAGTTATAAAAAAAATTAATAGAATACCTTTATCTTTGAAATGCAATTTACAAGATAGCATAATCTATGAATTGTCAGTTTATGATTTTTCAAATGAAAAATATCATAAAAATAAAGGGAAATTCGTATCATTTACTGAAGAAGGATTAGTAAATAAGTTTAATCAACCAGTAGGAATTGATTATTTAAAATATCTTGGAATAACTCATGTTCAATTAATGCCAATAATTGATTTTGCTACTAAAGATGAATTAAATCCTCATAAGTATTATAATTGGGGGTATGATCCAGTCCAATATTTTTGTTTTGAAGGAAGTTATATTAAAAACATTCAAAATTATGAAAGTGGAATATTAGAAGTTTTGCAAATGATAAACATGCTCCACAAAAATAATATTGGTGTCATTTTAGATTTAGTATATAATCATGTTTACAATGTAGAAACAAATTCATTAAATTTGATTGTACCTTATTACTATTTTCTTTACGATAAAAATTGTAATCTTTCAAATGGTTCAATGTGTGGAAATGATTTTGATAGTAGAAGATTAATGGCATGTAAATTAATAATTGATAGCATAAATTATTTGCAAGATAATTTTTTGATTGATGGCATTCGTTTAGATTTGATGGGAATTCTTGATATAGAAACAATAAATGCCATAACTAAAATAGTGAAAAGTAAAAATGAAAAATTTTTAATATATGGGGAAGGATGGAATAATGGTTCATCACTAGATAGTAAAGATAAATCAACATTTATGAATGCCAAAAAAATATCAAGAACAGGGTTTTTTAACGATTATTTTCGTGACAATATTCTTGGTCAACCATGGAGCAGTTCTTCAATGTTTGGTTATGCCTTAGGTGATTTATCAAAGGTTTACTATGCTATAGATGTATTAAAAGGTCATCATAGTAATGATTTTGTAAGTCCACTTCAAAGTATTAATTATTTAGAATCTCATGATGGTTTAACAATGCATGATAAAATTGTAAAAGAGTGCGGAGAGTACAAAGATGATGTGGCAATTTTAGCACTTTCAATGTTATTATTAGCTCAAGGGATTCCTTTTTTACATATGGGACAAGAAGTAAAAAAAGATAAAAATATGTATGATAATACTTATTTGAATCCCAACAATGTCAATAATATTAATTATGATTTAATAAACGATTCTTTAAGTAATATAAAAATTATGAAAGAATTAATAAATTTTCGAAAAAACAATCCAGATTTGTTTTTTGATAATTATGAAACTATTGAAAAAAATGTAACTATAAGTGAGTATTATAAAGTTATTATATATGAGATTTTGGGAGATAATCATCAAGTTAAAATAGTTTACAATGGAACAAATTATGATAGTAATTTTAAAAAAATGAGTTTTTCGAAAGTAATTTTGTCATCAAAAAGTATTTCAATTATAGACGGGGATATAATAATTCCCCAAAAATGCTTTGTTATATTTGAAGTTTAATTTAAAAGTTTGGAGGTAATTTATTTATGTCACACATTGATGATTATTTAATGGGAAAAAATATTAATGCATATGAATATTTTGGAGCACATTTTTTGTCTTATGATAATAAACAAGGTGTGATTTTCAGAGTGTATGCACCATTTGCAAAACAGATCGAGATAATTGGAAATTTTAATAATTGGCTAGGTAGTAGTCACAGAATGAATAAAGTAGAATGGCAGGGAGTTTTTGAACTTTTTATTCCTAATTTAGAAAATTATGATCAATATAAGTATCATATTTTAACAAATGATAATACTTGGATTGATAAAAGTGACCCTTTTGCTTTTTATTCAGAATTAAGACCTAGTTCTGCTTCAAAAATATTTAATATTGAAGACTTTTTTTGGCATGATGAAGGATATATGAAAAATAGAAAATTAGATTATAATATACCAATGAATATATATGAAATGCACTTAGGCTCATGGATAAGAGATTTTGATGGAAGAATCTTTTCTTATCAAGAATTTGTAGAGCATTTAATAGATTATTTAAAAGATAATAATTTTAATTATGTAGAATTTTTACCTCTTATGGAGCATCCGCTTGATGGTTCTTGGGGTTATCAAGTAACTGGTTTTTACAGTATTACATCAAGATATGGTAACCCATATCAACTTATGCACTTAATAGATGAACTTCACTTAAATGGAATAGGAGTTATTTTTGATTTTGTAGCAGTTCACATGGTAAAAGATGAATTTGGATTATCAATGTTTGATGGTAGTCCTGTTTATGAATATGATGATGTTAAAAAAAGAAATAATAATTGGGGAACTGCAAATTTTGATTTTTCAAAAGGTCAAACAAAAAGCTTTGTTTCTTCATCAATTAATTTTTTTGCTAAATACTATCATCTTGATGGTCTGCGTTTGGATGCCATTAGTAATTTAATTTATTATAATGGTAATAAGGGATTAGGATTAAATAATGAAGGAATTAGTTTTTTGAAATTTATTAATAAAGAAATTCATAAAGAGCACCCTTCATTATATATGATAGCAGAAGATTCTACTGACTTTCAAAAAGTAACTTTACCTGTTTCTAACGGTGGATTAGGATTTGATTATAAATGGGATTTAGGGTGGATGAATGATACTTTGAAATATTATTCTATTGATCCTATTTATCGAAAACATGAGCATTCTAAGATAACGTTCTCGATGTATTATTTTTTTAGTGAAAAATTTATTTTGCCTTTTTCACACGATGAAGTTGTTCATGGCAAAAAATCAATTATCAATAAAATGTGGGGTAATTATGAGGAAAAATTTGCTCAATTACGAAATTTATATACATACATGTATACTCATCCAGGGAAAAAATTGAATTTTATGGGAAACGAAATTGCTCATTTTCGTGAATGGGATGAAGATAAACCTCTTGATTGGTTTTTGTTTGACTATGATTTGCATAAAAAATTTAATGTATTTTTCAAAAAAATAACTTCAATATATAAAAGATACAAATCTCTTTATTATGATGAATATAATTTTAATAACTTTAACTATATTATGGCCGACAATAAAGATCAAAGCATTTTTGTTTATGAAAGAAAAACAAAGACTTCAAGTCTAATCGTAATTTTAAATATGACTCCAAATCGCTATGATTATTATGAATTTGGTGTCCCTTATAGTGGAGAATATAAGGAAATATTAAATAGCGATGATGTAATTTATGGAGGAACTGGAATAGTAAATAAAAATAGTATATTAATAAGTGGAGGAGACGCATTAGATAAATGCAATCAAAGACTGGGCTTGAAAATTGGACCTTTTGCATCCATAATATTGAAATATAAGGGAAGGCAGGAATAAGATGTTTAAAGATAAAAAAGAATTTTGTCAAATATTTGAAAAAAAATTAATTGAAAAGTACGGGCGTTCTTTATGTGATGCTCATTTAGATGAATATTATGATATTCTTGGTACAATGATTCGGGAATATTCTTCTTTAAAATGGAAGCACACAAAAGATGAAATAGAAAAGAAACAGGTGAAACAAGTAGTATATTTTTCAATGGAATTTTTGATTGGTAAATTATTGAAAAATAACTTGTATGATTTAGGAATATATGATGTTGTAAAAGATGGTCTTAAAGATTTAAATATTAATCTTGAAGATCTTATTGATACTGAAAAAGAAGCGGGTTTAGGTAATGGTGGTTTGGGACGTTTAGCCGCATGTTATATGGATTCAATAGCTGCATGTGGTTATGCTGGCCATGGCAATTCAATAAGGTATGAATTTGGTTTTTTTAAACAAGTAATAGATAATAAAAAGCAAGTAGAAGTTCCTGATCAATGGTTAAAAAATGGTAATGTTTGGGAAGTGAAAAAACCCCATAGAAAGATAGATATAACCTTTTATGGAAATGTTGAATCTTTCTATGAAAACGGAAGAAATTATTATAGATTAACAAATGCTGAGCATGTCAATGCTGTTCCATATGATGTACCAATGATTGGCTATAAAAATGGAATAGTTAATACACTTAGATTATGGTCTGCAGAGCCTTCTGATGAATTATTACCTAAAGATAAAGATTTTTATACATATTTAAATGAAGTAAAACAATTATGCTATGGATTATATCCTGATGATTCTACAGAACAAGGGAAAATATTAAGATTAAAGCAGCAGTATTTTTTTGTATCTGCAGGTATTAAAACTAATATAAATTATTATATGAAAACTCATAATAATCTTGATGATTTTCCTCTTCATTATGTGTTTCAATTAAATGATACTCATCCAGTTCTTGGAATTCCTGAATTTATGAGGTTACTTCTTGATGAATATAATTATGAATGGGATGATGCTTGGAAAATAGTAACATCAACTTTTGCCTATACTAATCATACTATTATGAGTGAAGCTCTTGAAAAATGGCCAACACACTATATTAAAAACTTACTCCCTAGAGTTTATACTATAATAGAAGAGATAAATAGAAGATTTAGTAACTATGTTCGTCAAAAAACTAATTCTGATGATATTGTAAAAGATACATTAATAATAAAAGATGGGTTAGTATATATGACAAATCTTGCAATTGTAGGTAGTTATTCAGTAAATGGAGTCGCAACCTTGCACAGCGAGATTTTAAAAAATCAAGTTTTAAAAAGATTTTATCAAATTTTTCCAAATAAATTTACTAATGTAACAAATGGTATTTCTCATAGAAGATTTTTAGCATTTTCTAATCCCCAATTATCAGATTTAATAGCAGATTATATTGGCAAAGATTGGATAAAAGAACCGGCTAAATTAGAACAGTTATCTTATCATATTGATGATCAAGAAGTAATCAAAAGATTTTTAAGTGTTAAAGAAGAAAGAAAGAAAATATTAGCAAAATATATAAAAGAACATAATAATATTGAAGTTGATATTAATTCTATTTTTGATATTCAAGTAAAAAGATTGCATGCTTACAAAAGACAAATGCTCAATATATTTCACATAATATATTTGTATCAAGAAATTAAAAGTAATCCTGAATTTAAAATGATTCCTAGAACATTTATATTTGGAGCAAAGGCAGCGCCCTCATATGCTTTTGCTAAAAAGGTCATTGAACTTATATGTCATATAGCGGAAAAAGTAAACAACGACAAAGATATTAGTAAATGGTTTAAGGTTATATTTATTGAAAATTATAATGTTACTAAAGCAGAAATTATTATGCCAGCTTGTGATGTTTCTGAGCAAATTTCATTATCAGGAAAAGAAGCTAGTGGTACAGGAAATATGAAATTTATGATGAATGGAGCATTAACATTAGGAACAATGGATGGTGCCACTGTTGAAATATGTAATTTAGTAGGAAAGGAAAATATAATTATTTTTGGAATGCACGATGATGATGTTGTAAAATTAAGAAATTCTGGAAAATATGATGCAAAAGAAATATATAAAAGCAATCAAGTGATAAATAAAATAATGAATTCTTTAATTGATGGAACTTTTTGTACAGAAAAAGAAAAGTTTTCATTAATATTCAATGAGATATTATTAAAAAATGATGAATATTTTCTATTTGAAGATTTCAAAGATTACATTGATTCTCAGCAAAAAATTGATTATTTATATTTAGAAAAAGAAAAGTGGGCTAAAATGTGTTTAACAAATATTGCAAAATCAGGCTATTTTTCAAGTGATAGATCTATCAATGATTATGTTGAAAAAATATGGAATTTAACAAAAATATAGGGGTGATAAAATGTTTTATAATTTACAAGAAATATTTGATATGCAAGAAAAATTAGATAGCCATATTCATTCTCTTCATAATGTAGATTATGAAAACACTTATAAGAAAAGAATACTTGCATTCTTAGTGGAAATTGGGGAATTGGCTAATGAGACTCGTTGTTTTAAATATTGGAGTTTAAAGCCATCTTCAGATAAAAAAATTGTATTAGAAGAATATGTTGATGGTATTCATTTTGTTGTTTCATTAGGTATTTTCTTAAAATATATTGATAGGGAAAAAACTGAGGTTTTTAACTGTAAAAAAAATATTTCTATGACTGAGTGCTTTTTGGATTTATATAACAGTACTTGTAATCTTTATAATAATTTAAATTTAATGACATATAAACACTTGCTATCGAGATTTTTAGGACTTGGTGAAAAACTAGGATATTCATATAATGAGATTTTAAGTGCTTATTATGCAAAAAATAAAATAAATTATCAAAGACAAGAGAATAATTATTAAGGAGTGATAGTGTGGATAGAGCAAGTGGGATTTTAATGCATATTTCTAGCCTTCCATCAAACTATTTTATCGGATCTTTAGGAAAAGAGGCCGAGAATTTTGCAAGTTTTTTACATGATTCTGGGCAAAAATATTGGCAAATACTTCCACTTAATCCTATAGATGCTGAAAATTCTCCATATTCATCTTCTGATTCTTTTGCAGGTAATATATATTTGATTGATATAGAAAAATTAGTTGAAGATAATTTTTTAGAATTAGTTGATTTAGAAGAAATTCCAATATCTAAGATGTATATAACAGATTATAAAAAAGCTAGAGAAATTAAAGATAAATTACTATTAATAAGTTATAATAAATTTAAAATTAGAAATAAATTAGACGAATATGAAGAATTTGTTTTTGAAAACAAATCTTGGCTAAATGATTATGCATTATTTATGTCATTATTTGATTATTTTAAAAAACAATGGGATGAATGGCCATTACCATTAGTAAAAAGAAATAAAAAAACCATTTTAGAGTACCAAGAAAAATTGGAAAAAGAAATAGATTATTATAAATATGTACAGTATTTATTTTATAAACAATATAATGATTTTAAAAATATGCTGAAAAAATATGACATAAAATTAATTGGAGATATTCCAATGTATGTTTCATATAATTCTGTTGATGTTTGGAAAAATCAAAAAAGTTTTTTGTTAAATCAAAATAGAAAACCAAAATATTTATCAGGTGCTTCTCCAGATTCGATGTCAGTAAAAGGACAATTATGGGGAAATCCAATTTATGATTACAATATTATGAGAAAAAATAATTATAAATTTTGGAGAAATAGAATTAAGCATGCAAGTAGGCTATGTGATGTTTTGAGAATAGATCATTTTAGAGCTTTTGATAGTTACTATATTATTCCTAGTCATAACAAAGATGCTAGCAAGGGACATTATATTAAAGGAGAAGGAAAGAAATTATTAGATGTAATAATTAAATCCGCAAAAAATTGTGAAATAATTGCTGAAGATTTGGGAGATATTCCTCAAAGTGTTATGAAATTAAGAAATTATTATAAAATTCCAGGTATGAAAATACTGCAATTTGCTTTTAATAATGATTCTAAAAACCCATATTTACCTCATAATTATGAAAAAAATTGTGTTGCATATTTGGGCACACATGATAATGAGATAATCTCAAGGTGGTGGAACAATTTAGATAATGATACTAAAAGACAGGTATATTCTTATTCTGGAATAGAAACAGAGCATGAACTTAATAGAAAATTAATGAAATTATTGAGTAGAAGTAATGCATCTTTGGTAATATTTTCTATTCAAGATGTCATTGGAGATATAAATTTGAAAAGAATGAATACGCCAGGTATTGCTAAAGGAAATTGGGGTTTCATGTTAAATCCAAATCTTATTGATGAAAGTATAATAAGTTATCTATCCTCACTTTCAAAATTATTTAATAGGTAGAAAAGATGTAAGCGCTTTGTCAATTGTAATTAATACAAGATATATATATAATATATCTTTGTAAGGGAGCGATAATTATGGAGAATAAAGAAAGAATAAAATTTATAAAAGAATTTACTGAAGTAGATGGTATTTCTGGTCATGAGAAAAATGCTAGTCGTGTTTTTAAAAAATATGTTGAAGGCTATTATGATGAATTAAGTTATGATAATCTTGGATCAATAATTGCTAAACAAAACGGTAGTGATGATTTAAAAATTATGATAGCAGGTCATATTGATGAAGTTGGATTTTTAGTAAGTAAAATAGAATCTGAAGGATATCTAAGATTACATCCAATTGGTGGATGGTGGCCACATGTATTATTAAGTCAAAGATTGGAAGTTTGTACTAGTGAAGGCAAAAAATTCATGGGAATTGTAGGGTCAACTGCCCCTCATGTTTTACAACCAGATCAAAGAAATAAAGTAATGGACTTAAAGCAGATTTATGTTGATATTGGTATTTCAAGTAAAGATGAAGTTGAAAAATTAGGAATTCGTCCTGGAGATCCTGTTACTCCTGTAGCAGAATTCATGCAACTAGCAGATCCAAAATATTGGGCTGCTAAAGCATTTGATGATCGTCTAGGGGCTGCTGTTGGAATTGAGGTATTACATAATTTAAAAGGCAAAAATCATCCTAATGCTGTTTATGCTGTTGGAACGGTTCAAGAAGAAGTTGGTCTTAGAGGCGCAAGAACTGCTGTTTACGCTGTAAAACCTGATATTGCTTTTGCTCTTGATGTAACAATTGCAGGAGATGTTCCTGGAATGAGTACAGAAGCAAAGTTGGGTAAGGGTGTTTCAATTTCATTTGCAGATGGTAGTGTTATTGGGCATAAGGCATTAATTAATACATTAATTGATATTTGTAAAGAGAAGAATATACCTTATACATTTGATATGTTGGCGGCTGGTGGAACAGATTCTGGCGCTATGCATATATTTGGAGAAGGAGTGGTTAATTGTACATTATCAATACCTGCAAGATATATTCATTCTCACTATGGAATAGTTCATGAAACGGATTATTTGGCAGCAATAGATCTTCTAACAGAATTTTGTATGAGATGCGATAAAAAAATGTATCAAAAACTTCAAGAAAGTAAAAGATAAATTTTAAAAAGATGCTTTGCATCTTTTTTTTATTAAAAAATCCTTGCATAAAACAGTCTATTAGTAATATATTTATACTATATTATTTTTTTATAAGGAGAGTGAAGGAATGGAAAAATATACAAAAAAAGACATATTAGAAATAGTTAATAAAGAAGATATTAGATATATTTGCTTACAATTTAGTGATATGTTAGGGATGGTCAAAAGTGTGGAAATTCCTTCATCACAATTGGAGAAGGCCTTAGATAACAAAATAATGTTTGATGGTTCTTCAATTGAGGGCTTTATTCGTATTAATGAAGCAGATATGTATTTACATCCCGATTTTTCAACTTTTTTGATTCTTGATTGGGAAAATAAGACAGGTCCTAAGGTTGCAAGATTGATTTGTGATGTTTATAAACCTAATGGTAATCCATTTGAAGGTGATCCTCGATATATTTTAAAAAGAAATTTACAGAAAATGGAAAAATTTGGTTTTTCAAAATTTAATGTAGGATTTGAAGCTGAGTTTTATTTGTTAAAAACCAAAGATAATGGAAGTGCTAAATTAGAGTTTTCTGATCATGGTGGATATTTTGATATGGCACCAATAGATAGAGCAGAAGAGTGTCGAAGAGATATTGTAATTTCTTTAGAAAATATGGGGTTTAAAATGGAAGTTTCTCATCACGAGGTTGGACCTGGTCAAAATGAAATTAATTTCACATATGCTGATGCATTATCAGCTTGTGATAATATTCAAACATTTAAAATAGTGGTAAAAAATATTGCTCGTAAATATGGATTATATGCTACTTTTATGCCAAAGCCAGTAGAGGGTTTTGCGGGTAATGGAATGCACACTAATTGTTCATTACAAGATATTAATGGTAATAATGCCTTTGATGATCCACAAGATGCAAATGGTCTTAGTAAAATATGTAGAAAATGGATTAGTGGTATTTTAAATCATTCACATGGATTATGTGCTGTAACTAATCCAACAGTAAACAGTTATAAACGTTTAGTTTCAGGCTACGAGGCACCTTGCTATATTGCTTGGGCAGATTCAAATCGTTCTACTATGATTAGAATTCCTTCTGTTAGAGGCTCTTCGACTAGAACTGAGATTAGAAGTGTGGATTCTAGTACTAATCCTTATCTAGCAACAGCAGCGATATTATCTGCTGGATTAGATGGAATAGAAAACTGTGAAATTCCAATAGAAAATGTTAGTAAGAATTTGTTTAATGCAACTCAAGAAGAATTAAACTCATTAAAAATTGGAAGTTTACCAGAAAATCTAAAAGAAGCAATAGAATTTTTGAAAAAAGATGATTTGCTTGTAGAATGCTTAGGTAATCATACATATAATAAATTTATAGAAGCAAAAATGTGTGAATGGGAAAAATATAGAACTCAAGTAACAAAATGGGAAATAGATTATTATTTAAATAAATTATAGTTCATACTATAATTTATTTTCTTTTAAATACCTTTCCATGATGTTAAAATGAGAGCATTAGAGGTGAATCATGTGCATATAAATTTTCATACCCATACTAAGTTATGTAATCACGCTGTTGGTGAAACTGAAGATTATGTTAAATCGGCAATTGCAAAAGGTTTTAGAATAATTGGCATGAGTGATCATGGTACTATACCAGAATCATTTATGGACAAAAATACATATCATTATTTGTGGTTGCAAAGACATATGCGACTTGAACAAATGGAAAACATCTATTTTAAGCAGATTGATGAATGTAAATTAAAGTATGCTGACAAAATAAAGATTTATAAAGGTCTTGAAATAGAATATTTAAGTAATCATATTGATTACTATAAATGGCTTAAAAATAAAGTTGACTATTTAATTCTTGGTCCACATTTTTATCAATATAATAATAAAATAATGAATGTTTATGAAACAACCACTAGGTTTGATAATATTGATGGATTCGCAAATACAATTGAAGAAGCTTTAGATACAAAATTATTTTCTTTTTTAGCTCATCCAGATATTTTTATGTTTAATTATATATCAAAAGATGACATACTTCATAAATGGGATGAAAAATGTGAGCAAATAACAAGAAGAATTGTTGAGTCTACAATAAAAAATGATGTTTTTATAGAATTGAACTGTGGAGCAGTTCATCTTGGAAAAAATAAATTTAACGAATTTTATTATCCGCGAAGTGAGTTTTGGAAAATTGTTAAGCAATATCCTAACGCTAAAATAGTTATTGGAAGAGATGCGCATGATTATCAAAATTTTAATGATGAAATTACAAAAGTAATTGAAAAATTTGCTAGGGAACTGGGGCTTAATATTATTGAAGATTATGATATAAGAAAGGAATGATATGAATGAATTCAAAAGTAAAAAGGATAGTTTTAGATTTATGTATTTTAATAATACCAGTTTTGATAATGTTTTTTGTTACTCCCTATTTACCTGAACAAATTCCGATGCAGTGGAATGCAAGTGGAGAAGTAAATTGGTCAATTCCTAATAAATTTGGTCCACTTTTAGGAGTAATTCCTTTCATTTTATATGAATTGGTAAGAATGAAATATGATAAAAAGAAAAATGTATAAAATAGTATTAATAGATTTGGATAATACTTTATTAAATTTTGATAAAGCTGAAATTGAAGCTTTTAAAAAAATAGTTCGAGATTATAATATTGTTTATGATGCCAAATTGTACAAAAAATATAAAAAAATAAACGAAGAATATTGGTTAAATTTTGAAAAAGGTTTTATTAGTAAGGAAAAGTTAGTTATAGAAAGATTTAAAAAAACTTTTGAAAATATCAAAACAAATATTGACTATGAAGTTTTAAATTCTAAATTTTTAAATTATTTAAGCGAAATTATTTTTTATGAAGATAATTGTTTAGAAATTTTAGAATATCTCCAAAAAAAATATGAAATAATAATTGTGACAAATGGTGTTATAAGTGTTCAAAATAAAAGATTAAAAATATCAGGAATAGATAAATATATTGATGGCGTTGTTTATTCTGAAGAAGCAGGTTTTAATAAACCTAGAGTTGAGTATTTTAATTTTGTTTTTAAAAAATATAATTTAAGTTCTTTTAAAAAAGAGGATTTAATAATAATAGGTGATTCTTTGGGAAGCGATATTCAAGGGGCTAATAATATGAAAATAGATTGTATTTGGTACAACAATAAAAAAAGCACCATAAATTATGATTTAAATATTAATTATATTATTACTAGTTTGGAAGATATAAAAAGCATTTTATAGGGAGGATTTATTAATGGAAGATATTATTAAAAAAATTGTGAAATTTAGAGATGAAAGAAATTGGAAGCAGTTTCATACTCCAGCTAACTTAGCAAAATCTATAGTAATTGAAGCCGGAGAATTACTTGAATGTTTTCAGTGGGATGACAATAATTATGATATTGATAATGTAAAAGATGAATTAGCTGATGTGTTAATATATTGTTTGCAAATGTGCGATGAATTAGAATTAAATGTTAGTGATATTATAAGTAAAAAAATGCTTAAAAACGAAGAAAAATATCCTTTAGATAAATCAAAGGATACTTCAAAAAAATATAATAAATTATAAAGAATAGTTTTGCAACTATTCTTTTATTTTAAAAATTCAACATTATAATATTTGGAAAGAAAATCATTAAAATGCCTATTAAAAGCATAATTATTCCACCAATTAGACTAGAATATTTGCCAATTTTATTTGAAATACCTTTAAGTTTTAAAGTTGTAATAACTGTAATAAAAACAAAAAGATCATCAATTAGGAAAAATAATATATAAACTAGTACATAACCTATTGCTTGTATACCAGAAATGTTGTTAATAAGTAATATTTGAGAAAATAATACTGGTAAGCCTGTAGAGCATGCAAGTTCAATAAAATTTACAATAATTGCCAAAACAATGACTCCACCTACAGCAATTAGCAAACTTTTTTGAGATGTCAGTCTTTGAATTCTTTGCATAAGTTTCATGCGTTGATTTTCATTTGTTACTTCACATCCAACATCTTTATTTTTTAAATTCTTAAAAAAGTTATATAAATTGTATATACCTGCTCCCATCGCAAAAGCACCAATTATTATTTGGAAAATGGTTTTTGCACTGATTAAAGAAATTGTTTCTATCCATGCCATCATTATTATGAAATAAAAAATGGCTGATGTTAGTAAAAATATTCCCCCAATTATCCAAATTCTTTTTTTATCTTTTGTTGGTAAAAGTAAGGTTATTAAAAATATTAAAACCCACATTGCACAAGGATTAAATCCATCAACAAGTCCAAGAACAACAGATATTAGTATTAAAGAAGTGTTTTTGATATTAATATTTCCAATTATTGGTAAATAAAACTCATCATCACTTGATAAATCAAAATCACTATTACTAATTGGCTGATTATTTATTATTTTTGAGGTCACATCAATAAAATCATTATTTGTATATTTCTCAACATACTTTGTTATTTGAGCGCTCACATAGACATTATAACCGACATAATGTTTACCACCTAAAGTTACAAAAGGAGTTGCAACTTGATCTTCATCAAATGCTTCAGCTATTTTATTTAATAATTCAGCACTTTCGGGGTTATCATCATTAATCATGTATTTAATGATATTAACATTTTCGTATTCTTTTTTAATATCATCCAAAAGATTTTCAATTTTTGCACAACTACTACAATTTTCAACATGAAAAAAATAAATATTAACTTCATTGGCCACATTTGTATCAAGACTTTTAATACTTATGGGGTTTATTGAAGTAAATAATAATGAAAGACCTAAAAATATAGACTTCAAAAATTTACTTATCATTTATTAACTCCTCGATTTGTTTTTTTAATTCTTTGTATGACTTTTCACCAATAATTCTTAAAATTTCTTCATTATTTTTTTCAATAATTAATATTGGTAAAATTTTACCAATATTATATTTTGCTGTTTTGTCTTTATCAAAATCAAAATCAAAATTAATATATTCAAAATTGCTAAATTCAGATTTTAATCTATCGTATTTCTCACTCATAATCAAACAACTTGGACACCATAAGGCGCTTATAATAATAATTTTAAACATTCTTTAACATCCTTTTTATTTGCTCAACGAGCATATTAATTTCCTTTTTAGTAGTAAGATAAGATAAACTTATTCTAATACTCGTTCTTGCTAATTTTAAATCATTAGTTAAAGCATAAATTGCAAGAGATTTTGATTCATCGCTTGAACATGCTGTGTGATTAGATATATATATATCATTTTTAGCCAATTCTTTCACCATCTTTTTACTGGAAAAAGAAGGGATACTAATATTTAATATATGAGGTAAACATTCTATAGTACTATTTATTTTAATTTCCTTAATCTTTTCAAGTTCTCCCCGTAAATATTTATTTATCATTGCTACATGATTATATTTTTTATCAAAGTTTACATACATTAATTCTAAGGCTTTTCCCATTGAAAGAATTAATGGTGTTGCAGGAGTTCCACTTCTATATATTGTTGTGCTTTTTCCACCATGAATTTGTGGGTCTAATTGTAAATTATTTTTCTTAATTAAAGCTCCAACTCCTTTGATTCCATAAAATTTATGGGCAGAAAAGGAAATTAAATCAATTTGTGATAAATCAATTCTTTCTTTTCCTATACTTTGTGTCATATCACAATGAAAAATACAGTTTTTATGTTGCTTTACAATTTTGTTTATTTCATTTATTGGTTGACGTATTCCAATTTCACTATTTACTGAACCAATTGAAACGAGTACAGTATCATCATTGATTAATTTTTTAAGATGTTCTAAATCAACAATACCTTTATTGTTACTATTAACTATTTGAACTTTAAATCCAAGGGTTCTCATGTAATTTATTGAGGCAATTATTGAAGAATGCTCATAATAAGTAGTAATTATTTGTTTAGATTGATTTGCATATTTAAAAGCTATTCCTTTGATTGCTAGATTATTAGACTCTGTTGCTCCACTTGTATAAATTATTTCTTGATCTTTTAACTTTAAAAGTGATGATATTTTTTTACTACAACTATTAATAGCTTTAAAAGAGTTTTTCCCTAGAGAATGAATTGAATTTGCATTTCCTATATATCTAAGGGAAACATCTTCAAAATATTTAAGAACTTTAATATTAACAGGTGTAGTTGCACTATAGTCTAGATAAATCATATTATCACCTCTAAATCTACTATATTATAAATAATAATTTTTGCTTATGCAAAGCATATTATAATTTTTACACTAATGATATTGAAATAAGACTATATATTTGTTAGAATTGTAAAAATTAAAAGGGGGCATTAGGATGAATGAATTGACTAGTATAAAACAAGGATTAACATTTGATGATGTTTTGTTAATACCTCAAGAATCGGAAATATTACCAAGTGAGGTTTCACTAAAAACAAAATTAACAAAGTCCATATCTTTAAACATTCCAATTATTTCAGCAGCAATGGATACCGTTACTGAATATCAGTTAGCAATTGCTTTAGCAAGGCAAGGAGGAATTGGAATAATTCACAAAAATATGTCCATAGAAGATCAAAGCAAACAGGTAGATTTAGTAAAAAGAAGTGAATCAGGTATGATATTAAATCCTGTAACACTTAATGCAAAGTCTAGTTTAAAAGAGTGTGAAGAAATAATGTCTTTATACAAAATAAGTGGGCTACCAATTGTTGATGACAAGAATTTTTTAGTAGGAATAATAACAAATAGAGACTTAAAATATCTTGATAAAAATGATGAATTAGTAGAAAAATATATGACACCACTTTCAAATTTAATAGTGGCACCCAAAGGAACTTCTTTGCAACAAGCAAAAGAAATATTATGGAAAAATAGAATTGAAAAATTACCAATAGTAAATAAAGAAGGTAAACTTTGTGGACTTATTACTTCAAAAGATATTGATAATGTTATTAATTATCCAAATGCTTCAAAAGATTCAAGTGGTAGATTACTTGTTGGGGCAGCTGTTGGAGTTGCTGAAAATATGATGGACAGAGTAGATTCACTTGTCAGTGTAAATGTTGATGTAGTTGTTGTTGATAGTGCACATGGCCATTCAAAAGGTGTTATAGAAGCTGTGAAATCAATTCATCAAAAGTATCCTAGTTTATCAATAATTGCAGGTAATATAGTTACTGCAGAAGGGGCAAAAAAACTTATTGAAGCCGGTGCAGAGGCAGTAAAAGTGGGGATAGGACCTGGTTCTATTTGCACTACTAGAATAGTATCTGGCGTAGGTGTTCCACAAGTTACAGCTATCAATGATGTATTTGAGTATTGTAAAAAAGTTCAAATTCCAGTTATAGGTGATGGTGGGATTAAATATAGTGGTGATATTGTTAAGGCTATTGGTAGTGGTGCTAGCACGGTAATGCTAGGATCTCTTCTTGCTGGGTGTAAGGAATCTCCAGGTGAAGAAGTAATTTTCCAAGGGAGAAGATTTAAAGTATATGTTGGCATGGGATCACTTGCAGCCATGAAAAGGGGATCAAACGATCGATACTTTCAAGGTAACATCAGTGAAGCAAAAAAACTTGTTCCAGAAGGTATTGAAGGAAGAGTAGCATATAAAGGTGAATTAGCAGATATGATTTATCAACTATGTGGCGGAGTTCGCTCAGGCATGGGATATATTGGTGCGAAAGACATAAATGATTTACAAAATAAAGCAAAATTTATTCAGATTACTAATGCTGGTCTTATAGAAAGTCATCCACATGATGTAGAGATAACAAAGGAATCTCCAAACTATACGAAATGATTATGAATAATAATGATAAAATAATTGTTTTAGATTTTGGTAGTCAATATAATCAATTGATAACTAGAAGAATAAGAGAACTTGGAGTATATTCTGAATTGTTGCCATATAACACAAGTATTGAAGATATTCAGAAGAATTCTAATGTTAGAGGAATTATTTTTAGTGGTGGACCAAATTCTGTAACTGGAGAAATTAACTTTAAAATAGACAAAAGAATATATGATTTAGGAATTCCAATATTGGGAATATGTTATGGAATGCAACTTTTAAGTAAAGATTTTGGAGGAATTGTTAAAAAAAGCAATATCCGAGAATATGGTAAATCATACGTAAAAGTAGATAATAAGTCACTATTATTTAAAGGATTAGATGAGAATCAACAAGTATGGATGTCACATGGAGATGAGGTAATTGAATTAGGGAAGAATTTTACTAACATTGCCAATAATGAATCCTGTAAAAATTCTGCGTGTGAGAATATTGAACACAAATTCTATGGTGTTCAATTTCATCCTGAAGTGACAAATACTATCAATGGATTAAAAATAATTGAAAATTTTGTGTTTGGTATTTGTAATGCTAAGAAAAATTGGACAATGAAAAGATTTATTAATGATTCTATTGAGCAAATCAAAAATACTATAGGTAACGAAAATGTTTTATTAGGATTAAGTGGTGGGGTTGATAGTGCTGTTAGTTCAGTATTAATTGAAAAAGCAATTGGGAAAAAATTGACATGTATGTTTATTGATCATGGATTATTAAGAAAAAATGAAGTTGAAGAGGTAGTAGATACCTTTAAAAATAAGTTTAATTTAAATATCATATTGATAGATGCCAAAAAAAGATTTTTAGATGCCCTCAAAGGAATAAGTGATCCAGAGCAAAAAAGAAAAGTAATAGGAAAAATGTTTATAGATGTTTTTAATGAAGAATCCTGTAAATTAGGAACTTTTTCATATTTAGCTCAAGGAACACTTTATACAGATATTATTGAATCCGGGACCTTGACGGCTCAAACAATAAAATCTCATCATAATGTAGGGGGACTACCAAAAGACCTTAATTTCAAGCTAATTGAGCCTCTAAAGACTCTTTTTAAAGATGAAGTTAGAAAAGTTGGTACTGAACTTGGTATTCCAAAGGAAATTGTTTGGCGTCAACCATTTCCTGGACCTGGGCTTGCAATAAGAATTATTGGTGACATTACAAAAGAAAAAATAAAAATAGTTCAAGACTCTGATTATATACTTAGACAAGAAATAATTAATGCCCATCTTGAAAATGATGTTTGGCAATATTTTACAGTGTTATCAAATATGAAAAGTGTAGGAGTTATGGGAGATCAAAGAACATACTCTTATGTTCTTGCAATACGAGCAGTAACTTCATTAGATGGAATGACCGCTGATTGGGCAAGAATTCCTTATGATGTTCTAGATATTATAAGTAGAAGAATAGTAAATGAAATTAAGGAAGTAAATAGAGTTGTTTTTGATATTACTTCAAAACCGCCTTCAACAATAGAGTGGGAATAGTTTAATAATTTATTAATAAATTAGAAATCTTACATAAAATTGAGTTTAAATCTAGTATTTTGAACTATTTTTCTTATCAATAATCCTAATTTATTACCCTTTTATTTAAGTCTTTTCAAAAAAAGAGTTCATTTTTAGCACTTTTTGTTCTATTATATACATTGTAATAGGAGATAAATACAATTATTTATTATTGGTTTCATTATTTCTAGTGTTTTAATGTTTAACTATTATGTAATTATAAATATCGACAAAATTTTAATTTCAATAGTAACTAAAAAAACATATATTAGTAATTAGAAAAAGAAAGCAAATTTTTAATAAATAATATTTTATTCAAAATAAGAATATCAAATCCTATTAAAATCTAATAAATTCACATTCATTTATGAAAGATTATAGAAGTATAAATAATTTTTTTGTGATATTGAAAGGCTGGTTGAATATTAATGTCTACTAGAAGGATGTCGGCAGCACAAGCAATAGCTTTCGGGTTTGCGCTTATCATATTAATTGGAACAATATTATTAATGTTGCCAATTTCTAATAAAAGTGGTAATAGCATTTCTTTCCTTAATGCATTGTTTACATCTACATCCGCTACATGCGTAACTGGTTTAGTTGTTTTTGATACTTGGAGTCAATTCACTCTTTTTGGTCAAATAGTTATTTTAATACTTATTCAAATTGGTGGATTGGGTTTCATGACATTTGCAGTTTTGTTTTCTTTTGCTTTAAAGAAAAGAATAGGTCTTAGAGAAAGAACATTTTTAACGAATTCTTTTAGTTCATTGAAAATAGGTGGAATAATAAAACTTGTTAGAAGAATATTGATTGGAACATTAATATTTGAACTTGGAGGTATGATTTTACTAGCGATACGATTTTGTCCTTATTTTGGTTTTTGGCAAGGAATATGGTATTCAGTATTTCACTCAATATCAGCTTTTTGTAATGCTGGTTTTGATTTGATGGGCGTTTTGGGGCCATATTCATCACTTGCTCCATTTTCAGGTGATATTTTAGTTAATGGGGTGATTATGGTCTTAATTGTTGTTGGTGGTATTGGATTTATTGTTTGGAATGATATTATAAGCAATGGACTAAAATGGCGTAAATATGCATTACATACAAAAGTTATTTTATCAACTACATTTATATTAATTATTGGTTCTGCATTGGTTTTCTTTTTAACAGAAAGTAATGCATCGATGATAGGGATGAACTCTTCAAATAGAATATTAGCTTCTTTCTTTCAAGCCATTACTTCACGTACTGCAGGGTTTAATAGTGTAAATATTTCAACACTATCAAATACTGGAACTTTGTTAACAATTATTTTAATGTTCATAGGTGCAGGACCAGGATCTGCAGCTGGTGGTATTAAGATTAGTACTTTTGTCGTTATGGTTCTTGCGGTTATCTCATATATGAAAGGGAAAGAAGATGTTGATATTTTCCAAAGAAGAATTGAACCTCAAATTGTTAGAAGGGCTTTTACAAGTACAGTATTTTATTTTGTTTTAGCGATGTGTGGTGTGGCAATTATTTCTTCTGTAGAATTATTTTCTTTAAAAGATGTATTTTTTGAAGTTTTTTCAGCGTTAGGTACAGTAGGATTATCAATGGGGATTACGGCTGGTCTTGGCGTTGTTTCTAAAATAGTTATAATTATATTAATGTATTCTGGAAGAATAAGTAGTTTGACATTAATCATTGCGGTAACAAAAAGTAGAAGAAAAACGCTATTACATAATCCAGTAGATAAAGTTATTATTGGATAAAGGAGGAAAAAAATATGCAATCAATGTTGGTTATTGGTCTTGGTCGATTTGGTAAACATTTAGCTTTGAAGTTAATGGAATTAGGAAATGAAGTAATGGTTGTTGATAAAGATGAAGATTCCGTTACTGAAATAGCTTCTTTAGTTACGCGTGCTCAAATTGGAGATTGTATGGAAAAAGATGTTCTTCAAAGTCTTGGTGTTTCCAATTTTGATGTTTGCTTTGTTTGTATCAGTGATGATTTTCAATCTTCACTAGAAATAACTTCACTATTAAAAGAGTTAGGAGCTCAAATGGTTATTTCTAAAACAAATAGAGATATTCATGCCAAGTTTTTATTGAAAATTGGAGCAGATGATGTTATTTATCCTGAAAGAGATATGGCTCAAAGAACGGCAATAAAATATAGTGCAAAAAATGCATTTGATTATATTGAATTAACTCCAGAATATGCGATATTTGAAATAAAGATTCCAGAAAATTGGATTGGGAAAACATTGAAAGAATTAGATATTCGTTCACGTCATAATATAAATGTTATTGGGCGCAAAGTTAAAAATGATGTTATACCAGTTACTAGTGCTAATCATATTTTTAATGTGGATGAGCACTTATTAATTGCAGGAAGAAAACGCGACTTATTAGAACTAATGGACAAAAAATAGAATTATAAAAAATAATAAAATCTAAAGTTTTATAATATTATCAATATATTGTATAATATTTTTGGTGATTTAATGTTTAATTTTAAAATTTATATTGATAAGATTGAATACAATTGTTTTGTAACTTATAAAAGAATAAAAAGAATATATATTCGCTATAAGAGCGGTAATTTTTTGGTTTCCGCTCCTAAAGGAACTAGTCTTAAGAAAATTAATAGCTTATTTGTTGAAAAGCATGATAAAATTCTTGAATTAATCCAAAAAGATGGTAATAGAATTAATAATATAAATCTTAGTGAGGGCACACTAATTAGTTTGCTTGGAAATGATTACTACATTATCTATGATGATAAATCATTTTTTGATGGGAATAATATTTATTTAGATAGATATAATTTAAAAAATAGTTTATTAAATATATCAAAAAGAATGTTTGAAGATTTTGTAAAAAATAAAGTAATTTATTATTATGATAAATTTGGGTATAATATTGATGACTTTCCTAGATTGAGATATAAGTTATTAAAATCAAAATTTGGTCATTACAACAAAATAAAAAATGAAATATTGTTAAATTATTTGTTAGTATTTTTAGATGAAGAATTAATAGAATATGTAATAGTACATGAATTAGCACACATGAAGGTTTTTAATCATAAGCCTGAGTTTTATTTAGAGATTGCAAAAATATTACCTAATTATAAAATTTTACAAAAAAGGCTTAAAAAGGAGGGAATTCATTATGAAGATTACTTCACTAACAAATGAAAAAGTTAAATTTTGGAATTCTCTCAATTTGCCTTCCCAAAGAGTTAAAAATAAAAAATATATCGTAGATGGTGACCATTTAGTAATAGAAGCATTTAAATTAAATTGCTTAGATACGCTAATTTACAATGATTTTTTACCAAAAGAATTAGAGAGTTTTTCTAATAAATATCAAGTAACAAATGAAATAATGAAGAAAATATCTAATGTTTCCAATTTCAAAAATATAATTGGAGTATGTAATTATACTAAAGGTAGTTTACAAAATATAGATTCATATATAGCTCTTGATGATGTTCAAGATCCTGGCAATGGAGGAACAATATTAAGATCTGCACTAGCTTTTGGATTTAAAGGTATGTTAATTTCTTTAAATTCATTTGATCAATATAATACAAAATTTATTAGAGCTACAATGGGAGCATTTTTTAATTTACCAGTTTTAAAAGTAGATTTATATGAAAGTTTAATAAAATTAAAAAATGATGGTTATAAAATCATTAGTGCTGATTTGAATAATGATAGCATTAATATTGAAGAGTTACCTTTTTTAGATAAATTTGTAGTTGTTGTTGGATCAGAAGGAAATGGTGTAAGCCAAAATATAATTGGTATTTCTGATTATATTTTAAAAATTAATATGAATTCGAAGGTTGAATCACTTAATGTTGGAGTTGCTGCATCAATAATAATGCATCATATTTTTGAAGGGAAGTTATTAAAAAATGAATAATAAAATCCCTAAAAGTACAGGTATAGTATTAATTAATGGATTTACTAGTAATAATAGTGATTTTGAAACAATAATGCCTTATCTAAAACATCATCAGGAATTAATGATTATTTCCCTTCCAGGTGATCCTAATGATATATCATTAAAAGATTATTTACCTTATAATGAATGGTTAAAATTTAATAATGAAAATATTCAAAAAATGAGAGAAAGGGTAAAAAATCTAATTATAGTTGGGTTTTCTATAGGTTCTGTTCCGGCTTGCTATTTTGCAGATAAGTTTAAAGCAGATAAATTAATTCTTTTATCACCAGTTTTTAACTACGCAACTTTTGATGATGCTACAACAAGTGTTGCAAGAATGGTAAGAAGCACAATAATATCAAGAGGCAAAAATGATCCTCTTAACTCAATAAAGTCATTAAAATATATTGGAGAATTCTTGAAACATCCAAAGCAAAAATTAGGACAATTATTTAGAGTTAGAATTGGCCCATTGATGAGACCTGTTAATATTTTGCTTCTTCCTATATATACCTTGTTTGAAGATGAGATTCAAACAATAGATTCTTTTACTGCTAAAGTAGTTAATAAGATTACAAGGGCAAAATATGAGGAATTTGATTTTACAGATGAGGATGTTATATTTGCAACAAATGATAAAACATCTACAGAAATTGATAAATATAATGAAGAAAAACAGCAAAAAGAGAATAAATTTGTTAATTCAGTTTTCAGACAAATAAAAAGAATTCTTCCTCCTGATTTTGTTAATTTAACATATGATTCAGTTTATAATATGTTAAAGCTTTTGGCATATTGTGATAAATATACTTCTTCTATCTATGCTAAGGTATTAATTATTGAGGGAAGAAATGATAAGGAGTTAATGAATTCTAATATTGATAGACTTTTAGAAAAGTTTCCCCTAGATAGCAAGAAAATTATTTCATATCCTACAGATGAGCATAATTTATTCGGTTCAAAATATTATCAGGAAGTTAGTGATGATATCATATCTTTCTTTTTAAAATAAGTGTTGTGATTTTCTTTTTAATTACTTATAATTAAGTAGTAAAGCGTTGAAAAGGAGTAGTACACATTGTCTTTCTTGTAGGGAATAAGAACCATGATTGTAAGTTCTTTAAGAAAAGTATTGTGGAATTCACCTTGGAGTTCATTTAAAAAATGACGGCAGCTCCGTTATAGCAAATTGAGTGCATGATTTATCATGAACCAGGATGGTACCGCGATATTTAATCGTTCCTTGAGGACGATTTTTTTTGTTGTTAAAAAGGTGGGATATTTATGGAAAAAATTATTAATTTAGATGAAGCCAAAAAATTAATATTAGAATGCAAGAATTTAAAACAATTAAATGATTTAAGAATTTTTTATCTTGGTAAAAAAAGTTTATTAAATCAATCAATGAGTAAAATGGCGAAACTGTCTCCAGAAGAAAGAGTTGCTTTTGGTAAGTATATTAATACTTTGAAACAAGATTTAAATTATTTATTAGATGAACAAAAAAATAATTTGGAAATAATTGAATTAAATGAAAGATTGCAAAATGAAACAATAGATATTAGTTTAGACGGTGATGATTTTTCTTCTGCTTCATATGGGATTATTGGTGGCATAGTTGATGAGATATGTAACATTGGAATAGGAATTGGATTTTCTATAGCCGAAGGTCCAGAAGTGGAAAATGATCATTATAATTTTGAAATGCTAAACTTACCAAAAGATCATCCAGCAAGAGATATGCAAGATACATTTTATATTAATGATAATGAATTATTAAGATCTCAAACATCTCCAGTACAAGTAAGGACTTTATTATCTCATAATGGAGAAGGTCCAGTAAAAATATTGTGTCCAGGAAAAGTATATAGAAGAGATGATGATGATGCTACCCACTCTCACCAATTTATGCAAATAGAAGGATTGGTAGTTGATAAAAACATTACAATGAGCGATTTAAAAGG
>Ga0172377_10000469_pt1 | contig 37959 bp, 27 predicted proteins | sample Pumphouse3metaG_FD_119749 | JGI IMG/M metagenome (GOLD analysis project Ga0172377, IMG submission 119749) | Leachate microbial communities from a municipal landfill in Southern Ontario, Canada - Pumphouse #3 metaG | ecosystem: Engineered > Solid waste > Landfill > Unclassified | place: Canada... | reverse complement strand
CTCCGGGCGGCTATCCATGAAAAAGTATTCCAGAATATGGGCGGTTGCGTCCAGGGCGCCGTTCACTGTTTGGCGCCAGGGCAGGCTGCACTGCACGGAGGGATCGATGATGGAAACCCTCGGATAGAGCAGCGGGGAGCCGATGCTCCATTTCTTTTGTTCGGCGGTGTTGGTGATCACCGCGTTGCCGTTCATCTCGCTGCCGGTGGCGGAAAGGGTGAGCACCGTGAAGACCGGCAGGGCCTGGCTTACGCGCTCTCTGCCGGTGAAGGCGTCCCAAACATCCGGCAGGTAAAAACCCGCCGCTGTGGCTTTGGCGCTGTCGATCACGCTGCCTCCGCCCACGGCCAGAATGGCTTGCACCTCTTCGGCCCGGGCCAGCTTGATCAGTTCGCGGACCTTGGCCAAAGTGGGGTTGGACTGCACGCCCCAGGCTTCAGCCCAGGCGATCTGGCTGGACCTCAGGCTGGCGGTAACCTGGTCGTAGACCGAATTGGCGCGGATCGAGCCGCCGCCGGCCACCAGCAGGCATTTGCCAATTCCTGCCTGTTTGAGCTCCGGCCCGATCTGCTTTATCATCCCGGTCCCGAAATGGATCCGGGTGGGGTTGTGGAAACTGAAGGATTCCATGTCTGCTCCTAAATCTCTGAACCGTTCCAAAGTCTGTCGGTTTACAGATATAATAAGGGCAAAGCGGCTCCGGGCAAGCTGAAAGAGCGCCTGGCGAAGGCAGAAGATACAAACGGAAAATGAACCAAGCTGGATCAGAGCTCGAGAACTTCCTCGTACATTTCACCGGGCTTCAGTTACCGCAATTGGCGTAGTTCAAACTCGTAGAGGTGGAAATTGCGATCGCCAGGATCCTTGCAGTAGTCATAAATGAAAGGCGTGAAACTCGCGATCTCTTGCCTGGTTTGTCCACTCGGACCAACATACCTCTGCTGTGCACATAACCGGGTCCGGCTTCAGCAGAGAAAAACAGGCAGAACTCAGCATTGGGGTGGCGACGATCTGAGCGCTTTATGATCCCGGGCTCCGGTAGCCAAAAAGCCATCGCCCTTTGACGATCAGGGTCATAGGCCGCATCCGAGGCTCTACGCCTTCGCAGATGGCTAGCTGCGCTATCTGGGTTGGTTTTAGATTGTCCAGGATACTGATGTCTATCTTTTCTCCTTCGGGTTTACTGGATAAATCATCCCGAGTCTTTCCTCTGTCAAGCAAATCCTCAGCGGCAAATTACTCACATGCCCCCTTTTTTTGACTGGGCAATTTGAGTTGCTGTTTCTGCCCACATTTCTTTGTAAGAATTTACTTTCGTTTTGTTCTACACCAAGGCCTGGATACCGGTAGCGCTGACAATCGACCGTAAAACCTGAATCAGTGTTATGAACATCGATCCCTTTAGGAGGATCACTTGGATAGACAAGGCTAGGGGCATAAGATCAGGCAGAAGCGGATCGTCAAACTGATTGAGTTTGCTAGCAGGAAATAGCCTACAGGGTTGTTAGGCGTGGCCAGCAACCTGTTGTTTGAGTGATGACTCTCTTTGCTTTCAAGCAGTTCAGCTTGAAAGACAGACTTAAGTAATTCAAATAAATAACTTTGCAGTCTTAAAAGATTTTTCCGCCCAACTGAAAGTTCAGTAAAAATTTCAAACATCCTACTGAGATTGGCTTGGCAAGGTCTCCAATTCCTCCATCGGAATAATCAATCTTTCTGTAAGTGACCTTTTCATATTCCAAAGAGAAGCCGCCCAATAATATCAGGAAAGAGTTTCCCGTGTTTACTTCATCAATCAACTCGGCAGAAGGACCGCCGATATAGAGACCGTATGTGTTAACCTTCCCATCTACAAATCCCGCATCCAGTTCCGGAATCATATAGCCGGGAGACCTACCAATGCCATAGACCAGGTAAACATCAAAAGGCTTGCGCCTAAAGCCCCAATTTGTAATGTTGGGATTTATCCTTGCCATGGCTTGCCAAGAGGTATGTCTCATGCCAACTACTGTCTCACCTTCGTATTTCATTCGTGAGTTTCGGTATGAAAACCTGCCCTCAACCTGAGCTATGTTGCGATATCCAAAACAACCGACCAGATCCCAATGCCAGACGCCTCTTCCGAACTCAACTCCGGGGATATCGAAAAACTCGTTGATATCGTATGAACTCTGGAAGCCTTGTCCCGAGCCAAAACCAACCGTAATGTAGAGACCTACGTTTTGAATATAATCTCTGTCCAAATACTGCATCTTCGTTTTAACCCTCATTAGCTCCTCACCCGAAAGCGGAAAAATAAACAGCTCCTGCCGGTCAGACTCATGGAAAAATGAGGTTATGTTACATGCCATTACAATGTTCGTTACTTCAACCCACTTACCATAATCGTCTTTTACCATCTTGCTGAATATCAGATAGTCATTTGCCACCAACTCGATATTACACTCTACAAGTGATCCAGTTTCGTCATAGTAGCCATCCGCATATGCAAGGCAAATGTAAATCTCAAGGAAACTAACTACTAGGAATACAAATCGCAGAATTCTCCATTGATGCGAAAACATCTCACTCTCCTTTTGTCATTATTTGTGGCTATCGATGTTGAGGACCAAATGTTGGTGGATATTCCAACTTGTTGATTCTCATGTTCTTGTTACGTTTTACAATCTGTGTGGGGCAATAATAACAATTGCGTGGTCTTTTCCTTTTTATTCAAGTCAAATTTTTCGGTTATCTTTATATTAAAGGCAAAGCCGCTCCAGGCAAGCTAAAAGCGTTGCGGTCAGATAAGAACCCGCAGAAGCAGCCCGGGTTTGGCACAGCTACCTGTCAGGCGCATCACTTTCGGAACATATCTCTTGACAATAGCATGGGAACGCGAAAGGCTGTGAATTGATGAGGTTGATTACAAAGGAGACTGCCTTGCCCCGATTAGCTTCTTTCGCCGTTCTGCTGCTGCTCTGCGGCGGCCTGGGTTCCGTTAGCACGGAAGTGGGATCGCTGCGCGGATTCCTGTATGGCTCGGAACCCGCCTGCAGCTATGACAACTGGGTGAGCCACATCTCCGAAGGCCAGGTTTCCGGGCTGAACGTGTATGCGCCCTGGGAAACGCAGAACAACGATTTTGGCGAATATCACATCCCCACACAGGCGGAGCTTGGCCTCTGGAGCCTGGTGGTGGACGATTTTCTGGCGCAGGACCTGGCTGGCGCGCAGATGAAGATCCGTAACTATGGTTTCCCCTATCAGGTGGTGAATTTCCAGGATCTGGACAGCGGCCGCAACCTTTTCATGCTGCGGGAATTCCTCAATGACGACATCGACGACAACGGCACCGACGACCCCGCGGATGACGAGACCGGCAGCTTCGATTACGGCTGGGGCCTCTATGTGTTCAATCCCTGGGCCAGCCGGCAGTTGGTGATCACCGCTCCGCATCCCTGCGACGATTACCCCTCGCCGGTGTTCGCGCTGGAAGCCTTTTACAAGCTGGACGCGCGCTTCCTGCTGATCTCCGGCGCCGGACGCGAAGTGGCTTACATCCCTCCCTATTACAGCAACAACCAGTCGATCAGCGACCCCTCGCGCTGCGCCGCTCATCCCTTAAACGAATTCTACCAGCAGGCCTGCGACCAGCTGCGCGGTCTCACCGGCCGGACCGAGTTTTCCCTGCAGATCCACAGCTTTGACTGGAACAAATACTCCGGACACCCCAACGTGATGCTCTCCGCCGGCAACGGACGCCGCTGGCCGGCCCTGCCGATCCGGGACAATTCCCGCGCCCGTCATGACCTGATCAACCACACGCCCTGGCTGGTGCATCAGCAAAATTCTCTGGGCACGCACTCCGAGGTCGACATCCTCGATTTCTATTGCGTTTACCAATATCCCACCGACCCGGTTACCTACCTTCACGACAGCGTGAACGTGGATCTGCCTTTCAACACTGAACTGCCGGGGGCGGAGTTCAACCAGCAGATGCTGTACACAACGCAGCAGAACGTCTATGATGTCTATTCTCCTTTTCTGCATGTGGAGATGGATGAACTGCCCAAATGCTATGCCCGCACCCCTGCCAACTGGAACTGGTTTTTCGGCTATGACACTGAAACCCAGGCCTGGATCCCCGACCAGCGCTACACCCGCTTCACCCAGTTCTTCCTGCCCTGGCTGAACGCGCTGGAAGCCGTGATCGACAGCATGCTGGTGCTGGATGACGGCACCGGGCCGTCCAATCCGGAAAACCTGCGCGTGACCTCCCTTTTCAGCCAGGAAGCCGAAATCGCCTGGGATCGGAGCTACAGTTACGATTTCGACAGCTACGTGCTCCACCTGCGCTGGGAGGAGCAGGGGATCTGGCACAGCCAGGTGCTGGACCGCCACACCAACTCTGAACTGGCCTGGCAGAACCAGGACAGCTATATCCTGGACCTGGATGTGGAACCCCGCGTCTATTATCTGAGCGTGCAGGCCAGGGACAAGCACGGAAACCACAGCCTCCGCAGCAACGAGATCAAGATATTCAAACTGGGCTCCCCCATCACGGAGTTCAGCGCCACAGCCGGAAACGGGGCGGTGGACCTCTATTTCGCAGCCGGCAGCGACAGCGCCCTGGGCTTCAACATCCACCGGGCCGCTGGAAACGCCGCTCCGGAACTGCTATCTTCCTGGATCTGGGATCCAGATCTGCAGCCCGATCCCGGCGGAAATTATACTTTTCTGGATACCAACTTGGCCAACGGCACGATCTATCATTACCAGGTGAGCGCCGAATACCCCGGCGGCCAGGAAAACTATTTCTGGCAAACCCTGAGCGCGAGCCCAAATCCATTGTGGTCACTTACCCTGAACGACATTGACCACCAACTTAGCAAGAACTTCCAGTTTGGAACCAACCCCCTGGCCAGCGACGGTTGGGATCAGCTTGACCAATATGAATCAGCCACTGGCGGCCAGTTGAAGATAGGCTCCTTTCTGCCGGAGGCTGACGATTCAGTGGTCTTCATCCGGGATATCCGCTCCTGGATCGATCCCAACAACACGAACAAGCGCTGGGACCTGCGCTGCCGCAGCCAGAACACCGGCGTCTATCTGTATTTGTCTGCCGGGGCGGAATTGCTGGCCTCCGGCCACGACATCCTGATCTACGATGTGCAGCGCGACCGCTGGCACGATCTGCGCGAGGGGCCTTACTCCTGGTGGAACACCCAGACCGGCTGGCAGGATCTGCAGCTGCATTGGGGAAAACAGCTTCCCCGGGTGCAGTTCACCCCCGCCCCAGATCTCTTTGCCTGGCAGGGGGATACGCTGAATCTGCATTACGTGGTGGTCAACCTGCCGCGGGTGGAAAGCGTTGACCTCTGGCTCTGCACCGGCCAGGATTCGCTGGAGATCGCAACCGGCCTGCCGCCCCAGATAACTGACTGGCCTTACACTGCCCTGCAGGAGCTGAGCGGAGCCCAATTGCTGGTTCTGGCGCAGTTGGCGGAAGGCGGCAGCCTGCACCGCTATTCCCGCCAGCGCTTTAACGTCCTGCCCCAAAACATTTCCTATCAGCAGGATCCTGGCTATAGCCTGCTCAGTTTCCCCCACAGCGGATTCGGGCCGCCGGTCAGCGAGTTCCTGGGCAACTCCGCCTCGGCCTGGATCCTGGATTCCCTCTGGATACCGCAAAGCACGCTGAACAACCAGCAGGGTTTTTTGATCCGCCACCCCCAAGCTTTCCAGGCCACCCTGCCGGTGGAAACCCCGGCGTGGCCGCTTACCCTAAACCTGCATCCGGGCTGGAACCTGCTGCCCAACCCACACTATTATCATTATGAGCTGAAGGACCTCCGGTTCACCCATGGGCAGAGCCAGAAAAGCTATTCGCAGCTGGTGGCGGAGGGTTTGCTGCCGCCCCGGGTAATCCTATACGACGATGCCGGCTTCCGGCTGGCGCGATCCATCCCGCCGGGCCAGGCTGCCCTGGTCCATTACCAGGATACACTTCCGCTCTCAGTGGTCTTCGATCCCTGTTATCATGACGGGGAGGCTTTCAACTGGACCGAGCAGTGGAGCGTAAGCCTTAGTTTATCAGACGGTTACAACTCCGGAGAGGCAGTGCAGGCTGGCACCGCCGACCTGAGCTCCGAAGGCTTGGATACGCTCTTTGACCTGCCCAAACCGCCGCCTTTCCCGGATATGCCATACAGGCTGGCATTGCGGCTCGCCGATCCCCAAACGGGTGAGACCCATCTGCTGCAATGCGAATACCGCGGGTTGTATCCCTTTTACAACCAGAGCGAAAAAACCTGGCAGCTCCAGCTTGAGCTGGCCGACCAGCGCCCCCTGCGTTTCAGGCTGGATACCTCTTCTCTGCCAGAGTCTTACAGCGCCGAGCTCAGCCTTTTCGGCCAGGCTTGGGAATTGCATGACGGTCAGCCTCTGTGGTGCGACCCTCCCTCGGCCGGAACGCATCTGGGCCAGATCAGCATCCGCAGCTACACTCCCACCAAACCCCACTCAAGCAAATCTGAAGGGATCAGTGTTTACCCCAATCCCTTCCGGGCAGAGCTCCGTATCCAGCTGTCTTCGATCAAAGCGGAGGAAATCAGCCTGGCTGTTTACAATTTGAGGGGCCAAAAAGTGTGTGAACTTAAGCGGGGTAAGCTCTCCCAGGATCACACAGACCTGATCTGGGACGGCCGCGACGGCCGGGGCGAAGATTTGCCGGCAGGGATCTATCTGCTCAGGATCTCTTCCGAACAAGGCATCCAGACCCACAAGCTGGTGAAATACTGATCCCCATTGACAACATCCCCGCGCCCCAAATTCTGGTCCCGGATAAGATGCCTGATCCAAAACCTAACCGCGCGGCCCGGATCGCCGCAGGAAATTTGACCATGACAATGAAACCAGAAAAGATGCCCGCCGGGAGTTGACAGGCCCAAATGCTATTCGCGATCAGCCCCAGCAACTGGGCGCCCTTCAACATCGCCTGCGAGGAGTACATCCTCAAGGGCTTTGAAGAGGACTTTTTCCTGCTCTACCGCAACGCGCCCTCGATCATCGTGGGCCGCAATCAGAACACGCTGGCGGAGATCAACCTGCCCTGGGTGCGGGAACACCAGATCCCCGTGGTGCGGCGCCTCACCGGAGGCGGCACTGTCTTCCACGACCTGGGCAACCTCAACTTCAGCTTCATCATGAACCGCTGCGCCGGGGAGGAGAGCGGCTTTGCCAAATACACCGCGCCGGTGCTCTCCGCGCTGCAAAAACTGGGCGTGGACGCCCGGCTGGAGGGGCGCAACGACCTCACGATCCAAGGCCAAAAATTCTCTGGCAACGCCCGCGCGCTGTACTTCAACAAGATCCAGCAGCACGGCACCATCCTCTTTGATTCCCATATCGGAAATCTGAGCGCCGCCCTCAAAGCCAATCCCCTCAAATTCAGGGACAAAGCGGTGAAATCAGTTTCCCGGAGGGTCACGAACGTCTCGGAACATCTTAGCCAGCCGGTCTCGCTGCCGGAATTCATCCAGCTGGTGCACGCGGAGGTGCTGAAGCTGTATCCCGAGGCCCAAGAATACGCTTTCAGCCAGGCGGACCGGGATGCCATCCAGACCCTGGTGACAGATAAATACGACACCTGGGAATGGAATTTCGGCCGCTCCCCTGCCTACAACCACGTGCAGGCTATCCGCTGCGAAGCAGGCACCATTGAGTTTCATGCCGACGTCCACAGTGGCCGGATCACCGCGTTGAAAGTCTATGGCGATTTTTTCGGAAACCGCGACATCGGCGAACTGGAAGCCGCCCTCACTGGCCTTCCCCACCGCGAGGAGGAGCTGCGCCGGGCTCTGGAAGCCCTGCCCCTGGCGGAGTATTTTGGCCCCGCCAGCATTGCCGACATTCTGCCGGGATTGATCTGAAGCGCCTTTTTGGCTGCAGTTCCAGGCCCACGGAGCCGGTTTGATGCGCCCAAAAAAAACCTTGACCAATATGGCAGATTATTTTTAACGTGGTCTAATCTAAGATTGGAGTATCAATGAACATTCATTTCCGCGACGTTCAGACCGGCAGCGTTGAAGCCCGTGCCATCATGGAGATCGCCGACGGCGTGTTTCTGAACGAAATAACCATCCTCAACATTGAAGGCGAGATCGTGGTCGAATTTCCCAAAAAGAGCTTCATGGGCAAGAGCAAACGCACCTACTACATGGACGTTGTAACCTTTGAAGACAGCGACAAGCGCATCATCTGGGAACTGGAGATCAAGAGCGCTTACCGGGAATGGCGCAAAGCGAACAAGAAAGTACTGGTTTATGAACAAGAATAAGATAGATGGAGGATCATCATGATCACCGACCTGCAATCTACCCTGTCCACGAACGTGCGTGGCATGAAGCGCTCCGCGATCCGCGAGCTGCTGAAGTTTTTGGGCCAGCCGGGCTTGATCTCGTTTTCCGGCGGCTTTCCCGCCCCGGCGACCTTCCCGGTTGAAGAACTCAAGGGCATCATCGCCGAGGTGATGAATACCGAGGCCGCCTACGCGCTGCAATACGGACCCACGGAAGGTGACAACCTGCTGCGCACCATGATGGTGGAACGCTACCAGAAAGCCGGCATCGACATCGGCATCGAGAACCTGATCATCACCACCGCTTCCCAGCAAGCTTTGGACCTCATCGCCAAGATCTTCATCGACCGCGGCGACACCATCATCGTGGGCCTGCCCTCCTATCTGGGCGGCCTCAGCGCCTTCAATTCCTACGGCGCGGACATGATCGGCATTCCGATGGACGACGAAGGCGAGATCCCCGAAGTGATGGAAACCCGGATCAAAGAAGCTATCGCCCGGGGCAAAAAACCCAAATTCATCTATGTGATCCCCGATTTCCAAAACCCCGCCGGGATGACCATGAGCGCCAAACGCCGCCATGAGATCATCGCCATCGCCCGCCGCCACGACATCCTGATCATCGAAGACAGCCCCTACCGCGAGCTTCGCTACGAGGGCGAGGACCAGCCCACCCTCTACGAACTCGATGGCACAGGCCAGGTGGTGCTGTTGGGAACCTTTTCCAAGATCTTCTGCCCCGGTTTCCGCATCGGTTGGGTGGTTGGCCATCCGGACGTTCTGGACAAGATCGTGGTGGCCAAGCAAGCCACAGACCTTTGCACTCCGCCTTTCACCCAACGCATCGCCGCCCGCTACATCGAGCAGGGCTTCCTGGATCCCAAGCTGGACCAGATCCGCACGATGTATAAAGCCAAACAGAAGGTGATGCTGGATTCCCTGCAGGAGTTCATGCCCGAGGAATTCACCTGGATCAAACCCCAGGGCGGCCTCTTCCTGATGGCCTACGGGCCCCAGGGCATCGACACCGGCGCCCTGCTGCTGGATTGCATCAAAGAACAAAAAGTGGCCTATGTGGCCGGCACCTCCTTCTTCTGCGACGGCAAGGGCCAGCACACCATGCGCCTGAACTTCTCTTACGAATCCGAAGAAAACAACCGCGAAGGCTGCAAACGCCTGGGAACCTTCTACAAGAAGGTCCTGGCCCAAAGATCCTGAGCGAACCAACGCCAAAACAATAAAAAAATATAGATCCTGGAGGAAATATGCCTAAAAAAGTCGAAAAAGACCGCATGGGCATGATCATCAGGGAGGAAGACGCGCTGGAAAAGATGGAGGTGGAGCCCACCGAAGTAAAAGCTCCCGGCGGCAAGGATTCCCCCGTTCTGATTTATTACAATTGGTGCAAAAAGTGCGGCATTTGCGTGGCTTTTTGCCCCACCGGCTGCCTGGGACGCAGAGCCGACGGCTCCCCCTATGTCGCGGCGCCGGAAAAATGCATCCACTGCGAGACCTGCGACCGCCTCTGCCCCGATTTCGCCATCACCGGCGCCAAAGACCGCTGAGGAGTATGAATGGCTAAAACTTCAAAGATCACCAAACCCGCTCCCAAAGCGGCGCCCCGCGAACCCAAAACCGAAACCAAGCTGGAGGAATTGCAGACCCAGCGCGAACGCAAGACCGTGCTGATGCAGGGCAACGAAGCCGTTGCTTACGGAGCCCTGGATGCCGGCTGCAACTTCTTTGCCGGCTATCCGATCACGCCCTCCACCGAGATCGCCGAGATCCTTTCCGCCGAATTGCCCAAGCGCGGCGGGGTCTTTGTGCAGATGGAAGACGAGATCGCCAGCATCTGCGCCATCACCGGCGCTTCCCTGGCCGGAGCGAAATCCCTCACCGCCACTTCCGGACCCGGTTTCTCGCTGATGCAGGAAGGCATCGGCTACGCCAAGATCACCGAAACACCCTGCGTGGTGGTGAACGTACAGCGCGTGGGGCCCTCCACCGGCATGCCCACCAGCTGCGCCCAGGGCGAGATCCAGCAATCCCGCTGGGGAAGCCACGGCGACAGCCCCGCGATCGTGCTCTATCCGGACAGCGTGAAGGAATGCTACGAACTCACCATCCGCGCCATCAACCTCGCGGAAAAGTACCGCAGCTGCGTAATCCTGCTTCTGGACGAGGTTTTGGGCCACATGCGGGAAGCCGTTTGCCTGCCCGATATGGCCAACGTGCGCGTGATCTCGCGCATCAAACCTACCGTGCCGCCGCATTGGTACAAGCATTACGACGAAAACCAAAAATACCTTTCCCCCCTTGCCAGTTTCGGTGAAGGCTACCGTTTCCACGTTACCGGCCTCACCCACGACCAGCTGGGATTTCCCACCAACAAAGCCAGCGAGGCCGCGGATATGATGGACCGCCTGCGCAAAAAGATAACTTACAACATCCGCGACCTGGTTCAGATCGAAAGCTATGATATGGAAGACGCCAAGATCGCCATCTTTGCCGCCGGGATCACAGCCCGCGCCGCCAAAGCGGCAGTCGCGATGGCCCGCCACGAAGGCATCAAGGTGGGCCTCTTGCGCCCCCTCACCATCTGGCCTTTCCCCGACGACGCGGTGCGTAAGATGCTGCGCGACGTGGATATTGTGGTGGTGCCGGAGCTCAACCAGGGCCAGCTGGTCCGCGAGATCCAGCGCCTGGTGAAAGACCGCAGCGACAGCAAGCTGATCAAGATCCAGCGGGTGAACGGGAAACTGATCTCGCCGGTGGATATCCTGCGTAAACTGAAGGAGGCGATCTGACCATGGCCAACATTCCCCAAAAAGTTATCCACGATTTCCTGCGCCACGACAAGAAATTCCCCCACGTCTGGTGCGCCGGCTGCTCCAACGGCATCATCCTGGGTTCCATCATCCGCGCTTTGGCCGGGATGGACATCAAGCGCGACGACATCGTGATGGTTTCCGGAATCGGCTGTTCTTCGCGCATGCCGGTCTATGTGGATTTCAACACCCTGCACACTACCCACGGCCGCGCCATCGCCTACGCCACCGGCATCAAACTGCACAAACCCCACCTCAAGGTGATCGTGATCACCGGAGACGGCGATTGCACCGCCATCGGCGGCAACCATCTGATCCACGCGGCCCGCAGAAACATCGACCTCACCGTGATCCTGGTGAACAACAATATCTACGGCATGACCGGCGGACAGTGCTCTCCCACCACCCCGCACGAGGCTTTTGCCACCACCGCGCCCTATGGCAACATCGAGCCGGATTTCAACGTTTGCAACCTGGCCTTGGGCGCCGGCGCCAGCTATGTGGCCCGCACCACAGCCTACCACACTCCCGAGACCCAGAACATGGTGAAGGAAGCCATCGAGCATCCCGGCTTTGCCCTCATCGAGATCGTGGCCGCCTGCCCGGTGATCTACGGACGCCTGAACAAAAAAGGCGGCGCTCCGGACATGATGAAGGAAATGCGCGACAACTCCGTGCCGCTCTCCGCGGTGGAAAAACTGCCCCCCGAAAAGGTGGAGGGAAAGATCATCCGCGGGGTCCTGCGCAAGGAGATCCACCCCGAATTCACGGCCCAATATGCTGACCTGGTGAAACGAGCCCAAGCCCTGGGAGGCGGGAAATGAAGAAAAACTATGAGATCCGCCTTTCCGGAAGCGGCGGACAGGGACTGATCCTGGCCGGGATCATCCTCGCCCGCGCAGCTGTGCTGGACAAGCACCGCGTAACCCAGACCCAGAGCTACGGCCCCGAATCCCGCGGCGGTTCGTCCCGCACGGACGTGATCATCAGCGACCAGGACATCTATTTCCCCGAGGCTGTGAACTTCAACTGCCTGCTCGCCCTCACCCAGGAAGCCTGCGACAAATATCTCTTCGACCTGCGCGAAAAGGGCATCCTGATCATCGACACCACCTATGTGAAAAACCTCGCCCTGGCTGCCGAAAACACCTATGAGCTGCCCTTCACCGAGATCGCCATCGCCAAACTGGGCAGCCCCATCACCACCAACATCATGTCCCTGGCCTTCCTGACCAAGGTAACCGGCATCGTCAAGGAAGACTCGCTCCAGCAATCCATCGCCGAAACTGTGAAGCCGGCTTTTGTGGATATCAACCTCAAGGCCATGCAGATCGGCTTTGACCTTGCCGATAACTACGGAAAATAGCGCGCCATGATCAAACACATCTCCCACATCGGCATCGCGGTGAAGGACCTGGACGAAGGCATCGCCTTTTACCAAAAGCTGGGCCTCACCCTCGAAGGAACGGAGGAAGTGCCCTCCCAGATGGTGAAGGTGGCCTTTTTCCCCTGCGGCGACACCCGCATCGAACTGCTTGCCCCCACCTCCGGGGACAGCCCCATCGCAAAGTTCCTGGAAAAGAAAGGCGAAGGCATCCAACACATCGCCTTCGCGGTGGATGACCTGCCGGAAGAGCTTCTGAAAGCGGAAGACAGCGGCATCCGCCTCATCGACAAGGAACCCCGCCCGGGCGCCCATCACGCCGATATCGCCTTCCTGCACCCAAAATCCAGCCTCGGCGTCCTGATCGAATTCTGCCAGGAACAGGAACACAAAGAAGAAGAAGAAGAAGAAGAATAAGCTTGATCCGGGCCCTACGCCCCGGACCACTGACATCAAGGCCGGCCTTAATCGCCGGCCTTTTTTCTACCATCTGAACAGCAGCCGTGTCATTCTGGGGAAGGGGCCCCGGAATCCATGACATCTTTTTCATAAACGTTCGAAACCGAATCGGGGTCGATCCAGACCTAGTCTGCATCGACACCCTCATAGGGCTATTCCTGCCAGGGCTTGATTCCGGGGCCCCCACCCCGGAATGACATGGCGGGCAAAAATACAGCCTGACAGGTCCGGAATGGCACAACAAACCACCAACCTCGGAATCCCTGGGAGCCTGACGTCCAGCCCATGGCCCGTCAAGGTGCTGGTTATGGCCAGGCTGGCCATCACCCGGACGTTGGCTCGGGTTCGGTAACCTGGCTGGTCCCGGGGCAGAACGCTCTGGATCCCGCCTGAATCCCATCTCATCCACCTCTTCCCAGGCCCCCGTACACCGCCCCCCTGAGATGCGGGAACTAGGCGGGAGGCAGCTGAGGGGCGTATGGGAGAGCGCTAAAGGCGAAGAGAAAAACCCGGGAGCGGACTCCCGGGTTTACTTATCTTGTTGGTTATTAGTTACTTAGTTCTTGGCGATCACCTTGTAGAACTTCATCACGGCAGAGTTTTCGCTCCAGGTGGTGCCGGTCCAGTTACCCTCGGCGAGGGTGTAGGTGCCGAAGGGATCGGTGGCGGACCAGATCTCGTAGTAGGTGGCGCTGGTGATGGCGTCCCAGGACAGAGTGATCGTGCCGCCGCCCTCGGTGATCTGAACCACAGGGGTGTCAAGACCTCCGCCGGGGCTGAAGACGTGGCTGCCCAGATAGGTGATGGTGTCGATATCGTAGAAGGTCCACTCTGTGGTCAGGGTGGGGAAGCCAGTGGTGGGATTGACGGTCACGCCTCCGGTGACATCGCTGTTGCGGACCATAGTCTTGTTGATGGTCCATTCCGGTTCGGTGCCCCACTGGGTTCCGGGATCCTCACCGATGCAGCCGAAGATGTCCACTATGGTGTCCGTGCTAATCTTGCGCAATGCAAGCGCGTCGTCTCCATTAAACGACACATTGCCTGAGGTGTCATCTGCCAAAGCCAATATCTCGGGAATGGATGATGGGTTGGCCAGGACGTAAACATCACCGTGGGCCAGCGTTCCTGTGAGCGCCACAATGGAAGGAGTTAACAGACCATTATACCAGTTTTCAAACTGATAGTCACTCAGGTCCACAGCAGCGCCAGTGCCGTTGAAGATCTCGATGGCCTTGTTGTTGCCGGAGCCTTCGATGTATTCGGAGAAGAAGAGCTCGCTGGCGAAGTTGCCAGCAGGCGGAGTGGCAGTTCCTTCCAGGTCGATGGTGGCGGGGCTGGCGTCGGTGGTCTCATGCAGGATGGAGCCTGTGAAATAGCCGGCCACGCTTGAATTCATGCGCACATACACGCTGCCGTTGAAGTCGTAGGCCAGTCCCAGGAACCCGGACCAGGGTCCGGAAGCGGATGAGCTGATCTCGAAGGGTCCGTCCACCGTAAGGTCAAGAGTGGATGAGGAATAAGCACCGGTCGCGCTCAGAGTATAGCTCTGATAAGCGGAAGGCGTTCCCACCTCGTGGGAGAAGGCGGTAAGGTTCTCGGTTATATTCCAAGTGATGGGAGGTTCAACTGTTTCGCCGATCAACTGGGCAGAAGCACCCTGAGCGCCTTCGCTGGCCAGGGTCAACGTGCCGGAGTGTTCTCCCACCACCGAGGAATTGATCCTCACGTAGATGTAACCGCTGAAGTTGTAGGCCAATTCGATGCTTGAGTCATAGCCGGTGTCCGTGGCCGTTGAGACTTCGAAGTGTTCCGGGGCCATGACTGTGATGGGGGCGCTCAGATAATTTCCCACTACCTGATAGGTGGAGTATTCATCTGAGGGGTAGCCGGGGATGTTGATCAGTTCGGCTTCGTTGATCACTGTCAGGGCAATTTCCGCGCCCACGGTCACGCTGATGGGGTTGGAGTTGTCGCTGGTCCCATTGGAATTGTAGGCCCGCACCACGTAGTAGTAGGTGGTTCCGGCGGTGAGGCCGGTAACGGGATAGGTGGTAACGTTGCCCACGTCTAGGTTCTGGTAGCCGGTCACGTAGTTGATGGAGCCCATCAGGTGGTAACCGAGGTAATCCAGCGTGTTGACGTCATAGACATCCCAATCATCGATTGAATAGGAGGCCGTGGGCATAGTTATAGTGGATTTCCTGACCAGGGTGACGTCCTTTCCCCAATCGGGGGTAACCTGATTGACAATGCCAACCACATCGGTCTGGACGCCAGTGTTGTAAAGCGCAATAGCATCATTGCCGTTGTAATTGACCGCTGAACTTGATGTGTAGAGGTCGACATAATCGCCAATGATGTAATCCCCAGCGCTTTCACTGGAATAGGCGATCACGTAAACGTCGTTGTTTGGCAAGGTACCGCTCAGGACCAATTCATTGCCAAAATCCCCAGCACCATTGGTCTGCTTCATCAGTGAATAGTTGGCCAAGTCGACCGCCGTCCCTGTTCCATTGTAGATTTCCAGGCCTTTCCTGTAGCTGGTACCTTCGACATATTCCGAAATGATCAAATCGGTTGCAGCCGAGCCTCCCACAGTGTAAACATCCAGATAGTAGCCGGTGGCGCCGGTCACGGCTGACCAATTGGCTGTGAAGCCGGTTCCGCCAACGTTGGTGGCATCCAGGGCGACAGGGGCGTCCGGAGGCGGAGGAGCGGTTACTTCACCGCTGCAGGTGACGGTTTGGGGGTCAGCGCCGGTGGAAGTGATGCTGATCACTTCATCGTTGTATGTGCCAACTGCCAGGCCGGATTTCAGGCGCACGTAAATGGTTGTTTCCGCAACCGTGCCGGCAACAGGGACGAGGGTCTGGCTGGAAGCAAAAGGGCCACCTGAGACCAGGGCTATTTCATAATCCGTCGGGGCTGATATTGATATGTTTGCGGTAAGATTTAATCCACTAACGGTAAAACTCTGTTCGGAAGAGGGTCCGCTGCCGAACTCATAGCTGAATCCGCTCAGAGTAATCGGGGCCACATAGATCACCGGATCTTCCGGGGCTAATTCAATAGATATATTATCCACTTCCCAATTCCTATAGCTACCGGGATTGTAATGGTATTGGAAACCAAGCCAAACTGAAGTGCCAGTAATTCCAGACAGATCCAGAACTCCGGAACTTGACCAGGTTTGTGTGGTTGATGCTGCAGTATAGGGAATTTCTGCCCAAGTCGCTAAGTAAGGGTCACCGATACCAGCATAATCTGTTGAATACTTGAGCTTTAGGTAATTGTTGACGTCATCGCTGCCATAATTGTACCAAGTATCAAATGACATCTGCAGGTCGCTATAGGCTGTAAAATCGATCCCGGGTAGAATCAACCAATCATCTTCCAAATCACCGGTGTTATATCCGCTCATGTAAGCAAATCCGTTACCACTATAATCGTCCCAAACCCAGTTTTTTGTAGCACCTGAAGAACTGAACACATAGCAGTCGCCCAGATCCACGTTAAACGGCTCATAGTAAGGTACCGTCGTGGTTTCTGGTTCTATCACTGTATAACTGTGCTCTGCAGAAGTGGAGGAATCCGTGTCGTCATCCACGGCGTAGATCACATAATAGACCGTGGTGCCGGCTGGTTGGGCCGGGATGTTGCTGACGGTGGTATAAGTCGGGGCTGTGCCCACGGTCATGTTGATCGTGTTGGGATAGGTGCCGGTGGTGGTACCCCATTTCAACTGGACCAAGGACACCGTTCCGTCGGAATCTGTAACGTCCGCGGAAATGGAGACGGTGGTGCTGGCCTGAATATCGACTGAGGGTGTTTGCAAGATGTTGGATATGTTGGGTGGAACATTTCCTCCACCAAAACCTGACCAGACGAAGTTGTCAACCATGATCCTCTCACCGGCGCTATTGGCCTTGAAGCGGATCTTGATGTTGGCGTTGGCGCTATTGATGGTGCCATTAAAGGTTTTCCATGCGCTCAGGTCATCCAGGGCGGCGTTGTTGATGGTGGTCACATTTACCCAGTTGGTGCCGCCGTCGGTAGAATAATCCAAGGTCAGATCAGGAGAGGGGCTTGCATCCCAGCGACGCACATCAACGCTGAAATCTCCAACGCCACCGGTGGAAATGGTCATGATCCATTCAACGGTGGCCAGATTCTGCAGCCTCCAGGAATAGGCGCCCAAGGCTCCCGGATATCCGTCCTGCGTTGAGGGAGTATTGCGTAACGCGGGGCCGCCGGTGGCGGAGAATACTCCATCAACGTAGGTGTGGTCGACGGCGTAGCTTGTTATAGAAACTGAACCGGCGGTCCATTTGGCCGCGTCATCAAAATTGATGGTGGTTTGGGCAAAAACCAATCCCATCGCGGCGAGCAGCGACAGGACCAAAATGAGTTTTTTAAGCATGTTCATCTCCTTGCTTAAGTCATTAAAACTAAGTGTTGCCGGGGTCTCTGACCGGCAGCGTTGCAGATATCGAAAAAAAACAGGGATTTGGCGGGGCGGCGGCCCCTGGCCAAGCCATAACACAATATGAAAAAATGCGGTTGCGTCAACAAGCGGGGGCATATCTCCCCGATAGGCAAAATCTCACGGGCGCGGATATCCGTCAATGTATTTTTCTCAAAGCTGACGCCAACGCGCCGGGTTCCTGCGCGCAGGGGCGCAAGGCAATCGAACAGCCCGGCCGGAGTCAAAAACGGATTGACAGGGCGGGGGCTTTGGATTATCGTGTTTACAGATGAATACAAACGAAAAGGACAAAACCATGACCCAATCCACCAATCCCCTGTTGAGGCCGAAAAGCAGCCACCGCCTGCAGGCCATACCCTTCGACGAGATCAGGACCGAGCATTTCATGCCGGCGATCGAGGAGACCCTGAAAACCGCGCAGGCGGAGATCGAGGCGCTGAAGAGCAACCCCGCCGCGCCTGATTTTGAGAACACCATCCTGGCCTTGGAGCTAAGCGGCGAACAGCTGAACCGGGTGGCCGGGATCTATTTCAACCTGCTGTCCGCGGAATCTGACGCCGAGTTCAAGGCTTTGGCGCAGCAGATCTCGCCGCTGCTGGCCCAGTTCAACAGCAGCATCTCCACCGACGCGGCCATCTTCGCGCGGGTGAAAAAGGTGTGGGAAGACGAGGTGGAGGGACGCCCAAAGCCTGAACTGCCCAAAGACCTGAGCGACCGCGAAGCGCTGAAACGGGCGGAACGCCATCGCCTCACCGACCGGGCCTACAAAGGCTTCATCCGGGGCGGCGCGCTGCTGAGCGCGGAAGACAAGCAAAAGCTCACCGCCATCGCGATGGAATCTTCCAAGCTGTCACCCCAGTTTTCCGACAACGTGTTGAACGCCACCAACGCCTGGGAACTGCATATCACCGACCCCGCCGACGTGGAAGGCATGCCCTCCGGCGTGCTGGCCGGGGCGGCGCATCTGGCCAAGGTGAAAGGCAAGGAGGGCGGCTGGCTCTTCAATCTGCAGCCTTCCAGCATGGTGCCCCTGCTCACCTACTGCAAGAACCGCGAACTGCGGCGCCGGATCCAGACAGCCTACGCCTCCCGCGCCTTCAAAGATGACTTTGACAACCAGGAGATCATCAAACGCACCCTGGAACTGCGTCAGCAACGGGCCGACCTGCTGGGCTTCCCCACCCACGCGGATTTTGTACTGGCCGACCGCATGGCAGAATCCGTGCCGACCGCCACGGATTTCCTGGAAAAGATCTATGGCGTGGCCTATCCCGCCGCCCAAAAGGAATACCAGGAGGTGGTGGATTTTGCCAAAGAGACGGACGGCATCAGTGATTTCAAGCCCTGGGACCTGAGCTATTACTCAAACAAGCTGAAAGAACGCCGCTACGCCTACGATCCTGAAGAACTGCGCCCCTGGTTCAAGGTTGAGAACGTGCTGGACGGTCTGTTCATCGTGGCCAAACACATCTACGGGATCGAGGTGAAGCAGGTCTATGACGTTCCCACCTGGCACCAGGACGTTAGCACCTGGGAAGTTTACGACGGCTCCGGAGATTTTTTGGGCCTGATGTACCTGGACCTCTTCCCCCGCGACACCAAACGCGGCGGGGCCTGGAAAACCTCTTTCCAGGGACAGGGACTTTACTCCGACGGCCTGCGCCGCCCGCAGGTGGCGATCGTGGCCTCGCTAACCCCCTCCACCGAGGACCAGCCCTCGCTGCTGCGCCTGGACGAAGCCCGCACCATCTTCCACGAATTTGGCCACGCGCTGCACAGCCTGCTGGCGGACGGCTATTACAAAGGCCTTTCCGGCACCAGCGTGCTCTGGGACTTTGTGGAACTGCCCAGCCAGATCATGGAGAACTGGCTGCTGGAAGAAGAGGCGCTGAACCTCTTCGCCAGGCACTACGAAACCGGGGAACCGCTGCCCAAGGAACTGCTGGACAAGGTGATCGCCGCGAAGAACTTCCAGGCCGGGCTTGCCAACCTCAACCAGCTGCGCTATGCCATGCTCGACCTGGCCTGGCATACAACGCATCCGGACAAGATCAAGGACGTGGACTCCTTTGAAAAGCAGGTCACAGAGCGATTCCAGATCCTGCCCCCCATCGAGGGAGCCAATATCTCCTGCGCCTTCGCGCACATCTTTGCCGGAGGCTATTCCGCCGGCTACTATTCCTATAAATGGGCCGAAGCGCTGGAAGCCGACGCCTGGAGCCTCTTTGAGGAAAAAGGCATTTTCAACCCCGAAGTGAGCGGCGCTTTCCGCAAATACATCCTGGCCCGAGGCAACGCCTTCCATCCCATGGATCTCTTTGTGGCCTTCCGCGGCCGCAAACCGGATCCGGACGCCCTGCTGCGGCGCGACGGCCTGCTGCCTCAACAGGCCTGAGCCAGTAACTGACCAATAGGAAACGCCGGAGATAACGCCGGCGTTTTTTTTGCACTTGCCAGTGAGACAGGTTTCATCAATTCCATCAATTCATCAATTACCCTTTCACGGGACCAGTGGTTACAGAGGAAGGGAATCAATTCTATCAATTCTATCAATTCTATCAATTCCCTTTATACGGCCGCCCGGAAAGGGAGGGTCAAGCCAAAAAGGACAATGTTATAATTTAAAGACATATATAACATATATATACCTATATAACTACTAATACCTACTATATTAGTATATATTATATGTATATAGTATATATATCTATAACTTAGCAATCCTACATCCTGGGCCTGGACGGGAAAGTTGGAAAGGGGCCGTGTAAAGGGAATTGATAGAATTGATAGAATTGATTGAACTGATCAAAGCATACTGTGGCTTCGATCGTGGTGATGAAAGAGGGAATTTATGAATTGATGGAACTGATGAGTTGCAGATTTGGGATCTTGCAGGGAACTATGGCTGAATCCTCCGCCTTTCGTCTTGACACTTACGTCAGTTATATGCAGAGCAGGCAGGGCTTATAAGCCAGAGATGGCTGCAGGGTGGGAGAAAATACTCTTCTGAGCGGCGTAGCGGCCCAAGAAACAAAAAAGGCCGGGAAATCCCGGCCTTGTAATATGTTGAGGTTATAGGGGGTTACTTGATGCCTTGGGTCATGGCTTCACCCAGGCTGAAGATGGGCAGATAGACCACGATGATGATGCTGCCGACCACAGCTGCCATGAGGATGATCAGCAGAGGTTCGATCAGCGAGGTGAGGCGCTCGATCACGGCGTCCACCAGTTTTTCGTAGAACTGCGCGGCTTTGCCCAGCAGTTTGTCCATATCTCCGGTTTCCTCCCCGGTGCCGATCATCTGCAGCAGGGTGGGCGGGAACAGGCCTGTGCGGCGGAACGCGTTGGCGACTCCGTAACCTTCCTTAACCATCACTCTGGCGCGGCGGATGCCGCCTTCGATCACAGCGTTCTGGACCACGTTTTCGGTAAGCTCCATGGTGTCCATGATGGGCACGCCGGCAGCCATGAGAATGGAGAAAGTGCGGGAGAATTTGCTCATAATGGAGTTGGTGGTCACGCCGCCGAAGATCGGCAGCTTGAGCTTGATGCTGTCCCAAACGAAACGTCCCTTGTCCGTGAGATTGATCACCCAAAGCCCCACGACCAAGCCGAGGATCAGGAGAATAGCCAGGAAAACGTTGTTGGTGATGAAGTTACTGATGCCGATGGCGATCTGGGTGGGCATTGGCAATTCGGCATCGAAGCCTTCATAGACATCGGCAAACATAGGCACCACGTAGTAGAATAGGAACCAGACCACGAGGGCCAGGAAGACGAGGATGAAGATGGGATAGGCCATCGCGGAGCGCACTTTGCGGCGGGTGTCCTCGATCTTTTCCAGATAGTCGGAAAGCTCATCCAAAATTGTGTGCAGCGTTCCGGAAACCTCTCCGGCGGTAACCAACGCCACATAGAGTGGGTTGAACACGCCGGGATGCTGTTCCATGGCCTCGGAGAGCGAATAACCCTTGCGGATGTCGTCGGAGAGGCGGCGCAGGACCTTGGCAAACTTGGCGTTCTTTTCGGCTTTCTCCAGGTCGGTGATGGATTTCTCGATGGTGAGGCCGGCGGAGAACATGGTGGAGAGCTGGCGGGTGAAGAATACCAGGGTTTTAAGCGAAACTCCCGTGCGCCATTTGTAGATGGAGAGCATGATCTTGTCCGAGAGGGAGAGCTTGCCCTTGAAAGCGCCTTCTGAGGCGGCTTTCACAGAGATGATCGTGCTTCCTTCCTTGGCCAGTTTATCCACCGCCTGGTCCAGGGAATCGGCTTTGAGGATTCCCTCCACCCTGGCACCTTTGGCGTCCTTGATGATATAGGCAAAATTCGGCATGAGCTAAACCTTCTGAATTTTATTCCACGATAGTCATCTTGATGACTTCGCGGATGGTTGTAACACCTTTGACCATCTTGTTCATGGCGGCATCGTGCAGGGTACGCATGCCCGCGCGGAGAGCTGCTTCGCGGATCAGGTCCTGATTGCCGCCGTCGTAGATCAGGCTGCGGATCTCAGGATTCACGATCAGCAGTTCAAAGATGCCGGTACGTCCGGAAAAACCAGTGTTGTCGCAGTGCACGCAGCCACGGCCCATCTTGAAATTGATCTTGGCGGCATCCTCGGGGCTAAGCCCGCAATCGCTGAGCTCCTGTTCGCTGGGTTTGTAATCCATGATGCAGTAAGGGCAGATCTTGCGAACCAGGCGCTGGGCCATCACCAGGCTGAGCGAGGAGCCAACCAGGTAGGGCTTGATGCCGATGTCGATCAAACGGGTGATGGTGGAAGGGGCGTCGTTGGCGTGCAGAGTGGAAAAGACCAGGTGGCCGGTGAGGGAAAACTTGATGGCGATATCGGCCGTTTCTTCGTCGCGGATCTCACCGATGAGCACGATATCGGGGTCCTGGCGGAGCACGGAGCGGAGCGCGGAACCGAAGGTAAGGCCTATCTGTTCCTTGGTCTCGATCTGGGTGATGCCTTCAAGGCGGTATTCGACGGGGTCTTCAACCGTGATGATGTTGGTTTCGATATCCTCGATCTCTTTCAGTGCGGCGTGTAGGGAGGTGGATTTACCACTGCCGGTGGGTCCGGAAACGATGATGATCCCATAGGGCCGGCGAATGATGCGGGCAAAGATATCCATGTCCTCCTGCTCGAAACCGAGGGTGGTGAGTTTGAAACCGAACTCGCCCTTGTCCAGCAGACGCATCACGACCTTTTCACCCAACACTGTGGGAGTGATGGAAACACGCACGTCCACGCTTTTGAGTGAGGTTTTAAGCGAGATGTGACCATCCTGGGGCAAACGCCGCTCGGCTATGTTGAGCTTGGACATCACTTTCACCAGGGAGATCAGGCCGGGATGCATGCCGATGGGGGGCGTCATTACTTCGCGGAGCGCTCCGTCCACGCGGTAGCGGACGCGGGTGTTCTTGACCAGAGGTTCGATGTGGATGTCCGTGGCGTTGGATTTGATGGCTTCGTTGATGATCAAGTTCAGCAGTTTAACGATCGGCGCGTCGGCATCACCGGAGGCAGCGGAGATGGTGATCTCATTCTCGTCGTCGTCCATAGCCACGAAATCGAAGCCGCCCACGGCGTCTTCCACTTCGGAGGTGGTGCGGATGCTTTTATAGTATTTTTCTATCGTGTCGTGCAGCGCTGTCTCGGAGATCAGCTTTGGCTTCACGTTTTTGCCCAGGATCTTCTTGAGGCTGTCCAGAACGGTTAGGTTGTCCGGATCGGCCATCGCCACCACAATGCCGTCGGCATCTTCGCGCAGGGCGACCACCCTGTTTTCATTGGCATATGGTTCCGGGATCATTTTGACCACATCGATGTCCAGGTCCATCAGCTCGTTTTCCATGGCTATCTCGTATCCGAGCTGCATATTGAGAACCGAAAGCAATTGTTTTTCATTGAGATAACCGAGCTTGATCATTGTTTCGCCGATCTTCAGGCCAAAATTGCTCTGCTTGATCAAGGCTTCCTTGACCTGATCTTCGGAGGCGTATCCTTCGTGGACCAAGATCTCTCCAAAGCGGGCAAACTGGGGATTATATGTCATCTAAATCTTCCTTGAAAAAATTATTGTCAAAGCAGGGGCCAAGCCACTGCCACTAAAAGTTCACAAAAGTCCCGGGCACAGGGACGGCCGCAGCCGCCCCCGCGCGAGGACCAAGTTTTAGAACGGAGGGTTGGGAGTCCAGTAACGGTAGAGGGCTACGTTGGTTTCCGCCGTCACGTTGGTTCCCAGGATACGGCCAATGATGATTCCGCTGGTCTGGCCGGGCGTTTGGGTCATCGGATCTCCAGCCGGGCATTCCAGCCGGTGGTAGCGGATCTGGCCCCAGGCCCAACCAGCGTAGTTGCCGGTGCCGTAGCTCCCGTCATCGGTTATGATCCGCCAGGCAGGATCTGAGGGATAGTTGTTGTTGAATCCTGGTATCGCCACGAATTCACCTTTGGTACAGAGCAGCATGATCGCAGAATTACCCACCGGCTGTCCCTGCCCGTCTGTTAGCACGGCATAGATATCGGCGGATTTCCAATCGGGGGCGGTGTCGCCAAAGATCAGCGAAGCGGGGTTGGCCTGGATCTCGAAACGCGGATCGTTCAGCGGCAGCTGGACAGTCGCGTAGCCATCAACACCTTCGCCCTGGATGGCACCGGTGCTGGCCCGGATGGTTATCCAGTCGTTGGTGTAGATCCCGGAATAGGTGAGGGTGGTGAAGGCCACTCCCTCCAGTGAGTCTTCATCAACACTGACGTTTCCGGTATAGGCGTTGGCGCCGATCTGGCAGTTGGTGACGTCGTTGATGAGCTCAAAGAACACAGATGTTCCTCGTCCAACCGGGTTTCCATAGGCGTCTTTAACCACTGCCTGGGCGATAATGCGCCAGAGACCGCCACCCATGTTTTCGCCGGTGTTGAAACCTCCGATATAGGGCAATACCTGAGCCGGTGGTCCGGCTTTGATGACGATATTGGCCTTGGTGGCGCGCACCCATCTGCCGCTATTGGATGTACAGGAAGCCCTGATGATCAGGATTCCGGACTGGGTGCCGCTGTTTACCGATATCTGGGCTTCACCTCCGGTGGATACCACCAAAACGCTGTCTCCCACGGGATAATTGTTCAGATTGGCTCCGGCGGGCGGAGCGGTGTTCATAATGCGGAAATAGACGTCCTGCGGAGAGTCGATCAGGTTGCCGTTGATATCCTTCAGTTTCACCCGCAGAATCGCTGACTCCTGACCGCCGGTGTTGGCGACGTCAAGATCGATCTGGCCTTCCTGGGTGAAGGAAATGGAATGGATGTCGTCGGAAGTGACGTTGAAGATCAGTTGGGTCTGCAGGGTGTCGTTGTTGGCAAACGCCTTGATGGTGGCGGCTCCGGCAGTGAGGCCGGGAGTGAAGCGTACCTGGGCTTCGCCCATGTTGTCTGTATTGATGGTAACGGACTGGGTGGTGTTGATGAAGGTTCCCAGATCCGTTTCAAAACGCACCGGTTTGATCTGGCAGGGGTTGCCGTGCGGATCGTTGAGGGTGGCACGCATGAAGATGTGGTTCGGGCTGGCCACGAAACTGGTATCGGCTTCGATCATTTCACCATCCACCTCCACAAAGGACTGCAGTCCGATCGTGAAGGGATTCCCGGGCCTGATCAGCACTTCCCGGTTGCTGCTCACGTCGCCGATGGAGGCCGTAACAAAGGCGTTATCCACCCCCGGGGTGGTGGTGGCAACAGCTCCGGCGTTGTATTTGGCGTAAGCTCGCCCGTTGATGGTTTTGGATACGATGGATACTCCAAGCACGTTTCCGGCGTCATCCACGAACCTGCCCATGGTGCAGGAGAAGGTGATAAGGGTGTTGTCCGGAACGTTATCGCCCAGGATATTGGTGGCCAGGGCGTTGATCTCCGTGGTCTGCATCACGCTCATCGGGTAGGGATTGGCCTGGGAAAGGAAATTGAGGCTTACTGTCTCAACCTCCGGCACTTCGTCGATGAACACCTGCACTTCGGCCGTATCGGCGGAGGCGATCACGTTGGTATCGGTATCGGAGTAGTTGCGAACCACCGCCGTGATGGTGGCGTTTCCGCTTTCTCCATGGTCCCAGAAAGTTGTGGTGGCCACCCCGCTGCTGTCAGTTGCAACCGCGGTGAGAATTCGCCCCACATCGGTGCGGAAGTTCACTATCTGTGCGGGTACGCCAAAGCCCTCGCCATCCTTCACCATCACGCTGATATCGGAATAGGTAATGTTGTTGTCGCTGTAGATGGTGTCCGGCGTGGCCGAGATCTTTGTGATGATGCGGATCTCGGCGGGATCGGTGGTGAGACCTCCGGTGGGAGGCGGCAGGCGGCGGTCGCAGGAAGAAAACACGAGCAGCGACAGCACCAGCAAAGTCAGAAGGGGTAATAATGGTTTAAGTTTTCTCATTGGTCTTCCCCTTATTCTTCGTCGTTGTCAAATTTGATGAGGCGGCGGGTGAGGCGTTCGTCCACAACCGGTTCGCCCAATTCCTTGTACCTTTGGACCTCGGGATCGAGGCGGATCTGGTCGGCAGTGATCAGGCGAGGCGTGATCTCGATGATCAGATCGGAATTTTCCACCTGTTCCTGGCGGTGTTGGAAGAGCCTGCCGATGAAAGGCAGATCGCCCAGCAGCGGCAATTTGTTCACTTTCTGGCTGATGGTGGAGCTCAGAAGGCCGCCCACAATGATCTTGTGCTCATTGGGAACGGTTACCGTGGAGGAGATGCGGCGGACCTTGGTGCGGGGCACGTAGCCGCCCACCAGTTCGGTTACAGAGCTCACTTCCGGCGCGATGTGCGCGGTGATCTGGCCGTTGTCGTTGACCGTGGGGGTTACAACCAGCATAATGCCCACTTCTTCGCGCTCGACCTGGATCTGCTTATCGTTGTCCGTAACCACGAAGGGCACCACTTCACCGATATGGATCTGAGCTTCGTTGCCGTTCAGGGCGGTCACGCGGGTGTCCGTAAGCAGCTTGGCGGCGTTGTTTTCCAGCAACCAGTCGATGGTGATGTCAAAGGCGGTTAGCTGGCGGCTGAAATGGCCGATGTCATTGAAGCCGTTGATCCTCTGGAAGACCTGCTCGTCGGGCAGGATCTCGAAATCGGTGGGATTGCCATAGGGCAGATAACCATCCGGATCGCTGAAATCGAAGGGTAGCCCGGTTCCGGCGGCATTCACGGGATCTTCCGCGATGATGGTGGTCAGGTGGTTCAGCCGGCTCCAATCCACGCCAAATTTCTTGGCGTCAGTGAGGCTGATCTCGATCAGCCGGACCCGGATCTCGATCTGCTTCTGGGCCACGTCGATCATCTGCACCAAGTCCCTGATGCTTTCAAAGGTATCGGTGTTTCCGTACACCATGAGGGCGTTCTGCCCTTCCAGGGGTACCACCGTGCCGTCTGTTTCGGACAAAGCGGCACTCACTTTGGCGGCATCTAGGTTGTTCAAATAGATGATGTGGTTGCGCTGGCCGGAAGATTCGGAAATGTTTTGCTGGGTTCCCACCAGGAAAGTGTTGTCTCCGTAGATCTTGTAGGACAGGCCGGCGGATTTTGCCACCAGTGAAACGGCGGTTTCGATGGGCACGTCTTTGATGCTGACGGTTACCCGTTGCTGCTCTTTTTCCAGGCTTCCTGCCTGGTCGGTGGCCAAAACAATGTTGGTGCCACTGAGGCGGGCCAACGTGCTTAGCACTGAGGACAAAGGTTCGTCCACACTGTTGAGGGTCACAGGTTTTCTGAGAGCGCTTGATTGTGCACCCAGAGCCGCGATCCCCAAGAGGAAAGCCATCACCAGAGTGCAGATTATAAAGCGTTTGGACACGAAAGCGTTCAACATATTTTCTCCAGCTTCGTTATATTTTTTCATGATTAATAGTTCTGATCCGTGTTTTGTTTAACGAGATCCTCTTCCGAGAAATCAGGCATCTCAGGACGGGCCTGAATGCTCAGGGTCTGCGGTCCGCCATAATAGATGCCAACGTTTTGCTCGTTGATCCAGCTGATCCGCCTTCCTTCGATCACGTCTCCCACACCGGCGGTGTAGATCTTGTCCTGGAATTCCACCGTGACCAGCCGTTTGCCCGTTTCCTCGTCTATATAGGTACCGGTGGGGCGGAAGGTGTTACGCAGGGCGTTTTCGAATTCCTTGGCCAGGTCAAAGCGGTCTTTGATGATATTGCCCTGGCGCAGGGGATCCTTGGCAACCGTGAAGACGGTGTTTTTTCGTTCCAGGATGGATTCCTCAATGGACATAATCCTGGCGCGCAGGGTGTCCGAGACGGATTCATTGGTGTGTTTGGACTGGTCCGGAATGTTAGCCATCTTGGCGTTGTAGGTGACCAGCCGGATGGCGAAGGCGATCAAGGCTATGAACAGCAGGGCCAAGGCGAGGTCTTTCAAATATCTGAATTGCATCTTAGGCCCCCTTCTTCACTTTGAATATGGAAAGTTCCATGGTTATCCGGTAGATGTTGGGCGCGCCGGAATCTGTGCTCTCATTCTTTTCCGCGATCTGGGCCGGGCTCACGTCCAGATACTGGATCTTGATGATGTGGTTCAGGGCTTCCAGCTCGGAAATGAATTGGCCCATCTGCCGGAAGGTGCCCTGGAGTTCCAGGCTGTATGTGGTTTCGATCATGCCGGCTTCGGTGAATTTGTTGGAATCCGAGATCTTGATCAGCTTCATTTGGTTTTGATCGCGCAAGGCTTCGATCCGCTTCTGGAAGTCGTTCATCTCATCCACCGAGAATCTGGATTCCGTGGTCAGGCTGTTGTCCAGGATCTCCCGGAACTGGCTGAGCTGCTGGTCCATGATCATGGCGCTGTTGAGTTTTTCCAGGGTGGTCTTGATCTTGTTGTCATAGCTTTCGATCTCGCCCAGATGTTTGGTTAGCGAGTTTCCGGCCAGCAGGAAGAACACCACGGAGATCAGGATCATGCCCAGGATGAAGATCAGGTATTTCTCTTTCATTGTTCCACCACCTTGGTTTCCAGAGCCGAGGAATCGCGGCTGTAACATTCGATCAGGAATTCCAGGATCTCGGTGTCTTTGGCCATCTGCCTGATCTTGGAGCCGGATTTGATCTCCGGGAAATCGTCGCTGATCTCAGGATTGGCTTTCAGGCGCTGGACAAAGTCGAAGGTTACGTCACCTTCCTGGATGTTCCTGTCCACCTCGATGATCCCGTTGAGGGTCAGCACGCCGTTGTTGAAATTGAACTTGCGCACGGCCAACTGCCTGTCGATCTCCTGGCTGAGGGCTTCCAGTTTTTTGGTCCAGAAGATGCGGTCGTTGAAGGTCTCCGCCAGCTGGTCGACATCGTCCACAGACAGATATTCGCCGCTGGATTCGTATTCGTCCAGTTGGGCATTGATCTTGGCGTAGTATTTCCGGCGGTTTTCCACTTTCTTTTTGAGGGAGTTGTTCAGTATCCACAGACCGGCAAACATGATCAGTGCCCCGATCAGGAAGCCAATGATGGCATTGCGGAAAGTTCTGTTTTCCCGCTCGGTTTGGAGCTTGATCTCGCCGTATTTGTTCAGGTTTATCTTGAAGTAAAAATTCGGTGTCATACTCACGTCCCCTATTCCAGCCGCATGGCCAGGCCTATCGCCAGGGCCAGTTGCGGGTCCTTTTTATCAGCGAATTTTTCAGGCATTTCCACGTTGATGAACGGCATGAAAATGTCTGTGGGAATGCTCAGTTTTTCCTCGATGTATTCCCGCAGCCCATTCAGCTTGGCGGTTCCGCCCATGAGGTAGAGCTTACGGAAATCGCTGTTGCCGGCCTCTTTGACGTAAAAGCGGAGTGAACGGCGCAGCTCTTCCACGATCACGTCTTCGGTGGATTTCTCGGAAATGTCCAGCATGCTGATGGTTTGGGCGCTGGCTACATTGGGGTTGTCCAGCAGGCCCCACTCCATCTTGTGGTTTTCCGCGTCTTCCCATTCCATCTGGCGCTTACGCATGATGTCCCGGGTGAAGTTGTAGCCGCCGAAAGGAATATCGCGGGCAAAGAATTTGGCTTCCGGGCCCCAGATGATCATGTTGGTCCGGTGGGCACCCAGATTGAGCAGAATGTACACACCTTCCTCAACAAAGGCGTTGAGGGCGAAGCTGTTGGCCACAGCCAGGGAATCGATATCCACAATGTTGGGGTTCAATCCCGCTGTCACCAGCGCGTTGGTGTGCTGGTTCAGCAGTTCTTTGGAAGTGGCACCCAGGAGGATGTTCATATTGTTGGTCTTTTCTTCGACATCGATCACTTGGTAGTCCAGAACCATATCCGTGCCGCTGATGGGGATGTGCTTCTTCGCTTCGAAGAACAGGGCGGATTCCAGTTCATCATCCGGCAGAAAGATGGTCTTGATCTGCTTGATGCTGGTGTTGTCGCCTCCCACAGAGGTTACCAGATGCTGGATCTTCTTGGGATTAATGTGCAGTGTTTTCATGATCTCGATCAGCACCGGGGCAAAGCGGTCCGGTCTGAGGTCACTGGGCACGTATTCCACACCAATCGGAACTGTCGGCCGGATCTCATAATTCAGCAGCTTGAAACCTTCGTGCAGCCTTTTCAGATGCACGACCTTGACGCTGTGGCTGCCGATGTCGATCCCGACCGATTCTTTGAACTTGGTCGTTTTCGCTTTCTTCATCGTTCCTCTTATCTATGACGTTTGAATATCTTCTAAAGGAATTCCGGCGGGCGTTTGATCACCCAGTTAACCGCGGAGAAGGGAGTTTCATCCCTGCGGTTCACTTCCGGAAAATCGATCGGCGAGATCCTGTAGAACCTGTCGTCGTAGTGGTAATTCTTTTTATAGCCTGTTCCGGAACCGGAAGCTCCGGGGAAATTGGCATTGGTCAGCTGGAAGCCGAAGACCGGGTCGTTGTGGCCCACGGCATTAGGGGAACTGGATGGCCCGCAATAGTCGATGGGCTGGTTCCAGTTGTTGTCTGAAGGCCACTCCGTGTCGTAATAGCTGCGGTGCACAAAACCTCTGCGGCGCTGGGAAATGGACCCGTACACGTTGATGTAGCCACGCTCCAGATAGGGTACGCGTTCCGGCCAGAGGGGATTGTACCAGGGGTAGTCGATCCTCAGGTTGCGGTTGCCGGGGGTGTTGGTCGCCCAGAGCTGTCCCGGTATGTGGGGGAAGCGGTAGCGGTGCAGGTCGATCTTGGTGTAGGTGACGTCGTTGATTTGAACGTCGGGCACGGAGGGGTGGGGATGCTGGTATTCAAAGGTGAAAACGCCGTCGCCATGGGAGCTGTTTGGCCCGTCATCGCCCAAAGCTGCCATGGCCGCGTAGATCCAGATGCCGCCGAAACCGGTATCAGCTCCCGAAGTGCCATGCACGCGCATGGAATCCACCGGGTCGCGGTAACCGTATTTGACCACAATGGATTTCTCCGCCACCAGCCCCACCACGTCGGTGCGGTTGGCAATGGGATCCGTTCCCGGGGCGGTGTTCACCAGCGTGATGTCATCCAGCAGAAAGAGGGTGTCGGAACAGCCCCAGGTCTGGTAGGAACCGAAATTGCCCTTGATCCAGAGTTTGTTCCAGACCCACTTGGATGTGTTCAAGGCAGTGCCGTTGTTGTAAAAGGACCAAACCGTGTCCCGGACGTCGTATTGGTTGCGGTAAAGGTAGGTGTCCGGATCCACTGGGGGATAGGGATTGTACACTTCTGCGTATTCCCGGTAGGGATCCTGCACCTCGCCCAGATAGGCTGTGTAACCAGCGCCTTCAACGTCCACGAACATTATATGGTCGGGGTCATTGTAAACCGGGCCGACAGTATTGTTCCTTCTGCGGATGCTGGAGGCCTCGTCGGGGAAAATAGTATAGGAGTAACCCTCGGAAAGGCCGCCCTGGAATACTTCACTCTCAGAGTAGGAGCCGGAGAAAGAGATCACCTCACCGGTGGTGGAAACCCAGCCGTAAAACACCGGCCAGCCATTGTTCACGCCGCCGGAGGTCTTTTTGATCCAGATGTCCGTATTGCTGTGCACGCGCCCGTGCAGAATGTCCGGACCGTGGAAATAGACGTTGGTGGCGTTGGGCGATTCGTCGGTGTCTGTGAAATACATGAATTTTGCAAAGGTCTCCGTTTCCAGGGTATAGATCCCGTATTTGCGGATCATGGAATACTTGGGGTTCATCATCGCCGTCTGCCCGATCCCGGATTTGGAGCGGACCAGCGATTTCACCTGGGTCTGCTGGGCCTGGTCTCCCATCACCACATCTTCGGTGACAACGTTCAAGCCCCCTTTGGACAGCAGGGACTGGATCCTGAAAGTCTTGCTCATCGCCGAGTTCACGATCTCGATGTTGCGTTCCGAGGTGCGGATGGGGATGATCACCGTGCCCAGTTTCTGCGCGATCTTCTGGCCGCGGTAGGCCTCGCTGCGTAAAAAGATCATGCTCTGGAAACCTTCAAAATCGAATTGGAAAGCCACCACATCGCGCATTGCCAGGCTGGACAGGGTGAATCCAGACATCGCTCCGATCACAGCCAGAAGCATCGCGATGGCGATGTTTCCGCTGGGACGTTTGAACATCTTAAACATTTGACCTCCCTTTGCGGGATTTGAGCTTCCTCATTTCTTGACCATTTTGGTTTGGAATTTGATCGCGCGGTAACTCCCCGCTCCGGTCTTGACCCGGGCGTGCAGCTCCACTCTTACGGCCAGCAGGTCCTGGTCAGAATTGACTTTGGTGAACAAAAACTTGTCCACCACCATGTCATCCAGGTTTTCCTGCTTGGGAAAGATGTACAGCGGGGAAGCCACCTGGACCCCGTGGTGTACATAGGTGCAGCGCACAACGCCGTCGTAAAGGTAAAAGTGAGCGAAATCGGGGGTTTCCAAGCCTTGATCGGTGGGCGGGGTAATGCGCAGGCCGGTTCCGGAGATGGTGGTGGTATTGGTGAGCTGAAGCTTCATGGCATTGGCCACGCCGTAATATTCCATGTTGTCACCGCTGCCGACCGGCACTCCATTCTTGATCAGGTTGATACAGTCAAGGGCGTCCTTTTGAAGTTCAGCCCAGGCTGTCAGCTCCTTGTATTTGCGGAAAAAGGTTCCGATCCCGACGGCTGCCACAAAGATCAGCATCACCGAGATCAGCATCACCACGATCAGTTCAGCCAGTGTAACGCCGCGTTGGCGGCCCAGCAGGGAATTTTCGAATCTGTTTTTGGCTTTCATCATCAAAGGAAATAATCTTCCCGCATGCGGATAAATCTCTCGGTTTGGGAATTTGGCTCGGTCCATCTGAGGGTGGCCTCCAGATAGACATAGTTCAGCAATTGCTCGTTGGATGACTCCTGGGCGTTCCTGCTGGCAATGGTCATTTTTCCGCGCAAGATGTGGTCGGGATTGAGGTCGTCGATGATGTACTCCCGGTTCACCTGCAATTCAAAGGGTTTGCTGCGTGAATGGCGGTAATACTCCATCTCCAGCTCGCCGGTGATCAGCAGGGTGGCCACCCGGTCCCGGTAATTGATGAGCAGTTGCCTTTCTGCGTACACCACCCCGATATAGATGGCTACCAGCATCACCGCGATCACGGCCACCACCGCCAGGGTTTCCAGCAGGGTGATGCCGCTTTGCCCGGCCAGCAGGCCAAGCGGCTTCACCGATCTGCGTTGTGTATGGTCGTTCATCAGGAAAATCCCGCGCCTGAGGCAAACTGCTTGGGATTGTCCGCGAATTCTTCGGCGATGGTCCGTTCCACCAGGTTGTTCATCACCAGGTTGTACAGGGACTGGTCGCGGGTCTGCATTCCTTCCTTGGTGCTGGCCTGAATGATGGAGGGTATCTGGTAGGTCTTTTCCTCGCGGATCAGGTTGCGCACGGCGGTGTTTGCCACCATGATCTCCAGGGCCGGAACGCGGCTCTTGCCGTCCTTGGTGGGCAGCAAGGTTTGCGAAAGCACTGCCTCCAGGGATTCTGAGAGCATGGAGCGAACCTGCTGCTGCTGTTCCTTGGGAAACATGTCTATGATCCGGTCAATGGATTTGGTGCAGCTGCCGGTGTGCAGGGTGGCAAATACCAGATGGCCCGTCTCGGCCGCTGTCAAAGCCAGCGACACCGTTTCCAGGTCACGCATCTCGCCCACCAGGATCACGTCCGGATCCTCACGCAAAGCGCTTCTCAGCGCTGCCGTGAAACTCCAGGTGTCGTGCCCCAGTTCGCGCTGGTTGATCAGGCTGTTCTTGCTCTTGTGCACAAACTCGATGGGGTCTTCCACCGTGATGATGTGGCAATAGCGGGAATCGTTGATCGAGTCGATCATCGTGGCCAGGGTGGTGGATTTGCCGCTGCCGGTGGGGCCGGTCACCAGGATAAGTCCTTTTTCCTTGGTGGTCAGCTTTTTCAGGATATCCGGCAGATGCAGTTCCTCATAGCTTTTGATCTCATTGGGGATCACGCGGAATGCGCATGATATCCCGTTTATCTGATGGAACGCGTTCACGCGGAAACGGACGTCATTGCTGAGTTTGGTGGAAAAGTCGATCTCCAGGTGCTCTTTGAACATTTCCTGCTGGACTTCGTTCATCACCCCAAAAACCAAGGTCTCCACTTCCTCCACCGAAAGGATCGGCAGATTCAGCCGTTTCATCCGGCCGTTGACGCGCACCATGGGGTGCGCGCCAGCCGCGATGTGAAGGTCTGAAGCTCCCGCTTCCGCTGTGAAGCGTAATAATTCGTGGATAGTCAACTTGCTGCCTCCAGCTTACTCAGTTTCGGTCTCTACTCCTTCCGTGTTCGGGTCGGTGAACTGATCCACTCCATAGCCGTGAAACTTGGCATCGTCAACGTCGTACCAGACCTGCTTGTCCGGTCCGCCGGCGAAATCTTCGGTTGAGGTGGCGATGAACTTTTTGGGCGGGTTGCCGGTTACTTCGAACTTCCAGTTCTTGACCGTGCTTTCGCCGAGGTTGGTTTCCTTCATGGCGCGTTCAACGGTGTAATCCTGGGTGGTACCGTTGGTCTGGCGGTAAACGTCATAGGTCTTGCGGATGGCGGCGATGGCGGTCTGAGCTTCGCTGGAACGGGATTTCTCCACGTAGCGCATGTAGATCGGAACAGCCAGGGCGGCCAGGATGGCGACGATGATCACCACCACAAGAACTTCGATCAGGGTGAAACCCTTCTGGTTTTTCAGTTTCCTGAGCATTTGTATTTCCTCCTTACGGAACTATTTTTCTTCAGGTTGTTTTGGGAAATGCACTTTGCGTGCCAATTCCCAAGGAATCTTTTATATTCTTGGAATGCCAATAAAAGTCTTGACGCATTTTTGTCCATACTTTTTTTAGCATCTATCGTAAAATCACCATACATTATAAGGAGATACACATGCATTTCTCGCGTTGGCTTGCACTCGCCCTCTTCCTGACCCTGGGCCTCGTCGCCTCTTTCGCGGACGACATTACCACCGAAGTCAAAAACCAAAACCTGATCAATGACTCTGATGTCCTTGCCGAATGGGACGGCGGGGTGATCACCCGGGAGGATCTGAACAACAAGATCTCCCACCTGCCTGTCAATCAGCAGGGTAGATACCGCACAGTGGATGGCCAGATCCAGGTGCTGGACATCATGGCCGTGGAAGAAGCCTTCATGGCCAAGGCACTTCAGCTGGGCGTGGCCCAGGATCCCCAGGTCGCATCCAGGATAGCGGCCGGGAAACGCCAGTTCTTCATCCAGGAATACTACAAGCGCAACGTCAGCGACCTGGTGATCGTTTCCGAAGCCGACAAACAGGATTACTACAACAACAATAAGCAGGCTTTCTACGAGTTCCCGAACATCACCATCAATTATCTCCAGGCCAAGGATGAGGCGGACGCCCGGGCCGCGGTGGCCGAACTGAACGCCGGCAAAAGCTTCGCCGAGGTCTCCGATGCCTATAATCTGAACGCCTACACCAAAGGCCTGAAAGGCGTGATCAAGAACATCCGGCTGAACGGCAACATTCCCGGGGTGGGCAACGACCCTGCCCTGGAAAAACTGATCGCCGAGTCCCAGCCCGACAGCCTGGCCGTGCACGGCCCCGTTGAAACCAGCACCGGCTGGCACGTGTTCCGGACCCTGGATTACAAAGCCGGCCGCCAGAAACCCATCGAGGAAGTGATGCCTGAGCTGGAGCAGCGCGCCCGTCCGGGAGTGGAAACCAGGCTGCTGAACGACCTCACGGACCGCCTTAAAACCAAGTATGCCGTGGTGGTGGACACCACCCGCGTGGACGAGATCGACCTCTTCGACCGCGCCAAAAACAGCGATATCATGGACGTCAACCTGATCTCCTCCACCAATCCCGAGCTCAATATCACCGTGGCCACCCTCCTCGACCGCTTCGCCCAGCTCTCCCAGCAGGAACAGCTCTTCTTCAGCAAAGGCGAAGCCGCCAAACAGCTGCTGGACCAGGAGCTCATCCGTTCCCTGCTCTACGCCGACGCGCTGGAGCAAGACTACGACCAATATCTGCAGGGCAACCCAGACTTCGAGCAGATGCAGCGCTACTACATCCTGAACCAGGCTTTCCGCCAGCTGGTGGTGGATTCCATTCAGGTCAGCAGCGAAGAAGCCCGCGCCTATTATGACGAACACATTGATGAATACAGCACCCCCGCCCACCGCAAGATCCAGGTGCTCTGGTTCACCGATGCCGACGACGCCGAAAGGGCCCGCAGCAAATATGCGCTCTATGCCGGTTTTGACGACCAGGAGCGTATCGACAGGCTGGTCGCGGAAAAATCCTCCAAACCGCAGCTCAGATACCTGCAAAACATCTACGACAACGGCATCATCACGGGTATCGGGCCCGACGAGCAATTCAGCAACCTGGTCTGGGACAACCCCGTCGGCTACATCAGCCCCGTTTTCACCTCGGCCACCGGCGACATCCTCTTCTTCCAAAGCCTCGAGGAAACCCCCGCCACCGCCCAAAACTTCACCGAGATCGAACCCCGCATCTATGGCCTCCTTAAAAACCAGCGCCAGGCCTCCCAGCAGGAACTGGTCACCCAGCAGCTCTTTGAGGAATTCAACCTGGTGAAGTATCCCGAAAAGATCAGCCTTGAACTCAAGGCCGAGGAACTCTTCACCATGGCCGACAACTCCGCCCGGCAGCGCAATTTCAAGGATGCCATCGCTTTCTACGACCAGATCATCAAAAACTTCCCCAACGGCTCCGACGATTACCGGGCTTCCTTCATGAAAGCCTTCATCATCTCGGAAGAGCTGAAAGACGAAGCCCAGGCCCTCCAGCTCTTCAAGGATTTCCTGCAAAAATACCCCGAGGGCGAACTCAACGAATCAGCCCAGTTCATGATCGATTCCCTGGAAGGGAACGTGACCCTGGAGATCGAGGACTAAACCCCCAGACCTTTGCCCCAATAAAACAACCCCGCCGCGGCGGGGTTTTTTTCTGCTGTCTATGATTCTGATTGAATTGATTAAGCCTGTCATTCCGGGGCAGAGGCCCCGGAATCCAGCCCGGTTGAGAATAAACAGTGATGCTATCACACAATTCCGCCTTGGTACCTTCCCTTCCGCCTTGTATTCGCCTCCCGCCTGATCCCCGCATTTTAGGCGGCAATCTGGCGGGAGGCAAGCAAGGGGCAAACTGGACAGCGCTATGCGCGGGCCAGGCTTCAGATCTCTTTGGAATAGAGGCGGAATCTCTTGTAAATCTCGGCCCCGGTGCGTTCCATTTCGGCCCGCATCAGGGTGTTGGTTTCCATCTCGTGGTGGCTGTCCATGATCTTGAACCCGGCATCGGCGGCTGTTTGGAGCTGGGCAAAGCCCATCAGGATATCCACTCCTTTTCCTCGGAATTCGGGTTTAACGGCCCCCAGGTAGTTATCCAATTGGGTGGTTTTCTTGGAGGCGTTCATGATGTGGAGGAAGCCAAAGGGGAAAAGGCGTCCGCGAGCCTTCACGATCCCCGGCGAGAAATTGGGGATGGAGACCATGAAACCCACCACTTCCTGCTCCGGGGTTTCGATAACCTTGATGAAGCGGGGTTCGAGCAGGGGCATGTAGCGCTTGGCCAGGTGGTCCACATCGTTGTCGCTGAGCGGGGAATAGCCATAGATATCGGTGAAACAATCGTTCATGAGCCGGAATATGGGGCGGATATAGGCCTGGAGTTCCTTTTTCGCCTTGAATTCCTTCAGGCGGAAAAGCTTGCTGCGGCTGGCGCGTTCGAACATCTTCCGGTACAGCGGGGTCATGGTTTTGGCGATATCCATCTTATAGACGAACCAATCCAGCTCCTTGCCGTAACCCAGCTGGGCCATGTATTCGTTCATCACGGGGGTGTTCTGATAGCAGGCGAGGGTGGGGTTTTCGTGGTAGCCTTCGAAGATGAAGCCTTCGGGATCTTCTTCGGTGAAGCCCATG
>Ga0172377_10000467_pt1 | contig 37963 bp, 38 predicted proteins | sample Pumphouse3metaG_FD_119749 | JGI IMG/M metagenome (GOLD analysis project Ga0172377, IMG submission 119749) | Leachate microbial communities from a municipal landfill in Southern Ontario, Canada - Pumphouse #3 metaG | ecosystem: Engineered > Solid waste > Landfill > Unclassified | place: Canada... | reverse complement strand
TATAAGGGAACCTGATTTGCCCTTATACTCATCAATCACTTGCTGTAATTTGTCGAAGTTTTCTGGTATGTCTATTGGGTCACGAACCTCTTTTACTGCCATTGGTCTCCCTCCTATTATTTTGTTTTATATTTATCTATATATAAGTTAAATTTTTAACATATTATTCTCATATAATAAATACTTTTATTTAATAAATATTATCCTCTGCTATCCTAAAATAGAATATTATGCAAAACAATAAAACCGCCCCATGGAAATATGGAAGCGGTTTTTACCTAAAAAAACACTGCCCCTCTTCTTTCCACACTGGGAGGCATATCCGTTTCCAGATATACCCTATCGGTTTGAATACCTTGGCTTAATGCTTTAGGTCAACAAACTCGAAGAGAATCATTATTTATTTGATATAATTATAACAAAATATTAATAGAAAGGCAACAGTAATTATATTTTAATGAATAATTATTAACAATGATATAGAGGCACCCTTCATTTGGCCTCTTTTTGATAATGGCAAAAATACTTATGGAAGTTTAATTCGCTAAAATAAACCACTTCCTGTTTAAACCGGCGGTATGCCTCCAGCAGCTCATTTGCCTCTTCCGTAAGGCTGGAACCGCCTCCGTAAGCACCGCCCGAATGGCTGTCCAGCAACGGGAATGCAAGATGGCTTTCCGCAACCCTTATCAGTTTCCATCCATGGCTGAAGGAAATGCCCATACTGCAGCAAGCCCGGGTGAGCGAGCCGGTCTGGGAAACCTGCTGCAATAGGGCGGCGGTCTTGTCATCGAAGAATGTTTCCTTTTGGTGCAGGCTGACCTTTACAGAGCATTTCATTGTTCCAGTTTTCATGCGATTACCTCCTTAGGTTTCAAAAAATGAAAATACCGGCAACAAATCCTGTTCCCGGCATTAAACTGGCTATGGACAAATAAAGCTAAACCAAAAAGTTTAGCCCCTTGTGAAAAATTACTGCATCCATCCAAACTACTTCTTTCCACACCGGGAGGCATAACCGTTTCCAGTTATACCCTATCGGTCTGAATTCATAGTATCCCTTAGAATTTCAGACTCGAAGCATTTCTGGCAGTTTTTATTTATTTTTTATATAACCTATACATAATGCGCTTAAAACTTTACATTCCCTAGCGTGTCATCCTGAGCGACAGCTAGTTATATAAAAATAATATATTATTAGAATATCGTGCCTATATTCTAATATACCTAAAAAGAATAATCAATAACTATTTTAATAACCTTGAACCCTTATGCCTACAATGAAGACGTGGACATAAGATTTGAAATACCTTCCTTGAGATGTCCGCTCAGCCAGCCGGCTACTTCAGGAGTATTGAAAGGAAGTCCCTGTAGCACTTCTCTTAAATCCCTGGTATCCATCATAAAGGCCTGTCCGTTATAGGAGTGGCGGTACACAAAATCTATTGAAGGGTTTAGTATTACCAGACTGAAAACCGTCTCCGGCATATCCCCCAGTGGAGGACGGTCTATGTTATCATACTGGAAGCTGGCATCAATCTCGGTGCCCTTTCCCGGCTCCGATTTGATTGAAAAAGTGCCACTGCATCTATCGCAGGAGGCTTTCAGAAGGGGGAGGCCCAGTCCCACTTTTCTTGTTTTTCTTGAGGTGTAAAAGGGATCCACCGCTTTTTTTGCGGTTTCCTTATCCATACCCCTGCCATTATCCTTAATCCGGACCCTCAATATGTTATTTATGGTGTCCTCTTCCACCAAAATTTCAACAAGGTCAGCAGCTGCCTCCAGCGAATTGTTGGCGATGTCAAGAACGTGCAGTGAAATATCCCTCACGACCTCCCTCCTTCCCGTCAGCTACGAACTACCGACAGTGACCTGTCATCTATAACCCAATGCGGGAGACCGCAGGTCTCCCCTACTCCCTGATGCCTGCCTATTACCAACTGTGATCTGAATTACAACTGCTCCAATATCCCCAAAACACTTTTCTCTTTGACTTCCATAAAAAACTCCCGCTCCAGCATATCCTCAAGCCGGTGGGCATCGGAGGAATGAATCATCCTGTACCCTTTCAACTGACTGTGTTGGCGTAAAAGCCCGGCGGTATTCCCCGGCCTGCTTACCTCCACGCTTTTGATATCAAGGTCCGGAGGAATAAACCCGAGGTTTGATATAATGCTGTACGTCTTCTTGTCAACATGGGCGGGTACCACCCTTCCTCCCAACCCAATGGCCATATTTACTATTCTTTCAACCGAAAGCCCCACCGAACCAATAAGCAGCCTGTCGCTATGTCCCGTTATACTGTCCTTCTCATCCATTATAACCTGCTCGCCGAAAAAATCCGGCCTGTTTTTCCCCTCCAGATGGACATATATCCTTTCCTGGAAATCCAGTACCCGTCCTAGACAGGCAAAATAACAGAGCAGGTGTACCTCTTCTCTGGACTGTACTTCCATGCCGGGTAGCACAACTATTCCCTTTTCATAGCCCAGTTTCATAACGGCCTCCACATTTTCCGCCGAATTGTGGTCGGTCACCGCTATGGCGTCAAGCCCCTTCAAACGGGCCATGTTTACTATGTTGTTGGGCGTCATATCACTGTCACCGCAGGGGGAAAGGGCTGAATGTATGTGCAAATCCAGTGCTATATTCATGGCCATTTAGACTCCGAGGTCGTGCAACTTGCAGCAAAGCGTATAGATGTCATCCTCTGCGGCCAGTATTGGTATACCCTCTCCATTGGCTTTCGCTAAGGTATCCCCATCCACTTCCACACCGGCAGCGACTATTATACATGCTATTTCAACCAGACTGGCAACGGCAACTATGTTTGAATGGGCCTGGATGGTCACCCATACGTTTCCCCTGGCGGCGTTTGCCATTACAAAGCTTAACAGGTCGCCTGCATAGGCACCGTTAACCTTTCTTTCCATGCCCTTTCGCCCTGCCACAGGGTTTAATCCCAAACTCCGGCAAAGCCCATCTACATTCATCCTATTCTACCCCCTGTCTATTTCATTTATTTTTTCCCTGAGCCTGAATACGCAATCCACTTCCCGTGCTCTGCCATTTACAATATCCTCAGCCAGGGCACTGCAGGTGGGTGCACCGCAGGAGCCGCAGTCTATACCAGGCAGTTTTTTCAATATCTCCTCAACCTTCTCCATCTTTTGGATAGCTTTTCCAATGTTCGGATCCAGGCTTACCATTTTCTTCGGTTTGATCTCCTCGGTCCAGGTAAACAGCCCTGCTTCAATGAACTCCTTCACCTTTTCTTTTCCTATCAGCTTTGGAGAATGAGTGGTATCGGCCAGATGCTTTACCCTTGTCTTTGCGACAAAGGCGTTTTCTACAAGAAGCGGCCCCCCAACACACCCGCCGGTGCAGGCATAGGCCTCAACGAAGTCCATATTTTTTAACTTGCCCAATTCAAGCTCCTCAAAAACATTTATCACGTTTTCGATGCCGTCAACCGCTAGATAGTTTTTAGAGACAATAGATTGGCTCTGTCCCCCTATAATGCCCCATTTAAGCCCCCTACCGGAAAACTCATAGCCCTCCACCTTCTCTAGACTTTGTAATTCGCCCAAATTCTTTGATAGGCTTCCGAATATTTTCCTAATGGAGATTAACCCGTCAGTATACGCAAAGCTTAAGCCTATAAGCACCCTTACACTGGTTACTCTTGCGGGGCATGGCGTTAGGTAAAACACTCCAACGTCTTCCCTTTTGAAATTCTTTTTGCTTACCGTATCTGTCTTTATAAGCCTTGCAGCAATCTCCATGGGAGAAACCAGTGGTATTACATTTTCCAGTAAGTCGGGGTATCTTAACTGTATTAGACGTATTATCACCGGGCAATCGCTGTAAATCGCCGGTCTTGTTATCTTTTCCTCTTCCAAGTAATATTTTTGAATAATTGCAGAAGCAATATCGCAATAGGGTGAAATATCATAGGCTTCATCAAAGCCCAGCATTTCAACCGCCTTCAATATTTTTCCCAACCCTATACCCGTATCAAACTGGCCATGTACTGCCGGTGGCACAAGGGCAATCCTGTATTTATATTTTTTTATATCCTCCAAATCGTCGGTCACGGCCTTTTGTGCATGATAGGGACACACCCGGATGCACTCACCGCAGTCTATACACCTCTCACCGGAAATGCTCGCCTTTCTGTCTCTCACCCTTATTGCCTCGGTCGGGCACCTCTTTATACAGTGGGTGCAACCTTTACAGCTATCCTCGGATAATACGACTGAATGAAAATAACCATTCATTTGACCACCCTCTTAATTATGAATGTGTATTGTACTGGTTACGGTAGTGCCTTTGCCTTTTTGGGATTCTATCAAGAAACCATCGCTGCACCGTTTCATATTGGGCAGCCCCATCCCTGCACCAAAACCCAACTCCCTCACATGGTCGGATGCCGTCGAATAACCCTTTTGCATTGCCCTGTCAATATCCGGAATACCCGGACCGTAATCCCTGGCTATTATTTCAATCTTAGCTGTATCAATATTTACAATTATTTCACCACCGCTGGAGTGGATAATGATATTCATTTCCGCCTCGTAGGTAACTATCGCCGCACGTCTTGTTATATCCGAAGGTATCCCCAGTTTCTTTAATACCTTCTTGGTGTTGCTTGAAATATCGCCAGCCTTTGCAAAGTCCTCTATGTTTACACTGTAGTTGAGTTTTACCATGTCCCCTGTACTCATTTTACAACTCCCAGTTGGTCAATTCCCTTAAGCCCAGCATTGTATAGAATTCCGCTGGTGGTATACAGGGTATAGGGTGTACACATAATGGTCATGCCGTTCTCCTCCGCCAACTCCAAGGAAGCGGTATCAGGTCTTTTGCCTCTGACATATACAATAGCTTTAATATCCATCATTTCTGCTGTTCTTATAACCTGTGGATTAGTCAATCCGGTAAGCAATACCGTTCTTTCGTTGACGAAGGCCAATACATCACTCATAAGGTCCGCGCCAAAAGCGAAATCCACTTCCCGGTTCATTCTGGACTTCCCGGCTATTACCTCCGCATCGAGGATGTCCCTTATTTCATAAAGATACATATTAACCTCCCTCTTTACACATTTTTTTACAATGCCCCTAAATAATAGGGTTTAACCTTTTCAGAAACTCCACATAGCAGTTAATCAGTTCCATGGAAATCTGTCCCGGTATGGCGTACTGATGGTTATATTCCGAATAGCTGCCCAGCATTGCGGTGTACAGATTCGTCATATTATTCCTGTATTCCTCCAGTTCAGCAGGCCACTCGGCCCGGGAAATCTGGGCTTCAAACTGTGCAATCCGATCCTTTTGCTCCTTAACAATGCCTTCTATGTTATTGCCGGCCCCATCCTCCGACGTTATTTTGATAAGCATTTTCCTGCATTCCCCCATCTGGTCCTTAAGCAAACCCGCCTCCTGAGAGAGAGAATCAGGAAAATCAAACTCAGCCGACGGAAAACTTGCCTGGGATATATGGGCATCGCTGTAATGGGCTCTCACTTTACCAAGGGCAGCTTCCGCCTCTTCCCTTGAAAAGAAATAATGGGTGTATACCTTTATAATTCCCTCTTTATCCATAGACGCCGCCAATCCCTTATCGCTGAGTTCCTCAGCCAATATTAGCGCATTTTCTTCCTTCGAAAAAGCCCCCACCTGGATACGGTAAAGCTGTAAACCCTCCACGTCAAACACCGGCCGGTAAGCGTTTATGGCTTCGCTCTCTTCTTGGTCTGTCTGTCCCGGCTCGGTCTCCTCGGGGTCTTTTATGGTCTCCGGCAACTGTTTATCCTCCGGAGTATCCTCCCCGGATGCAGTCTCTGTTGGTTCACTCTGGTTCTCTGTCAGGTAGGGTATAAGAAGTGTTTTGGATATTCCGTAACCAAGGGCTATCCCCAAAAGGGGAATAACTACAAATAATAGTAGAATCGCTTTGCCCTTGGCGGTTTTGCCCGACGTATCCTTTCTCTTTTTTCTCATGTATATCACCGCGCTTTTTTAATTATCCTACTTCCATTATAACACATGAAACGCCAGTTTCTACAATCAAAAGTAAACAGAGTTCAAAATTAATCAGACATAAGCAAAGGCACCGGCTAATGCCGGTGCCTTTTCTTATGTCTGATTAATCAACTTCATATCGGATAGCGATTGGTCACTTTACCACTTGGATCCACCTGCGAAGAATATTATAATTATTATCAATAGTAAAAATGTTACGCCAAATCCACCGCCGCCGCCGAATATGCCCTTATCTTCCACTATACTTCACCTCCATGTATCTTACTGCAATATATGTTATGATTCAAACTGGTTTTTTGTGAATGCGAATCTAAGGCCCAAATAAAAAAGCCGAAAGGTATAAACCTCCCGGACTGATTGCAGATAAACTATCAAAACTTCACGAATGCGCACTTTTTGCATAAATGCTTTAGCGTTCCATGAAGCTTTATAACACGAAAGACGCATTGTAATCAGGCATCAAGTCATCTGTAGCGGAGTTTTAACCCGCACAGATAAAAGGAGCGCAGTCCGAAAGATTCTTCGCTTCGCTCAGGATGACAAAGAGGTCTCTTAGGATGACAGCTGTGAAAAATCTTTATCACGTTACATATAGTATCTGTGACCTGTTACCTGCTATATCCTGACCTTTTCCAGTATATGCTTTTCCCTGGCAACCGTCTTTTCCTTAAGTTCCCGGACCCGGCTCTGCATTTTTTGCCTGTAAGCGTCATCCCTTATGAACGCTAGGTTTATCTCTACATTGTACAAGGCGGACAGCACTGCGGTTCTTGCCATCATAGCCGCAACGGCTCCATCGGTTACCGCCTGGCTATTTCCCTTTTCCACAGCCTTCTCAATCATATCCATGGCATCAAGAGCTTTTTGTGCAACACTTATGGGCACCTCCGCTGCCCCTTTAAGCCCCTGCTGTATGGCATCGCTGCGAAACCTTTTTTCTTCGTCGCTACCTTTAGGCATCCGGTAGGCCTCCATAACGCTTTCAAAGGCATGAGCATCGGCATCCATCTGCCCTGTAAAAAAGTCAATAAACCCTTCCGCGGAAGCAATGAGTCCCTTCATCTCCTCTCTTACCTCGGCATATTTATTGTTGCCGATAGTAAGGGCTGCAACCATGGATGAAAGGGCGCAGGCAATAGCTCCGCAAAGGGCTGCAACGCTGCCTCCCCCCGGAGTGGGCTCATTTGAAGCGGTTCTAGCCAAAAATTCCTTTATACTCATATCTGCTAACACTATTTTTTCCCTCCTATTCTTCTGTAGACTAAAGCATTACTTTATCATATATAACGTGCTTAAGACTTTACATCTTCTAACGTGTCGTCTGTTACCTGTGGTCTTAGTCTCCCCACAAAAGCCTGTTTTCCATTATCTGCTCCTCACAGAAGTTCTCCAGACCCAGATAATAGGCAGCAACATCGGTAAGTGCCTGCATGGGCAGGATACCCACAAGCTCACTGCCTGCCACGCTTACGCCGTACCTTTTTGCCTCCATTTTTATCATCTCAAAGGACTGATAAAGGGAAGTTCTGGTATAGTCGGTCATATTCATGGATACCTGGACCATTCCCCTCTCCTTGAGGTCAACACCTATGGCCTTGCAGTACCTTAAGCCCCCTCCCGAGTTGCGTACTCTTTTGGCTATGGCCTTTGCTATATCAATATTACCGGTGGCAAGGTTGACATTAAAGGCAACCAGCGGCATACGGGCACCTACCGCCGTAACACCGGCGGTCCTATGTACCTCCCTGGGACCAAAGTCCGGTTTCCATTCCGGAAGGTTAATCTTTTCAAAGAAACCCTCAAACTGTCCCTTCCTTATATTTGCCAGGTTCTGCCTTTCCGGAGCCGTGGCGGATTCTTCATACATATATACCGGCAGGTCAAACCTTTTGGCCGCTTCCCGGGCAAGTCGCTCCGCCAGGGCCTTTGCTTCCTCTATGCTTACATTTCTTATTGGGATAAAGGGTATTACGTCAACGGCACCCATCCTGGGGTGCTCGCCCCTGTGCCGGTTCAGGTCTATCCTGCCTATTGCGACTTCCATCGCATCCAAAAGGGAACTCCTTAGTCCCTCCGGCTCGCCTATCAGCGTAACCACCAAACGGTTATGGTCCTTATCCGCCGAATAGTCAAGCATTTTTACTCCTTCCGTCCTGCGGAAGGGTTCCACTATCCTTTCTATTACTTCCCTGTCTTTCCCCTCGCTGAAATTTGGCACGCACTCCAGTATTTTATTGCCCACAAACCTCACCTCCTTTACGCCTTAAACTCTATTTCCACAAGGCCTTCAATAAGGTCCTCATCGGGTATAAAGGGTATCGTAATATGGTCGGTGCCCTTCCTTTCCCGGTTGTACTCGATACAGGTTGTAATGGAGTTTTGATTTCTAGCCCAGGCCCGCCTGGCAACGCCGCCCATTACGTCCCAGGGTATGGCACTTTTGATTACTTCGTCCACCCTTTCGCTTCCGTCTAGCACCAGCCCGAAGCCTCCGTTTATCGCCTTGCCTATGCCAACTCCTCCGCCGTTATGCAGTGCCACAAGAGACATGCCCCGGGCCGAGTTCCCGGCAAAGCAGTGGGTCGCCATATCAGCCATAATATTACTGCCGTCCTTAATATTCGAAGTCCCCCGAAAAGGAGAATCGGTACCGCCGGTATCGTGATGGTCCCTGCCCAGCATCACTGGTCCTATTTCGCCGTTCCTTACCATCTCGTTGAACTTAAGGGCAATATTCATCCTGCCCATTGCATCCTGGTAAAGAATTCTTGCCTTTGTACCCACCACCAGCTTATTTTTCAGAGCATCCCTAATCCATACGTAATTGTCCCTGTCCTGGAACCGTCTATCCGGGTCAATGCATTCCATTGCGGCCCGGTCGGTCTTCTCAAGGTCCTCTTCGTCGCCGCTTAAGCATACCCAGCGGAAGGGTCCGTAGCCATAGTCAAAAAGCACCGGGCCCATTATATCCTCCACGTAGGAGGGGAATATAAACCCGTCGTTGGGGTTTTGGCCGTTTTTGCATATCTCGGTAACGCCCGCATCGTATATCGCCTTCATGAAGCTGTTGCCATAATCGAAGAAGTATACGCCCCGCTTCACCAGGGTTTTTATTAGCTGGTAGTGTTTCTTAAGAGACTCATCCACCATCTCCCGGAATTTCGCCTTGTCGGTGGCCAGCAGCTTTGTCCGCTTGTCAAAGGTAAGCCCCTGGGGACAGTAGCCCCCGTCATAGGCAGCATGACAGGAGGTCTGGTCGGACAGAAGGTCTATATGAATATCGTTATCCACGGCGTGTTGCAGCAGGTCTACAATATTCCCATGGAAGGCTATCGCAATGCTCTCTTTCCTGGCCTGGTATTCCCCGGCAAGTCGGAATGTCTCCTCCGGGCTTTCCACTACCTCGTCCACCCAACCCTGGTCGTATCTTGTCTTTATCCTGGACGCGTCCACCTCTGCAATAACGCCTACACCGCCTGCAATCCTCACCGCTTTGCCCTGGGCTCCGCTCATTCCTCCGAGCCCCGAAGTGACGTAGAGCCTGCCTGCAAGGTCGCTGTCTGCGGGAATCCCTAGCTTATCCCTGCCGGCGTTTAATATTGTGGAATAGGTGCCATGCACTATCCCCTGGGGTCCAATGTACATCCATCCACCGGCGGTCATCTGCCCATAGTTGGCCACCCCGAGAGCCATTGCCCTGTTCCAATTATCCTGGCCGTCGAACATTCCCACCATAAGGGCGTTGGTAATTATAACCCTGGGTGCCTGCGGGGAAGAAGCAAAAAGCCCTAGCGGATGCCCAGATTGAATTACCAGCGTCTGCTCCCGGGTCATCGTCTCAAGATATCTCTTTATCAGGTTATACTGCATCCAGTTCTGGCATACCTGGCCGGTCTCGCCGTAGGTAACCAGTTCATAGGGGTAGAGGGCCACATCGAAATCAAGGTTGTTATCTATCATTACCTGAAAAGCCTTGCCCTCGATACACTCACCTTTGTACTCGTCTATAGGCCTTCCCTTTACTTCACCTTGCGGCCTAAATCTATAACCGTATACCCTGCCCCTTGTAAGCAGTTCATCCAAAAACTCGGGGGCCAGTTGTTCATGCCATTTTTCAGGTATGTACCGGAGAGCGTTTTTCAAGGCCAGCTTTGTTTCCTCTTTATTCAGCGTAAAATCCCTTTTTGGTGCCCTCCTTATGCACTCTTTAAACTCAGGCATTTCCGGCAGTTCCTTAAAAATATCCTCAAGCTTTACAGTCATAGATTTGGCAATCTCACCATTGGCAATCATTTACCAAAACCTCCCTACCCAAAGATTCTATTCCTACTTTTATTATATACAAAGCCGGCAACCAAATAAACACCTTTGCTATTTATTAAAAAGCGGGCAGTACTGCGCCTTTGTATTCGTCCCTTATAAACTGGCCCACTTCATCGGATGTTAGTACCTCGGCAAGTTTAACCAAAGCTTTTGTATTCTCGTCCTCCAAACGAATTGCCAGTACGTTAACATAGGGAGAATCGCCGTCCTCTATAAACAATGCGTCTTTATCGGGTACAAGCCCCGCTTCCAATGCAAAGTTTGTATTTATAACTGCCAGGTCAGCGTCCTGAAGTGCCCTTGGCAGCATAGCCGCTTCCAGTTCGGTTATTTCTATGTCCTTATTATTTTCCTCAATATCCATCACCGTAGCGTCTATACCAACACCGGGTTTTAGCTTTATAATGCCCGACTTTTCCAGCAGCAGCAGTGCCCGTCCTCCGTTGGTAACATCGTTGGGTATTGCCACCAGAGCCCCGGGTTCAAGGTCACCTACGCTTTCAATCTTTTGCGAATAAGCACCCATGGGCTCAAGATGAACCTTTGCATTATAAATAAGGTTCAGGCCGTGGTCCTTCGCAAAGCCCTCTAAATAAGGTATATGCTGAAAAAAGTTTGCATCCAGCTCACCGTCCGCAAGGCTTAAATTGGGCTGAACGTAGTCGGTAAACTCAATAATCTCGAGAGTAATACCCTGTTCCTGAAGTATTGGTTTTACGAATTCCAATATTTCGACGTGGGGTACCGGGGTGGCACCCACATTTATGGTAAGCCCTTCTCCATCTATCGTAAGCCCTTCTCCATCCTCTTCGGCCTTTGTACATCCAGCCAAAGTACCCGCTATAACAATAACCGCCAGCGATAATAATATAACTTTTTTCATTAAAGATTCCTCCTATTGAAATTCTGTTTTTTAGATGGTGTGGTTTGTCTTATTTCTAATGGATAACCTTTTTTGCAATATGGTCCCCAACAAACTGTGTGCCCTGTACAAATACAATCAATATAACCACTATAATTAATAGTATTTTCATATCAAAACCCTGATAGCCATATCTTATGGCCAGGTGACCCAGGCCGCCTCCTCCTATGGCACCGGCCATTGCAGAATAGCCAATCAGATTGACGGCGGTAAGGGTTATACCCGATATAATGGCGGGCAATGCTTCGGGAACCAGTACCTTGACAATTATCTGCAGTGGAGCTGCGCCCATGGCCTGGGCAGCTTCTATCACACCTTTGTCAACCTCCCTCACTGAGGTTTCCACCACTCTGGCCACAAAGGGTATCGCCGCCACCGAAAGCGGTACCACTGCAGCAGTGGTACCTATTGCACTTCCTGTTACAAACCGCGTAAAGGGTATTATGACAACCATCAGTATTACAAAGGGTATCGATCTGGTAGTGTTAACTACAAAAGCCAGAATTCTGTTAAGCGGCATGTTTTCGGCGATGCTACCGGTGTCAGTAATGACAAGAATTATACCCAACGGTATACCCCATAATGACGATATGGTCACAGACAGGCCAACCATATAGACAGTTTGCCATAGGGCATCAGCCAACATTCTTTTTCACCTCCTTTGCCTTAGACTGTGCTTCATAGGTATCCCCCGGCTTTTTCAAACTACCACCTGGGAACCCGGTAACGCTTATATCCTCCAGAAAACCCTTTGTGATTTCGGCTCCCGGTCTTGAGAACATTTCTTCCACTCTTCCCTGTTCCACCACTTCGCTCCGCTCAATTATGGCAACACTGTGGCATATCTGCTTCACCGCCTGTATTTGGTGGGTAACCATTACTATAGTGATCCCGTACTTTTCATTTATGGACTTTAACAGGGCTAGTATAGACCGGGTAGTCCTGGGATCAAGGGAGGAGGTAGCCTCGTCACATAAAAGTATTTTTGAGCCTGTGGCCAATGCCCGGGCGATACCCACCCTCTGTTTCTGGCCCCCCGACAGCTCCGAGGGGTATGCCCCGGCTTTATCCTCTAACTCCACCAGAGCCAAAAGCCGTTCCACCCTTTTTTTAATTTCATTATCCGGCATACTGGATATTTCCATCGGAAAAGCTACATTCCGGTACGTCGTCCTTGAGGAAAGTAGGTTAAAGTGCTGAAATATCATTCCCATCTGTCGCCTTACAGCCCTTAAGTCCCGTCCTTTAAGCCGGGTAACTTCTGTTCCGTCAACGGTTATACTGCCCGACGTTGGCATCTCCAGCATATTGATGCACCTGAGCAAAGTGCTTTTGCCCGCACCGCTGGGGCCAATAATCCCGAATATCTCACCCCCTTTTATATGTAGGTTCACGTCCTCAAGGGCTGTCACCCTTCTTCCTCCCGCATCGGTATAAACCTTCTGCAGTTGTCTTATCCGTATCATGAAACTACCTCCTAATATAAAAAATAACCCCTTCCGGCAAAAAAAAGGGGTTTATTAACCGCTTATCTGCCAGAACTAATCGTTCTGCTGGATTTGGCACCTTTCAGACTCTTCGTCTGATGGTTGCCGAGGCTTCTTCGGGCCAGGTCCCTCAGCCTGCTCTCAATAAGAGTATCCGGTATTAAGTTGTAAAAAAGACCTTCCTCCGGCAAAGGGAAGAAAGTCTTATTTTTCATCTTCCTATCTGCCAGAACTAATCGTTCTGCTGGATTTGGCACCTTTCAGACTCTTCATCTGATGGTTGCCGAGGCTTCTCCGGGCCAGGTCCCTCAGCCTACTCTCAATAGAAATACTATATTTGATTTAATGAATAGTATCTTAACACTGAAATCCGAAACTGTCAACTCTTTTATTGCAATAAAAAAACCGAAGGTAAACCCTCCGGTCAGTTTGGTGCCGTGGACTGGACTCGAACCAGCACGAGCGATGGCCCACTACCCCCTCAAGATAGCGTGTCTGCCTATTCCACCACCACGGCGCAAAAAGAATAAAATCAAGCTGCAAAATATATTATATTAATATCATACTGCTATGTCAATACCTATTGCCATTCCTCCGGAATATACCAGTTTTCTATATCCAGGAATATATTATGCTCCCTCGGGTCTGTTTCGCCCCTTATCCTGCTTTTAATAAGCAGTGCCGCTTTTTTGAAATAAAGGCTGTTGTAGGGCAATTCTTCGGCTATAAACTGCTGCAGGTTTGCGCTTGTATCCTTCCTTGTATCCTCTGTTGCCCTGAAGTCCTGCTGCAAAAGGTCGTCTATCTCATCATTGCTGTAGGAAAAGAAATTGCTGCCCTCTTCTACCTGGTTGGAATGGAATGCAAAGGAAAAGTCCAGATAATTGGCAAAGTTCCAGCCCAGAACAACCGCGTCAAATTCTTTTTTGTTTACCCTTTCCAGCAGTTCCTCCCAGGTGAGTTCTTCAAGAACCACCGATATGCCCAAATCTGCGAGGTCATCCCTTATCATCCTGGCAGCTTCGTATCTTTTTGGATTATCGGAATTTGCGAGTAGCGTAAATTTTAAGTCATTCTTTACACCGTCAATTTCCTTTTCCAGCAACCCGTCGTTATCCCTGTCCGCCCAGCCCGCCTCTTCAAGTATCGCCACTGCGCTTTCCGGGTCATAGGCATAGCTTTGTTCCTCCCCGGAGTACAACCACACATCAGGAGGTACCGGCGTATCAACTATGACAGCGTGTTTTAGATAGACCTTGTCCACTATCTCGTTCCTGTTTATTCCATACTGAACGGCTTTCCGAAACGCCTTATCCCGAAACATGGGATTTGTAAAATTAAACCCCAAAAAATCGTATTTGTTGGTAGTATAGTCCTTTATATAGGCTTTTCCGTCCTCCCTGTACCTTTCCCAGTCAGGATTGGTAGCTATTGCCAGGTCGGCCTGGCCGTTTTTGAAGGAGGTAAGGGCCGTTTCCTCATCCGCCACAAACTGCATCTGCACCTCGGTTATGTATGGCTTATCGCCCCACCAGTCCGTATTTATTTCAAGGTTAAGAAGTTTTAAAGGCTGGTATTCCTTTAATTTATAGGGTCCCGTACCCACCAGCTTAAACTCCGCCGCACCCCCCGCCAGGTCCTGGGGGGAACTGTAGAGATGGCTGGGAAGCACCGGGAAAGTCATAATATCCAGAGCCCCGTTAAACCATTGGTCGAAGACCACATTGACCGAATAATCGCCCAGGGCTTCAAAATATGCCACCCTGTTTATATTGGTGGTATACAAACTATCTGAATCCTCAAGAGCCTTTAGATATTCAAGCGTAAAAATAACGTCCCTGGCCGTCACCGGAGTCCCGTCATGCCATTTTACACCTTCCCTCAGGTTGAAGGTACAGGAATTGCCTACCCCGGAAACACTCCAATCCCGGGCCAGAGCGGGCCTTAGTTTCAGGTCACTGTCGTAGTCAACCAGCCCTTCAAATACGAGTTTGAAAAAATGGTATGCATCCCTTTCTATATTAACGAGAGGATTAAGAGTTTTTGGCTCGGTCCCGGCAAAGATAGCCTGTCCTCCCTTAACGGGATTTTCCTCTATCTCCGGCTGCTCCTCCGGCTCCTCTATCGACGGCTGACAGCCGGTTAATGCGGTTATTAGAACTAAAACCAGCACTCCCGCCAGTATCCTTTTTGTCGGCAGCAATAAAGCTCACCCCTTTACTTAACTCTTTTTAGCTTATCGTTATGTATAAGTCCGGGAATTCTTCCCCTTTTGGCGATGGCCTTTCCCTCCACTTCCTTTATATCCATCGTCATATCGATGGGCGACGTAGACGAAATATAGCTGCCCACGCCAAAAGCATCGGCTCCCGCTTGGGACAAAAGCTTAATCCTTTCAGGGTCAAGTCCTCCCGATACAAATATTTTCACCCATTTAAACCCCTCCTGGTCCAGCCTCGCCCGAACTTCCCTTATAAGTGCCGGTGTAACCCCACCCCTTTCGCTGGGGGTGTCCAGCCTGATACCTCCAAGCCTTTGTTTGAGACTTTTGGCTACCCTGAGGGTTTCCTCCGCCTCATCCTTAAAGGTATCCACCAGTATAATCCTGTTGTGGTCCTCCGGCGTTATTTCGTCATAGGCCTGTGCAACTCTTAGGGTGTCTCCTGCAATAATAAAGGCTGCGTGGGGAACGGTACCGCTGGGTTCCTTGCCCATAAGCCTGGCACCCAATATACAACTGGCATTATTCGCTCCCCCTATGAGGGCTGCTCTTTCCATCACCGGTGCAACCGACGGATGAACGTGCCGCGAGCCGAAACATACAAAGGGCTTGTCCCCGCACGCCTGCCTGCACTGATTCGCGGCGGTGGCCCAACCACTGGCACTGGCAAGGCAACCGAGTATGACCGTCTCAAAAATGCCGAATTCGCTGTAGGGTCCTTCGATTCTGATAACCGTATCCAGCGGCTCGAAACTGTCCCCCTCTTCTATGGCCCATAGCTTGATATTCTTGCGGGCCAGTATGTTTACTGCCTCCTTTATCCCCGCCACAATACCCGGCTTCCTCGGAAAGATTTCCGCGGTTACTTTTTTATCCTGCAGCCCGAGATGCGTCAATATCTCCATAGTCCTTATGAAATACACATCGGTGGTCTTGCCGGACAGTATTTCCTCATGGGTGGCCGAGTGCAGGGGCCTGTCCCCATTAACCTCGAATTCCAACACGTCCTTAAGCGTTTTTAGCTCTCTCTTGCTTGACATAACCTACCTTCCTTCCCTAAAGTGTTTATGGTACACTGTTAAAGTTTATTTGTACAGGTTGCTGTATACCCTGTAATTATATAATACTTTTTCAACGTATTTCCGGGTTTCACCAAAGGGTATGTGGTCCAGATGCCTGCCATCGTTGCTGTATCTTTTGTCCGCAAGCCAGCGGGTTACGTTACCGCTGCCACCGTTATACGCAGCGATAACGTTCTCAAGGTTACTTCCAAATTCCTTTTCCAGCATATGTACATACCAGCACCCGATCATTATATTTATTTCCGGCTCGTACAGTCTTTCCGGGACATAGTCCGCAATCCTGAGGACTTCGGCGGCCCACATGCCCGTTATTGGTGATATCTGCATAAGCCCCCGGGCATCCTTGTGGGACGTTGCCTTATGATAAAATTTACTCTCCGACCTTATAATCGCGGCTATAAGGTATGGGTCCACATCGTACTCCCCGGAGTACCTAAATATTAAATCCCTGTGATACACGGGGAATGCTACCTTCAGCAGCCACGTGGCACTATTTATAATAACTATAATAAGAACAGCCGTAATAATAAGCGTGATAAGAATCCTGCGTTTTCGGAATACCGACTCCAAGTACAACACTCCCAGATAGTATACTACCCTATTATATTATTAGCCTGTCGGTATATGCAATACGTTTATTGTCTTTCCCATAACTTGCGGATTTTGCTCTCGAGGTCCTGCAACGTACCGGTGTTCCCTATAACTACGTCGGCGTATTTTTCCTTCTCCTCTATAGGCATCTGTGAGTTAATTATGTTTTCCGCCTTTTCCTGGGACATTCCATCCCTTGCCATAAGCCTTTCAACCTGGGTCTTCCTGTCCGCCCACACAAGCCACACGCAGTCGGTCAGCCTTTGAAGGCCCATCTCTATAAGTATCGCAGCATCCACAACCACCGTCCGGACGCTTTGGTCCCCCTCCAGCCCTTTTAACTCTTCTTCCACGCTGGCAATCATGGTGGGATGCACTATTGAGTTTAGCCTTTCTAGCTTTTCCTTGTCTGCAAAAACCAAATCCCCCAGTCTCTTTCTGTCAAGGCTCCCATCCTCCAAAAGCATATCCCTTCCAAAATGCACGGCAATTTCCTCAAGACAGGGGCTACCCTTTTCCACCACTTCCCTTCCTATCAAGTCCACGTCTATTATATAGGCTCCCAGGTCCCTCAGTATATTGCTGACAGTAGATTTCCCGGTTGCCGCACCTCCCGTAAGCCCAATCTTTAACACTCTCTTTGCCTCCCGTTTTACTTCACCTCGTACCAATTTTTCCCCACCGACATTTTTATCTCCAGCGGCACTTTAAGCTTTACCGCCCCTTCCATGCATTCCCTCAGAATAGCCTTCACCCTTTCAAGCTCATCCCTGTGGGACTCTATTATCAGTTCGTCATGGACCTGAAGCACCAGCCGGGATCTTAGGTTTTCCTCATAAAGCCTTTTATACACCTTATTCATTGCCAATTTTATTATATCCGCCGCGCTCCCCTGTATAGGCGTGTTCATTGCCAGCCGCTCCCCGAGGCTCCTTATATTCCTGTTGCCGGATTTAAGCTCGGGCAGATAGCGCACCCTTCCCAGCATTGTTTTTACCATTCCCTTTTCCCTGCTTTCCTTAATCACGCGATCCATGTATTCCTTAACACCGCTGAAATTCTTAAAATACCTGTCTATATAACCGGCGGCTTTTTTGCGCGGGATGTGCAGGTTCTGGGACAAGCCGTAATCGCTTATACCGTATATTATACCAAAGTTCACCGCCTTGGCACTGTCCCTCATGGCCGGGGTCACCTCAATGGGTGTTACGTCAAATACCTGGGCTGCGGTCCGGGTATGTATATCCTGCCCTTCCCTGAAGGCGGTTATCAGGTTTTTGTCACCGGATATATGGGCAAGGACCCTAAGCTCTATCTGTGAATAATCGGCGGCCACAAAAAGGTAGTCTTCGCCGCCGGGGATAAAGGCCCTTCTTATCTCCCTGCCCAGTTTAAGCCTTATCGGTATGTTCTGAAGGTTTGGCTCGGTGCTGCTTATCCTTCCGGTGGCGGTCACCGTCTGCTTGAAATTTGAATGCACCCTGCCGGTACGCGGGTTTATAGCCCTCATAAGCCCCTCCGCATAGGTGGACCTAAGCTTAATAAGCTGACGGTACTCCAACACCTTTTCAGCAATGGGGTGCCTGTCCTTAAGCTCTTCCAGTACCTCCACATCGGTGGAATATCCGGTCTTTGTCTTCTTCACAGGCGGCAGGCCCAGCTTAACAAATAAAACCTCCCCAAGCTGTTTGGTTGAGTTTATATTGAATTCCTCCCCAGCAAGCGAGTATATATCCTGTGTAAGTACTTCTATGCTCTGCTGCAGCTTGCCGGAAAATTCCTCCAGTGCCTGCCTGTCAAGCTTAATACCAGTCCTTTGCATACCCGCCAGCACCTGAATAAGGGGCATTTCCACCCGATGGGCAAGGTCCTCCATGCCGGTATCTTTGATTTGCTTTTCCATAACGTCCCTAAGGGCGAATATGCACCTTGCTCTTGCAGCAAGATATTCGCACACCTTCTCCATTTCTATCCGGTTAAACTCAATGCGGTTTTTGCCTTTACCGACAATTTCCTCCATACCTGCGATGTTTTCACCCAAATACTTTATAGCGACCTTTTCCAACTCATAGCTGCTGGCTGTCGGGTCAAGAAGATACGCAAATGTCTCCGAATCAAAATTGTATCCTAAAAGGCTGATGCCCCTCTGTTCCAAGGCTATTATATCCTGCTTGAGGTGGTGTCCCATCTTTTGGATTTCTTCATCCTCCATTATCGGTTTTAGAGCATTAAAAACCTCCGCTTCGTCAAGGGTGTATCCTTCATGCCCAATGGGTATATATACCCCGTCCCCCTGGCTCCATGCCAGGGATATTCCGTATACTTCAAACTCGATATCATCATCGGTGCTGGTCACTATTTCAAAGGCCATGCATTTGTTCTGTTGTATGTTCTCTAATACCCTATCCATACCTTCAAGTGTTTCAAGGCATGTGTAATTGCATTCAGGCGTTTCCCTCTCCTGAGCTATGGATACATCCTCAGGGCCAAAAAGCTTTTTGGCCCTGTCTATCAGGCTGTTAAACTCCAGTTCCGAAAGTTTTACCGCCACCTCGTCTGCATCCGGGCGTGGCCTCCTGTACTGACTGGCATCCAAAACAGCGGGTATATCCCTGCAAATGGTGGCAAGCTTTTTGCTCAAAACCGCCTGCTGCATGTTTTGCAAAAGGTTCTGTTTCAGCTTTCCCTCCGGCATTGAATGAGTATTCTCCAACACCGCCTCAAGGCTGCCGTACTGATGTAAGAGTTTTAGGGCGGTCTTTTCGCCGACCCCCGGAACCCCGGGTATGTTGTCCGACTTATCCCCCATAAGTCCCTTTAAGTCTATAAGTCTTACCGGCTCTAAACCATACCTTTCCATTACACTTTTTACGTCACAAAGTTCAAAGTCGGATACTCCCTTTTTGGTGTAGATAACCCTTACGCCATCGCTTACAAGCTGAAGCGCATCCCTGTCACCGGTTACTATCAACACTTCCATGCCTTCCTCTTCCCCGTACCGGGAAAGGGTGCCTATTATATCGTCCGCTTCGAAACCGGCCGCCTCCAGACGGTTTATATCCATAGCGTCCAAAAGGTCCTTCAGTACCGGCATCTGCGTTGCCAGGTCCTCCGGCATGCCCTTTCTCTGGGCCTTGTAATCAGCATATTCGGTATGACGGAATGTAGCTTCCTTCCTGTCAAAGGCAATGCTTATGCAATCCGGATTGTATTCCTCCATTATTTTAAAGAGCATGGTAATAAAACCGTAAACTGCGTTTGTGGGCAGACCCTGCCTTGTGGTGAGAGGCGGTAATGCATAAAAAGCCCTGTTTATAAGGCTGTTTCCATCGATAACTATCATCCTTGGTTTTTCCAATCAACACACTTCCTCTCGTTTCCCCTTATAGGAATGGGGACACTCCCTATTGCGATGTATGAGGTACACTTCTCACTTCCCCTATAGTATTTCACCACAATGTATGAAAAACCTCCATAAAGCCAAAAAAAACAAGCACCCGCCCTCGCAGCTAAGCTGCTGACTGCGCGGATGCTTGTGGGTAGGAAAAAACGAAGGTTATTCCGATACATCCCAAAGTGGTACGTTCAAAAACTCTGAAAGGTCCCGGACATCTTCCTTCATGGCATTTTTGTCGGCATGACCAAGGACAAGAATGCGTTTTCCGTTCTTTAAGACAAGGTTCAAAATACCATCATGTTGCAACTGAAGATTACATTCCCTTCATATTCCATAGGTTCTATGTCTGCTTCAAACTCCTTGCCCTTCCATTTGACCACCTTTTTCACCATGTACCGGTCTCCCTCCCACCCGCTGTCCATCAATTCATTCATGTACTCTGTGACGTCCTCATCGGTAAGCCCGGAATATTCATAGTTGATATTGTAAATTTCTAAGTCATTGTACCCATTATCTATTATGTCCACCGTTCCTACCAGCGTACCCTTTTTCGGTGGAAAAATGTCCGCTGGAAGCTGGTCGGCAGGCCAATCGCCTAGTTCCTCCACCAGCACGCTTACCTGTAAAAGGGTTTTGGAATTGAACTGGAAGTCCAGCCGCATATTCTTATTCCTGGCGGAAGGATAGGAATCATCCCTATGGACATGCCAACCGGAGGATTCAAGCACGTCAAGGTACTCAGCCAGGTCCTCGCGGTTTGTTTTATCCACAAGAATGGTGTATTCCCGGCTGTCCCCGCCGGAGTTAACCACTTCCCCCTTTTGGTACTCTGGTATTTCGGAAGGTACCCTGCCCTCCGGCCAGCCCCCTCTGGTTAATTTTCCGGTCTGCATTACCTCTGCCAATGTGTCCTCGTCAATTATATCCAATATCTTATCCGTTATATCCCCGGTATCCTGGCCCTCCTGCGCCAAAGGGGCCGTGTTTTGGTCACTGCCACCCGGAGGCTTTTCTATCCCGGGGTCCTTTTGCCCGCCGCATGCTGTCAGCAGTATCGATATTCCCATAAATACTGCCACCGCCATGAAACTTGAGGATTTCACCCATCTTTTCCCCATTCTCACATCACCCCCATTTTACTTGGAATAGGTAGGCTTCTTACTAAGCCATCCCTTAAAGGCCCGGCCTGTTTTCAGTTCCATAAGCTGCAGCTCCACCTTACCGGCCGAACCTATACTCAGTTTATAGGTCACTGCCATTGGGATTCCTATTTGATTCGCATCTCCTAAGCTTAGTCCCCTGGCATCCAATGCAGATATGTCATATTCCCCTGTCCCCTCAAACACTTCATAGCCATAGGCCATACCGTATTTGGGTACCAGTGAAACAATCGGTGGCCTCTCTGGCCTGGGTTTTAACGGTACTATCTCAGGTCCTTCCTGCGGTACCAGCGGTACTATCTCAGGGCCCTCCGAACCGCCCGCAGGGCCTGAACCAAAGTCTGTCAGTTCCATATGATTGTACGGCACTACCTCCATTGACAGGCTGTCCACATTGTAAGTGCCTCCAACATTCACAGAAAAGGCAAGCAGTGTACCCTCTGCCTTATCCATTACCTTCCGGGTTGCCTCGCTTGCATCAACCTTAAATTCCAGGGATGCGGTTCCCTTGTATAAACCCTTTGAGGTCTTACCACCCTTCTTGACGGCGTTGAGCTTAAGCTTATATTTGATTTTCATGGGCATGTCCGGGTCGTTTAACTCCTCGGTGATGATATCGTTTATACGTATGGTCCACATAAACTCATCAATGGTAGGGTCATGCTCTACAGGGATATCAATCTCCGGGTCGTGTTCCACGGGTATGTTTTCCCCGTCCTGACCTTCGGCTTCCGGTTCTCCTTCCCCGCCGGAATTATCGTCGGGAGGGGGCGGCTCCTGCTCCGAACCACCTCCGCCGGGCAATCCGGGAATCATAGTCCCCTCCCCGTCATTGCCGTCGCTTGATTGTCCGCCGGGCATATCATCAATATCGGTAGTGTCAAATAACAGTATAGGGCCCTCCGGTACAACCACAACATTACAGGCGCCTTTCTTGCTTTTATCGTCTACAAGCTGCGCCTCCACTACCGCCCGGCCTTCCGCCTTTGCCTCAACCCGGCCGTCGGCGGAGATTTGTGCTATCTGGCTGTCGCTGCTGCTCCATTCCACTTCGCCGCTGTTGGCACTGCCTGACTGGGTGCTAACCTGCAGCTTAATTGCCTCCCCCACCGGGAGCTCTACCAATGCGGGGTAAACCTGCAGCGAATAGACCGGCTCTCCCCCCGAAACATTGGCACTGCCACACCCGGTAAGAATAAGCATCACAGCCAGGGCTGCCTGTATAAACTTAATAACCTTTTTCCCCATAATCAATTTGGCTCATCTCCATCCATTTCTTGCCCTTACTATATATAACGTACTTAAAGCTTTACATCTTCTAACGTGTCATCCTGAGCCTTTCTGTCATCCTGAGCGAAGCGAAGGATCTTACGTCTATATCCAAGTAGGATTCTTCGGACTTCGTCCTCAGAATGACAGAAAAACATGTCAGAGCCTTCGGGCCTCGCTTATTCAAAATGACAGTTAATACAAGGCGAAAGAGGCAGACAGGGCTCTTTCCATCCTGTCTGCCTTGTGATTGATGCTTTGCCCTGCTTCGTGGCTTAGATATCGTCCATTTTTTCGTAGGTCCTGACCGTCATAAGCACTGCCGCTTCCCGGGTAGCCATCCCGTAGTTCGCAGCTTGTTGCGCGGTGGTGGCTTTTGGCATAAAGTTTCCGCTTGCATCGCCTTTTATTATGCCAAGCTTGAACATATATTTGGTGCCCTCCACCGCCCAATCGGATATATCCTTCTGGTCGGGGAAATTGGCAACTCCGGTTATACTGTAGTCGGCATTCGGGGCTATGGCCTTTATGGTCCTGTACAGCATGGTGGCGCACTGCTCCCTGTTTATTAATACATTGGGAGAGAAGGTGGTGGCGGAAGTCCCGGCTGTGATCCCCGTTGCAAAGGCCTTCAGTATCTGCGGATTGGAAGTATCGGTAAAGGGATTGGGGGAAACCGGGGCGGCCGTTTTGCCGCTCGCCTTTTCATAAAGCAGTACCGCAAGCTCGGCAAACTCCTCCCGGGTGATGGGCTTTGTCATGTCCGCGCCCTTCAGGATACTGGGTATAAGCCCGTACCCGACCGCCTTGTCAAGCTCAGGCTCCGCCCAGCTGCTTGCGCCGCTGTAAAAGGCCGGGGTGCCTATCTGAAAAACATTGGAGAAGGGTGATCGCACCCTTGTTCCATCAGGTTTTTGCAGTTCAAAAAACATGCGGAAATAATATGTGTTCTCCTCAATGTTTATTTCGTCCCAACCGCCTTCGTTGATGGGGTCTATGTCCACATTATCGAACAGCATATGGTCAGCTTTTTCAAGCGGCAGCCTTCCGCTTTCGGTTGCCCAACTGCCGCTGCAAATCTTCCAGTCCAGGGCGTTCCATACGTTGGTCAGCTTGTTAGCCTCCTCAACACTTTCCGGGATATCACAGGTGAAATGGAAATAGGGCTGACCGTTTTCCTGCTTTCTTAGTTCACCGGTAAGATTTTGCGGTGCTTCCAGGCTGTCTGGAATCTGGACGGCGGATGTCTTTCCAATGGATGCCACATCTGACCAGGGGGATACAATATGACTATACCCAACCCCATCCTCATATTCATAGACATACCTGCAGCGGAAAGAATAGGTGTTGCTTTGCAAATCAAAGGCATCCAACTCAAGAGATTCCGGGAAAGCCCAAAGGTCTATGGAGTTTCTTTCGTCATGGCCTATATTGTTTAAATAACCGCAGACATTCCATAAGTCATACGTGCTTTCGTAATATTCAATTAAGTACACATCGCTGGACTTATCCCAGCTTTTGTTGAACTTCCACTGGCCATCGTTAATCTTCCAGTCAAACTCATAATGAATCGAGTACCCGCCATCCATCTGGTTCATTATACTTTGCGGCTGAGTGAGCCTAAGCAGTAATTCATCGATTTCACCGGGACGGACAGACAGGCTGGTCGGCTTTTCCAGACTGGCGGGGTGATCCCCCTCATCGGCATACACCAGCCCCGGAAGTACCAACATAAAGCAAAGTACAAGTAAAACTATCTTCCTGAACATACTAAATACCTCCCTATATTTTATTCTTTTTAAAACGCTTCTCCGCCAAGGTTTCCTGTGAAGCTGCCATCGGTTAATGTATACCAGTGGGTGGCCCCTTCAATAAAGGACGCCGCATCCGGTATGGTGCCAAAGATGGATTCCGGCTGGGCTTCCGCGTTGTCAAACCTTGCGCAGGAGCCGTTGCTGCCGTTGAATATAATCCTGTAGGTGCACAGGCCTTCTATGGGCGTTGCTTTATCAATGCCTATAACGTTTATGAAATGATACTGCGCCGCATAGCCTCCCGGCGCCTTTACGTACTCAAACATCAGTTCAAGGTCACCATCTACGTATGCCTCAAGCCGTACTGAATCTGCATCCCCATCGTATGTCGCTCTGACCTCCATGGCACTTCCGTCGGTATCGGTACCCTTTACCACATACCCGGCACCCTCGCTATACTCGATCTTCGCATCATCCGCCCACCCGGTCTGCATCATAATAGTTTCAAGGTTTTCATCAAATTTACCCATGGCTTTGACGGATTCGCCCATATACAGCAACGGCAAAAGGTGGTTAAAAATCCTCAATTCATTGACGGTTGCCAGGGTGTGGCTTACGTCTACGATTTCATGGTTTCTGCTATGATCTATTACAGAATCGACAAATTCGTCCTTGGCATCAAAGAACGCCTGGTAACCGTCACATATTACACCCCCGCCAACGGCTTGGGCGGGCTCTTCAGCCTTCTGCGGCTGTTCCGGCTGGGCTGCCTGTTTCTCCACTGCCTCACCACCTTCGGGCGGCGCACTGCCCGCCGGCTCGCTGCCGCCTCCGCATGCGGCAAGGAATAGCACCAGTAAGAATACCAGCAAAGCTGCTGTCAATCTTTTCATTATAACCCTCTCCTTTTTGTTAAAACAACCTATAATACATAGTAAGGCATAGCTCCAGTGCCTATGCCTTATCTTTGTGATGAAATTCTTTTAGTTTATCGACTACAGTTTTATTGAATCGGCCTGTTTCTCTGCCATATCCCCCACCACCGGCAACTTGAACCAAACATGCTTATACGCTTTTACCATGAGTATTATCCAAAGCACCAAAGAAATCGGTCCAAGAAGGATCGCTGCGATCCAGCCGATGATAGGTATAAGCCCCAGTACAAACGAAATAACCATTAAGGCCACAGACACCAGTATTGACTGCATTGCATGGAATTTTACAAACCTGCTCTCCTTTTCTATAACCAAGAATATTATGCCGGTAATAAATCCCAGGACATAGCTTAAAAGGGCGGCCAGGTTTTCATTCATTCCAGTCGAAGACTTTGTTGTTTCTGCTGCATCATTGTTCTCTATTTTGTTATTCATATTACCACCTCCTGTTTTGCATTTCTTAAGCCTTTGCAACACACAGATTCTACGGCTATTATACAGGTGCAGTCATTATATTACTTTTTAAATATTGCTTTTTTTCTTTTAAATATTGCCTTTTTACTAAAATCACCCTGAGGGTGATTATTTGTCAGACCAAAAAATATATAATGAGTTAGGGTTTTCATTCTATTTGAGGAGTGTATGAATTGAGTGAAGAATTATTGAAAATGTTCGGCGAAGGGCCTTACCCCCTGCCCTTTGAACTTTTTGAGAAAAAAGTAGCCTTATACATGGATTCAGGCATATGCATAACCATACCCAAAGAAGGCATTGATTTTCTTGAAAGAGCCCAACATGTCCATGACAGTTATGAATTCATAATACCCTGCTCGGCAGTCACACATATATACGCTGAAAAAAGTCACTTCCCCGGCGAAAAGGGTAATATTTATCCTATGAATTCCGGCCAGGCCCATGGCCCCTATTACCGCATGTTGAATAACCGCCTCATTGCATTAAATGTTGACAGGGGTTTTATGGATGAAATCGCCTACATGATCTACGGGAAAACCAATGTGTGCTTCAAACTGGGTAATTATGATTTCGGGAAGGAATTAAGAACGCTTGTCAAAAGCTTTATTGAAGAATACAGTAAGACCCTGCCCGGCCGAAGCCTTGTTCTAAAAAGCCTTACTACACAAATAGCCGTAGAGCTTCTAAGGCAGATTGACAATAATATGCCCTCCCCGGCTTCTTCGGGCTATAGAACAAGAAAAGGTAATATAGACAAGGCCATTGAATATATAAGGGACAGTTATGATGGGGAGTATACCCTGGAAGAAGCGGCAAGGCTTGCCCATTTAAGCCCCTATTATTTTATAAGGGCATTTAAATACTGTACCGGCAAAACTCCCTACGAGTACCTTATGGACCTCAGAATACAAAAAGCCAAGGAGCTTCTTAGCCTGCGACACTTAAGCATAACCGATGCCTGTTTTATGTGCGGTTTCAATAACCCAAGCAATTTTGCCACCTTTTTCAAACGAAAGATGGGAGTAACTCCATCGGAATACAAAAAAAATGTACTCAAATAAAAAAGGCTTCGCGAGGAAGCCCTTTTACCTTAATAATTGTACTCTACCGATACCATCGCGCTTATTTCCAGCTCTCCGGTGGATATTGGCGTTGCAGCCATGTCAGCCGATTCCATCGTCTTTGCAAGGCCAACAGTGTCCCGTACCACCAGAGGTCCGCCGCTTGATACCTCATGCACGTTTACAGCCCCTTTAAGCGTAACACCCAGCCCCTTTGCAATGGCCTCCGCCTTTCCGGAGGCGGTTACAACCGCCGCATTTAATGCCTGGTTATAATACTTATCGGTATCCTCAATGCCAAAGCGTATACTGGATATTTTGTTTGAGCCCACCGCAGAGACACCGTCAATTACCGCGCCGGTGCTGTCTATATCCCTCACTACTACCTCAACCATGTTGTTAACCCTGTATTCGTATACATAGGACTTTTTGGTCTTTTCGTCGTACCTCTCCAGAGGGTACAGTCTGTATGTCACAGTTTTGATATCATCGTCCCCAATCCCAAGGGACTTCAATTTGGCGGTCACCCCGTCCATAATCCGGGCATTCTCCTGCTGGGCCTTCTTTGCATCGGTACCCCTTGTCTCCACCCCTACCCTTATATACGCAATATCCGGTTTAACCTTTATAATACCCTTCCCATTTACCGATATGGTATTTTCTTTTGTATCCTGGGCAGCGGCGGCGTTTTGGGAAAACACGTCCCCAGCTATATAGAGCGCAAAAGCTAAAACCGTAACCACCAGAAGGTAGGACGCAACCTTTGACCCTTTACCCGTCATTTGTTTCACCTCGCTTTACTCCGTTTTATTTCTCCTGAACTTTAACCATCCCAGATAAACCGCTCCTATTAGTATTGCCACCGGGAGGGCATAACCTACCCCGACAATAATGACCTCAACCATATCCATAAGTGCGTTGGTGGTGCGTATAAAACCCCTTTTCATCCGATCCCAGAGATTATCCATCTTAAGCACCGACACCTGGGTATCCTTGGGCTCCACCTCGGTCATGAATACATTGATGGTGGAGTACTGGACGAGGTTATCCCATCCCCGGAGCTGCGTACCGTAGCTCTCAATCTCGGTCCTTACCCTGTTAAGCTCATTCTCAATATTCAATATATCCTCCACCCGCTCGGCCTTTGACAGTATTTCTATAAGCCTTTGCTGCTGCACCTGCTTGCTTTTAAGGCGCGTTTCGGTGTCCATATACTGAAGGGTTATATCATTGCCGTAGGTGGACCGGTTGGTCACCTTGCCCAGGGATGAAATTCTCTCAATGCAGCCTCCGAACTCTATATTAGGTATCCTTATTACCGCGTTGCCCTCCATGAACTCCCTGTCGCCCTCGGCAACGGCATGCTTTCTAACATAGCTCCTTGAACTTTCGACGTACCCTCCGGCCTCCTCCGCCATCCTCTGTACAGCATCGAACTGACGGTTAAAGTCCTCAACCTCTATAGACATTTCAGCATTTTTGATTATCTTTCTTTCATGCTGTGCGGCTATTAGTTGCTCCCCCGGACCCGCCGGTGCCTGGGCAACCGAGAAAGTGCCCCCATCGGCTGGCATATCCGCCCCTTCCATACTCATGTCTTTGTCCGAAATGCCTGCTCCTGCCATACCGGCTCTGCCGGTTTCCTCCGCCATCTTGAAGCTGAATTCCCGGTTCTCCGCAATGCTATAGGTGTCCGCTGCCGGGGCCTCGGCTGCCGGGGCCGCCATGTCTTGGGTGGCCAACTGCTTCTGAATATTTGGCATTATCCCTTTTACCGCTACTGCCACCAGAAGCATCGCCGCCACCGAAACCAGACCGGGTTTTAACCATTTTTTCCTGATATTATTGACAGCAGTCCTCTTCCCGGACCTTCGCAGGCTGCTTGCAATCATCGGATATAAGTGCTCGGGCGGTTCCATTTCCTCCAGGCTTTGGCAGTTTTCCACCATTTCCCGCAGCAAATCAAGCTCCTCCCTGCAGTCTTTGCATTCCTTTATATGCTTCTCCAGCACGAGGCTTTCCTGCTGTGTAAGCATTCCATCTATATATAAAGAGAGTTGTTCCCTATAGACTTTGCACTCTTCCATCCTTATACCTCCCTTCAAACCGTTTTGACGTTATCTTGAAATTTTAGTTCCCCCTGCTTTATCAACTCTTCCTTAAGGCTTTGCCTGGCCCTGCTTATTCGGGACTTAACCGTCCCTATGTTAAGGCCGAGAATATTTGCTATCTCCTGATAGGACCTGCCCTGAATATCTCTAAGTATTATTATGACCCTGTGTTCCTCGGAAAGCCTGTTAATCGCCCTTTGCACCTGTTTTCTTGTTTCCTGCCGTTCTATTCTTTCCTCCGGCAGGTCCTCGGTATCGGCTATAAGCTTACTGCCGTCGCCCTCCGGATTGTCGTTGTGCACAACGGGATAGAGTTTTACCTTTTTCCTTTTCCGCAGTTCGTCTATACAGACGTTTACGGCAATTCTGTATACCCAGGTCCCGAAGCTTGACTTACCGTTAAACTTCCGGATTGACTTGAAAGCCTTTAAAAAAGCTTCCTGGGTCATATCACAGGCATCTTCCTCGCTGCCCATCATTCTGTAGCCCAGATTGTAAATCTTTTTCTGGTGCATGACCACAAGCTCTTCAAAGGCTGCTAAATCGCCTCCTTTGCTGCGCTCAACCAGTTCGAGTTCCGCAGACATAGATATTCCTCCCTTCCCACTCATACGGTTATTTTGACGAATATTTCCCCATTAAGTTCCATGTTGTATTCAGTACAAAAAAATAATAGGACAGTATATATTACTGTCCATGTATTCTATATATAAGAGACAAATCCTCTAGGGTAAATTATGCAGTAATTCTATATATACTTCAAAGGACCAAGTCTCTTATGTTCACTACTTCCAGGTCCCGCCCGAATCCTATACAATACCCATACCCGTCCATAATTACGAGCACCTTATCCTGTGTATGGTTTTTCGTTTCTTCGTTAACGCTTCTCCAATTTAACGCTCCAATATCCCACAGTTTCTTCAGAGCTCTTCCGGCACTGGAGCCGGAAATCTCACCATATATTTTGAACGCGCCTGCAGCCGCTTCTTCAAACTCCACCCATCCGGTCATATCCTTATCATCGGATATTCCCGCTTCCGTTTCGTTAAGCATCGTGCCAGCACTGTCATACTCCCGGGTGGTTAGCTTGACGGACAACCATTCATGACCCCCGGCCTCCATACCCATGCATTCCAAAAGCCTCCTGCCATCTGCACCCGAAACTCTGTCTTCTATTAACATCTTGGTACGCCCTGACCCATCGGCCCAATATTCCTGCCTTATCCATATCCTTTCACCGGCCTCCGGTCTGTTAAATGTTTCCACTGTTTCAAATATCCGGGTGCCATCGCTTCCGTAATAACAGTTTAGTAAAGCACTGCACTGCCATATTTCAACGGCTTCTGCCGACGATATGTCTTTATTCTCAATGGTTATCTCATAGGTTCCCCTTCTCCCTTCCATCACTCCCTGGAACTCCGGCAATATTTCCCCTATTGCCGTTGCCATCATTTCAGATACCGGTACCAGCATATCGGAAGTGCCTTCCCTTGTGCTGCAAACAGCAGCAGCGGTATCCGGTCCAAGGACCCAGCCCAGCTTTTCCTCACTGTCTTCCCTCAGATTTAAACCGTCCGCAAATACAATGTCCACATCGCCGTCGTCGACAGCGTAATCACCGTCCAGAATACTCTTTATCAGGGTTTTATACGTAAGGTCTATTACCCCGTCATCATAATCCACTATGTATCCCATGGATTCGGCCGCCGCCCTTATGGGCACATAGGTTTTGTTATTTAACAGCTGTGCCGGAACGTCCAGACTTTTCGAAACCCCGTCGGCCACGTATTCCGTACTGCCTATGGTAAATTCCACCTGCCTCCTTCCCTTTTTCCCCTCTGCAGTCATTGTATCCTGCTCCCACTCCACCCCCGCACCCAGTATTTCAAAAAAAGCCCGTAGCGGAAACATCGTCCTTCCGTCTATATTGATAATATCCTCACTAAGGGCCAGTTCCTCTTCCTCTATCCTGAGGATATAGTCCTTCTTCGCCGCAACGGCCGACACCACCCCATTATGGGAATTTTGTTCCGTTGGGGTCGGTGGCATACTAACCTGTTGTGTGGTACATGCCAGTATTTTTGATATGTCAGACACACCGTGGGAATTATAAGCTGCCACAGCAAAATAGTATGTGGAATCCGGCTCAAGCCCGCCCACCCTGTACCAGCTTGCCTCGCCGTTTGTGGTGCCGGTCATTGTCATCTTAGCTCTGCTGCCCTGCGGGTTTTTTGTCGAGGAATAAACCCTGTACCCGTCGGCGTTGTCGCTTTTATTCCACACCAGGGTTACGCCAGATACAGCAATTTCACCCGCTCTCAGCAAAGCAGGAGCCTTCGGATACCGGGTATTCGTACTTTCCTGCCCCGTCTTAAGGTCGTCCCTGGACTTTGTAACGATGCTGAGTACGCTTCGCAGACCGGACTCACCGTACAGGTTATACGCCGTTACCCCCAAATAATACCTTGTGCCCTCTGTAAGACCGGTAATGGTGAAACTTGTAGTACCACCGTCGGTTATTCCCACCATGGTCATCGCCGACCTTCTTTCCCCCGGGTCGGTCGTTGTATAGTATATCCTGTACCCGTCGGCCACCCTGCCTGAGGATTCCCAGGTAAGCACAACGGTATTATATCCAATATCTGCTGCTTTAAGGGATGCCGGTGCGGCGGGAATATCTCCTATCAGTGAGCCAGCCTTTACACCGCTTGTACACAGCATAAGTATTATAATTACCGCCGTCATAATTCCCCGCGTATTCCTTTTCATGAACAAACCACCTCCCGGGTTGTGAGTTCTAAATACCTACCCGAATACTTCAAGTATCTGTATAACCGCTGGTCCAAGTATTACTATGAAAATGGCAGGAAATATGAAGAATACCACCGGAAACAGTATCTTTATGGATGACTTCATAGCCGCCTCCTCTATCCTCCGTCTCTGTCTCTCCCTTATATTATGCTACTGCACCCTCATCACGTTGCCCATGGCCACCCCCAGCTGATCTGCCTGGATAACGGCCGATACGAAAACCCCGAGGTCCTCCACCTCTGTCCTCCGGCACAGGTCCCTTAGGGCCTCGTGCCTGGGTTTTCCCATCCGGATTTCCTTCATTACCCTTCCAAGTTCATCCGACAATACCCCTCTGCTCTTGTCCACCACCTTCGAAAGCGCGCTGTCAAAGCCAAGGCCTGCCTCAACGCTGACCGTAACAAGGTCAAGCATGTCGGGAAGCCTCCTTTGTATTTCCTTCTTTCTCCGGGTTATTCTGCTCATAAGAAACATGTTTGGAATCAAAACCCCCATAATCACCCCGCATAAAACAAAAACCACCAGGCGGAAAGCGGAAAACCTAAAGAGCAGCCCCATACCCAAAAACAATAGCGGAAGCGTAGCAGCCAGAACCCCCTGGAAGGTTAAAAACTTTTGTACTCCTGACCCAGGAGGATACCCGGCCTTTACAATCCTGTGATTGAGCCTGTTTTTAATCTCTACCGGAGTCATCTGTGCAATCCTGGTTGTAAATCTGTCCCATGCCGGAATTAACAGCCGCTCCTTTAGCGGCTTGGATAACGCGTCCTCTTCATTGGTACCCGGGGTAAGCTTCTTAATACCCGCAAGCCGGTTTCCAATCCTCCACTTTTTGCAAAGGACTATGTATCCCACCGACTGGCAGGCAAAGAATACAAACCCCCCCATTGAAAGCATAAGCCACAAAAGCACCATATTGACCGCCCCCTAAACCTCCATATTGACGATCTTTCTTACTAAAAAAACACCCACCAACTGGGCCAAAAGCCCTACCAGCAGCATCATCCTGCCTACGGGATTTATAATAAGCACCTTTAAGTAATCCGGTTTGAATATGCTCATTATGAATGCCAGAGCAAAGGGCAGCAACCCCACAATCACCCCGGTCAGCCGTCCCTGGGCGGTAACTATACGTATCTGGCCCCGGATTCTCACCCTTTCCTGTATTGTAGCGGCTATGCCGTCCAGCAGTTCGGCCAGGTTACCTCCCACCTGCAGCTGTATAAGGATGGCTGTTATCATTAGCTCTATGTCCTTGCTGCCTATCCTCTCACTCATTCCCCTAAGGGCTTCTTCCACCGTGGCCCCCAGGCTCATCTCCTGTATCGCTCTTCTGAACTCATCGGATATAGGCGGGGTTGCATCCCGCATCACCGTTTCCATAGCCTGGGTAAACCCGTAACCCGCCTTCAGGGAATTGGACATTAGGCTAAGAGCATTGGGCAGCTGTTCATCCAGCTGCCGTAACCTGTCCTTTTGTCTTTTATGTAATATAATTATGGGGGAATAAAACCCCAAAAGGGCTGACAGTACCGGTATAATTATGTTTCCGGTAATAAGCGACAAAAGCAGTGCCGGCAGCAAGGCGCACACTGCCTGAATAAAAAAGAATTCCTCAACCCTCAGTAATACATTGGCCATGGCCAGTTCTTCCTTCATGCTGCTCCTGTACGCCTCCGAAAGAAACCTCCCAAGAATAACCGGGCCCCTCCGTCTTTCCCTGTCCGCTTTCACCTGTTGGCCGTTGGCTTCCCCATCCTGGTCCCGCCGGACGTATTTTTTTATTCTTCTGGCTATGTTTTGCTTCTTCCGGGTCAAAAAATGAAACACAGTCATGGAGAATACGAATACAGTAATAAAACATAGTCCCAAAACAGAATAGAACATATAATGCCCTCCCCGTCAGTTTATTCGAACCAATCGGGGACAATGCTTACACCCCTTTGGTAAAATTTATCGAGAAACCCGGGCCTTATGCCCGTTGACCTGAACTCCCCTGCCATCCTGCCGTGTTCCCTGTTCTTTACCTCATAAACAAACAGGTCCTGCAGCGTTATGGTTTCACCCTCCATGCCGGCCACCTCGGTAATCCTTGTTATCTTGCGGTTCCCGTCTTTAAGCCTCTCCTGATGCACTATCAGGTCAATAGCCGATGCAATCTGCTCCTTTATTGCCCTGTCCGGCAGGTTAACCCCCGACATCAGAACCATTGTCTCTATCCTGGACAGCATATCCCTGGGACTGTTGGAATGCCCTGTGGTAAGAGAACCGTCATGCCCCGTGTTCATCGCCTGCAGCATGTCCAGAGCCTCGCCTCCCCTTACTTCGCCCACGACTATACGGTCGGGGCGCATCCTGAGACTATTCCTCACCAGGTCCCAGGTAGTAACGGCACCCCTTCCCTCAATATTGGGCGGACGTATCTCCAGGGTTATAACGTGTTCCTGCTTCAATTGAAGCTCTGCGGCATCCTCTATGGTTACTATCCTTTCACTGGCCGGTATGAAGGAGGACATAATATTGAGCGTGGTTGTCTTACCGCTACTGGTGCCGCCGGATATAACAATGTTAAGACGGGCTTCAACACAGGCCTGCAGGAAGCTTGCCATTTTAGGCATCAACGTTCCGTAACCTATAAGGTCCTCCATGGTAAGCGTATCCCTTGAAAACTTTCTTATTGTTATTACCGGGCCAACCAGCGAAAGGGGCGGTATTATAACATTGACCCTTGAACCGTCGGGCAGCCTGGCATCAACCATCGGCGAGCTTTCATCCACATGCCTTCCTATAGGTGCTATTATTTTTTCTATCACATGCATGACATGGGCGTCGTTGGTGAAGGTTACATCGGTTTCCTCAATAATGCCCCTGCGCTCCACGTATACTTTGGAATACCCGTTCACCATTATCTCGGTTATACCCGGGTCTTCAAGAAGGTTGCTTATCGGACCGAAACCGGCTATCTCGTCCACCAGTTCCTCCATCAAATAACCCACTTCCACCCTGGGCAGCACCTGGCCTTCCTCATCCAAAACCCTGTTAATGGCCTTTTCCAGTTCAAGCCTCAGTTCCTCTTGGAACACGCTGCTATTAACCCTGGTAAGGGACATGCTGTCCCATTCGTCCAGCAGTATTTTATGTACCCTTTTCTTTATCCCCTGCAAATTATGATGGGAAAATTTTCTCTTCGGGATGGGGTTTATACTTGGTATATCACCCTGATTGTTTTGCCCTTCAAGCCTTTTGAGCAGCGACATTTTACTACCTCCCGGCAAAAGCTCTGAATTACCTTGCCTTGTTCAAAAAAACTCTTTTTAACCGTCTGGGGCTTTCCAAACCACCATTGTTTATCTTATACGAAAGGCTTCTTATGCTTTTTGATACCTCTGCCCTCGGCTGTCCCATCACAAAGGGCACCCCCTGGTTTATGGAACTTCCCACAACCCGGCTGTCGGAGGGTATAACCTCCCAAAAGTCTCTTCCCAGAGTTTCTTTGCTCTCTTTGGAGGAAATGCCCCACTGCTCGGTAGCCCGGTTGAGCAATACCTTTATTTTGTCATCCCTGTAGTTAAGCGACTGCATTATCTCCAGTGCAAGTTTTGTGCCCCTTATTGTAGTTATCTCAAGGTTGGTTATGAGCAATATATGCGATGCGGCATCCATCGCCGATAGTACCGTTTCTCCGAAAGACGGTGGAGTATCCACAATAATATAGCTGTACTTTCTTTGCAGGTCTTTCAGGATACTTTGAACGTGGCTGCCGTTCACATAATCGGCATACTCGGGCCTTGACGGTGCCGCCAGCACGTGAATCCCGCTGTCATGCTTACACATATGGCCCTCTGCCAGTCCGCTCTTTTTGTCCTTTAGCTCCTGTATGGCATCCCCTATTGTAAACCTGGGCACTATATCCAGAAAGAGCGGGATGTCCCCGAACTGCAGGTCCAGGTCCAGCAGAACCACCGGTTCTCCGGATAACCTGTGAAGGTCTATCGCAAGGTTTGTTGCCACTGTTGTTTTACCTACCCCACCCTTGGTACTGCATACCACTATAACCTTTCCTTCTTTTTCCTGAATATTAACACTCTCTACAAAGCCCATAAGGCCCTCTTTTCTCCTAATACCCTCATCATATACCTCTGCCAGGGTCTCGAGAAGCACCTTGCCGTCGGGGGGCTTTGCCAAAAACTCCTTTGCTCCTGCAAGCATTGACCTTTTCATGATGCCTTGGTCCATTATATCCGCCATGACAACCACTGAAGTCCAGGGCAGTCTCTGGCTTATGACCCTTATGGTTTCTATACCCTCCGGCTCACCGCCGTTTAAATCCAGAAGTATTATATCCGGCTTTAGTCTTTCGGCAATGCCAATACCCTCGCTGCGTCCCTTCGCATCACCCACCACGGTAAAATTTCTGGCCGGTTTAAGTTGCTCCTTTATGCTGTCCCTAGTATCGTCCGACTTGTCTACAATAAGTACGGAAATAGTTTCAGCCATAGTGCTTACCCCTCTTCCCATCGGTTAATTACTCCGGGTATTACTCCTTCAGAAGTCCTCCCGGGTTTGTGTTTTTACCCTGGAAGGTGCTTATATCATCCACCGGCCTTAGTATCAGCCGGATATTTCCTATTTCATCCGCCAGGGCAAGCTGCTGGGCTTCCGCCGGTGTCACCGCCAGCGTTACCGTATTAAAACTAGTGCCGCCATCCTCCTTCTTTCTATTGTCCAGACCGTATTCATCCTGATATTTTTGTCCTACCGACAGTATCAGCCTTTTTTGCAAAAGGGTTGTGCTGGTGTGGCCTTCCAGGTATTCGTCCCCTATATAAGCCAGTACATCCACGAAGTCTCCCGGTTCCAACAGGTATGCAACCCCCGCCACTTCGTTCACCGACACAGTCATCGCCCTGTGCCCTTCGGGTATCAGATAGGTTAGTCCCCCTTCGGCCCTGCTCTCGGCAATCTGGTTTTTAGACAGTATGTCCCCCTGCATAAGGGAAACCCTTGCTACTTTACCCTCAACCTGCGACAAAGAGCGTATGGCCGAAGAGGGTATATACTCGGTCGGCATTTTCGCTATTTCCACATGATTTTCGGTGATCTCGGAAAACGCCGGGACCGGCTGCCTCAGCACCGCCACGTCCCCGAGGTCCTCTTCCTTCATATCCTTAATATACCAGTAAAGCATACCGCAGAACAGAACCGCAAAAAACAGGGATGCCAGGACAAGGTTTCTGCCCTTTCTGGTTATCGTCTGCATCTTTTTACCCCCTATTCAACCAGTTTGATGCCCTCAAGGCCGTAGTTCTTGCCCGAGGAGCTTACCTCTCCTTCGGTCAGTTTTTTTACGAAGGTACCTTCTATCACGCCCTGCCCCGAAACGCTTTCCAGAAAGAATAGGGCAAATCCTACTATTTTCACTTCATCCCGGCCGTTTATTTCACCGAAACTGCCCTCGGCAACAATGGGCACGTATACAAACCTTGGACAGTCTTCGGGCGCATCCTCCAGCGTATGGCTGCAGGCCAGCCGGTCCTTTAGCCCCGATTTTGTCGGCCCTGCCATTACACCGGTTTCGGTATCAAAGGTATCCCCCACCCGTATTACTCCATCATAGCCGTCGTGAAGGTTACCTTCATAGACATCGGCTCCGGTACCACCGAGGGCGAGAGCCTTGTAGTTGCCGCAACTGCCTTCCCCGCCTCCCACTTTCAGCGTTATGGGCCCGTATGCCGAACCTTCCAGAAATATATCATCCTCCACCCCTATGGGTATTACCCCGCCAAGCCCGCTTATAACTCCCCTTATCACCGTAGCCGCAGCCGATACGGTGCTCTCTTCAAAACCCAGCACACGTGCAAAGCTGAATGGCACCTGCCTTGTGGCGGTCACCCTAATTCGGCCGGAGGATGTGTCCGGGAACTCGTATTCCAGCCCGGTACCATCCCCGCCGTTGTTCACCAAAAGGTACTCCTCCGCATAGGTTTCAGCATCGCCTTCGTCCGGCAGCTCCAGCGCCCCCGCAAGGGCCGCGGCGTCCACCCAGTTGCCAAGCTCTATCTTATGGTGAACCATCTTCCCTATGTCAAGGGCTATGGCGGTGGAGGCCATAATAACCATCATTGCCAGTACAACATACAAAAGGGCAAAACCCCTCTCATCGCTTTTTGCCCGTTTCACCCTGTGCAGTGTATCCATACCATCACTCCATCCTCATTGTGGTTGACGCCTTTAAAGGCATCGGGTCGGTAAGAATGCCGTCAAACAAAGGTACTATCAGGTCCAACTGGTACCTCACCTCCACCGTAACCGGGTCGC
>Ga0172377_10000464_pt1 | contig 38033 bp, 46 predicted proteins | sample Pumphouse3metaG_FD_119749 | JGI IMG/M metagenome (GOLD analysis project Ga0172377, IMG submission 119749) | Leachate microbial communities from a municipal landfill in Southern Ontario, Canada - Pumphouse #3 metaG | ecosystem: Engineered > Solid waste > Landfill > Unclassified | place: Canada... | reverse complement strand
CCTTTAAATGCCTTTGGAACATTTGCAAGATCTAATTGTTCTCTTAGCCCGGCAAATAATATCATTGCTAGACCAAAGCCTAATGCGGTTGCTATTGCATAAACCACAGATTGTGCCATGTTTAACATAGCAGGTTCAGACCCAGCAAAAGAAAACTCCTTAGATACTACAATAATTGCAACTCCAAGAACTGCACAGTCTGTTGTAATTAATGGTAGAAAAATTCCCAAAGCTTGATAAAGCGCAGGGCTAATCTTCTTCATTATAATCTCTACCATTTGTACTAATGAAGCAATTACAACAATAAAGGTAACGGTTTGCATAAACTCTATTCCCAATGGAACCAAGACATAATATTGAAGTATATAAGTTACAAGAGTTGCTACTGCCATTACAAAAGTTACTGCGCCAGACATCCCTGCGGCAGTACTTACTTTATTAGATACTCCCAAAAAAGGGCAAACACCCAAAAATTGAGATAAAACAATATTGTTTACAAAGACTGCCGAGATTATTATTAATATATATTCCATAGTATAAACAATTTAACTTATACGAGCTTTAAGTTTGTTAAATAAAACAAGTAGGTATCCTAGTGCAATAAAGGCTCCAGGAGCAAGCACAAATGCCAACATACCATCGCCATCCATAAATTTGAAGCCGAACAGAGAGGCACTTCCTAATACTTCACGAACAGCGCCCAGCACCGTTAAGCTCAAAGTAAACCCTAATCCGATACCTACTCCGTCCATTGCAGAATCGCTAACGCTATTCTTAGAAGCAAACGCCTCGGCACGCCCTAGAACAATACAGTTAACCACAATCAATGGAATAAAAATACCTAATGTTTCATATAGGCCAGGCGTATAGGCCTGCATAACAAACTGTAAAACTGTTACAAATGCAGCAATTACAACAATAAAAGCAGGAATTCTAACTTTACCCGGGATTATTCCAGAGATGGACGCTATTGCCATATTTGACAAAATTAGTACAAACATGGTGGCAACGCCCATTCCCAAACCATTTATTGCCGAGGTAGTTGTACCTAAAGTTGGGCACATACCTAGTAGAAGAACAAAGGTAGGGTTCTCTTTTATTATACCTCTTGTTAATAAATTAAACTTACTCATGATTCACCTCCGACTCTTTGTTTTGAACGTCACATTTTTTAAAAACCTCCCAAGCAGTAGTTACTGCATCGCAATATGCTCTTGAAGTTATAGTAGAAGCAGTAATAGCATCTACATCGCCTCCATCCTTTTTGACTAACAGTTTGAAAGTACTGGGGTCTTTCCCTTGGAACTGAACGCTAAAATCACTTTTAGAAGGGTTAATTTTATCACCTAACCCCGGAGTTTCTGAATGAGAAAGTACAGAAATACCCTTAATTTGACCTTCTCTATCGAAACCTACCATAAGTAATAGTCTACCACCAAACCCAGAAGCATAAGTTTCTACAGCATACCCTACTATAGCATCACCCTCTTTGGCTGGATAAACTTTATAACTCTTCCCAGATAACTCTATGGTAAACTGCTCTGCCGAGGGGTCATTATTGAATGAAGGAGAAACGCTTGCTATAGCACTATTAGTCTTGGCAGTCATTGCCTGATCTATTGGGCCCTTAGTTATAACGTATGCACCTCCCATTAATGCCGATGCAATAAAAGTAACAGTGGCTAGAGTTAATAGCATGTTTTTTAATGTAGATTCTTTAGCCATTTTTAACCTCCTTTCCAAATTTAGCTGGTTTAAAGTAATTATTCAATAATGGCACTGTTGCATTCATAATTAAAATTGCAAAAGAGATTCCCTCTGGATATGCGCCAAAGTTTCTTATAAGAACAGTTATTACACCTATTCCTATACCATATATTATCATCCCTCGGCTACTCATTGGAGATGTTACATAATCTGTTGCCATAAAGATAGCTCCTAAAAGAATACCTCCAGTAAGCAAATTGAATAGCGGGTCTGGGTAATGAGATGGATCTAAAACCCAAAAGATACCAGAGAAAACAACTACTGTTGCAATAATTGTAACTGGTATATGTGGCCTTATAACCTTTCTTATTAAAAGATAGGCTAGCCCTAATAGAAGTGCTAGAATTGAGACCTCTCCAACAGACCCACCAATTTTGCTAAATAGCATCTCTAAGTATGAGAAGTTATTCTCTGCAAAAATTTGATCCATAGTTAGACCATTAGAAAGCCCCTCTTTAACAATAGCTAAAGGGGTTGCTCCAGTAGTAGCATCGGCCCCAGCTCTAAACCAAGAAGAGGGGATACTCCAGTCTGTCATAATCACTGGAAAAGAGACTAAAAGGAAAACCCTCCCTACTAAAGCGGGGTTAAATACATTCTGCCCAAGCCCTCCAAAGCTCATTTTAGCCACTCCAATTGCTACTATAGAACCTATAAGCATAATCCACCAGGGTGAACTTGGCGGGAGATTAAGTGCTAAAAGCAATCCTGTAAGAGCTGCCGAATAGTCATTTACACAAACCTTAGACTTGGTTATATATTTTTGAATTACATATTCTACAAGAACACAAGTAATTACACCTACAAATGCCAACTTTATGGCAGAAAACCCAAAGAAATAGATAGATACTAACAGAGAGGGAGATAAGGCAATAATTACATCTCTCATAAGCCCTCGAGTACTCTCTTTCCCGTGTAAATGTGGTGCAGGTGATACTAATAATTTTTTCATATTCAGATAACTATTACTTTTTTGGTCTACTTCTGATTATCTTAATAACCTGAGCTTTAGAAAACCTTATAGTGTCTACTAATGGAATATTAGCAGGGCAACTATACATACAACAGCCACACTCAATACAGTCGTGTACCATGTTTTCTTCTAACTCTTCTAAACGCCCAGCACGTGAAAGCCTATTCAATAAATATGGCTCAAGCCCCATAGGACATGCATCTACACACTTTGCGCAACGAATACAGCTACCCTCCTCTCCACGTTTTGTCTCTTCTTGGGTTAATAAAAGAAAAGCCGATGTGCTTTTCACAGAAGCAGCATCCATTCTAGAGACCGCTTTACCCATCATAGGGCCACCACTTATTAACTTAACGGCATCTTTAGGGAAACCACCTATAGCAAACATTACTCTCTCTAAATTGGTGCCCACCCTTAAGCGGAAGTTTCTCTGCTCACTCATACACTCTCCTGTAACGGTAACAATACCTTCAAAAAGAGGTTTGTTCTTTTGAACAGCTTCATAAACAGCAAGAGCAGTTCCAACATTTTGAACAACAACTCCAGTATCTATAGGGAGACCCATAGAAGGAACTCGTCTTTTAAGTATAGCATCTATAAGCTGTTTTTCTCCACCTTGAGGATATCTCTTTTTAAGGGAGACAATCTTTATTTCTGGATAGGAGGCCGAGGCCAACCTACTCATAATTTTAATAGCCTCTGGCTTATTCTCTTCTATACCAAAAAAAGAAGCTTCAACACCAAGAGCCTTCATCATAATTTTAACTCCTATCAAAATCTGCTCTGGCTCTTCTAACATTATTCTATAATCAGAAGTTAAATATGGTTCACACTCAGAGCCATTTACAAGCAAATATTCAGCCTTTTTATTTGGTGGTGGAGTAAGTTTTATATGAGTTGGGAAAGCTGCTCCGCCAAGACCTACAACCCCATGCTGCGCAATTCTCTCTATTATCTCTTTTGGAGAGAGTTTTATTTCACGAACTATCTGGGCTGTTCTATCTATAGACTCCTCCCACTCATCTCCCTCTACTTTTATAACTATATGTTTTACCAAATGTCCAAAAATATCTGGAAGCATCTCTATAGATGTAACGGTTCCCGAAACCGACGAATGAATATTGGCAGAGATAAAACCTGTAGACTTAGCAACTAATTGCCCTGTCTTTACTTTATCTCCCTTGGCAACAACCGGCTCTGCAGGAGCACCTAGGTGCTGAGAAACCGAAATATATGCCATATCCATAATGGGAAAATCTTCTATAGCCGCATTTATAGATATCTTATGATCATGAGGGTGTATACCACCAATAGAAAATGTTTTGCTCATATTATAATGTGATATTACTGTTCATTTTTTTCACTTTCTGTTTTCCTTGGAACCCTAACAGGGAAGTTCACCTCCCAAATAGCATGAGTAGGGCACTCTGTAACGCACTTACGGCACAACTTACATTTATTATAATCTATATAAGCAAGATTGTCTGTAATTGTGATTGCATCGAAAGGACAGGCTTTTACGCATTTATAACATCCAATACAAGCAACATCACAAGCCTTCTTAGCTACTCCACCCTTATCTTTATTAACACAAGAGACAAAAATACGTCTATTTTTTGGCCCCATGTTCCTCAACTCAATTATAGATTTTGGACATGCCTTAACACACGCACCACAAGCTGTACACTTATCTTCATCTACCTCTGGCAGCCCTGTTCTAGGGTCCATCTTTATAGCATCAAAATTACAGACTGTAACACAATCGCCCTGGCCTAAACACCCATATTTACAACCAGTATCTCCAGCATATAAACTAGCCATTACTGCGCAAGAGCTATACCCATCGTAATGGTTTACTTTTTCTCTTACATCGCAATTGCCATTACACCTAATAACTGCAACTTGCTTAGCTTTCTCTGCAACGGTCATCCCTAAACAGCCAGCAACACTCTTCATAGTATCGTTCCCACCTACAGGACAGAAAAGAGTATCTAAATCTTCTGCTTTTACACATGCTTCAGCAAAAGCTCTACAACCGGCAAACCCACAACCACCACAGTTAGCTCCAGGAAGTACCTCCTCTACATTGTCTATACGAGGGTCTTCTTGCACTTTGAATTTTTGTGCTACTAAATAAAGAATCCAGGCCAATATTAGACCCAGAAGAGTTAGACTTAAAATTGTAAAAATTATTGTACTTATCATTATTTGTTAAAGTTTCTCAACAACAAAAATAAATTCTCTTTTGAATCTATCTCTTAATAACCAAATTATAAGATAGTAAAGAGAAATAGACCCAATTATAGAAAGACCTATAATTGGCTCCGATACCCCAATGGCATGCAAAGATAGTAATAAAACCATTAAAATGATAAGAGGAATTAGATAAGAAAGCCATAAAGCTTTATACCCTAAGGTCTTTTTTAGTTTAACATTTACAATCTCTCCCACTTCAAAAAAATCTGTTCCACTATTTTCTACCTCTACAATTTTGGCTTTTACATCTCCCATGCTACAAAACCCCTGTGCGTGACAAGAACTACAAGCCGATTTATTAAGAATTTCAACCGAAATAAAATGGGCATTAGCCTCTATTACTTTTCCTTGATGGTCTATATAATCTACTTCTTTCATTTTATTTAATCTTACTTTTTAATGGAAACTTAAGATTCTCAAAACTATAGAGCCTCCCTGTTACACTACCCACCTTAATAGGTGTTTCAAAATAGAGAGGCACTTTGTTCTCATCGTCTGTTACCCATAAAACTATTTCGTCTTTGCCAGAGAAAACCTCTCCAGCAACAACCTTTGCAGCAAATTTAAGAGTATTAAATGTACCTAAGCCATATATCTTCTTAACCTCTCTCCCCTCATATCTGTAGTAAACATTAAAGATTTCGTTATCTATTGCAAACGAGAGTGGTTGGTTAACCCCCACGGGCGTCTCAGAAAAATCTAGATTCCTAGCAAAATAAAAGAGAGAAACAAGGTCAAACGTACACTCTCTCCCTTGTAAAAGAGTATCTATAACAGGGTCACTTTTTCTCTGAACATTAGCTTGAATTGAATAATCTTTATTAAAGAAAAAAGTATTTTTCATTGTATATTTTCCTTCTAAAATATCTCTATGAAAATAGTATGGCCTACCGTTATAAGTATTGAATTTAGACTCGAAAAGGTCTCTTACTTTAAATAAGAGATCGTAAAACCTATAGGTTTTCCCTCTAACTACCGCATGGTAATAATCTCCAAACTTAGAGTCATTATGCCTAGTCACTTGTGTTGTTGCCTCCCCTACATCTGATTTTATCATCCCCCAAATATAGCGTATTTTATAAGCTAGAATCTCTCCATCTCTATATGACCTAGCCTCTTCAGACACCTCTTTTATGGGCATGCATGGTTGGGCCTTGTCTGTCTCTTTTTGAGCGCTCACACAATTGTAAAAGAGAGAAAAGAGTAGAGTAAAATAGAGTAATCTCATATACTAAAAATCAGACTCAAATTCTGCATTGGAGCGAAACTCTTCTCTATTCATTTTAGATGGATAGGTTTCAATTGCCCCTCCTCCAAACTCATCTAACGCAATATCTATATCATTGGTGTCTACAAATCTAACCTCAGAACTTCTAAAGCGCAACTGCACATCACATACAGCTCCATTTCTATGCTTTGCAATAATAATATCTGTCATACCTGTTAGTGCTGGATTGTCGTCTCCGGTACCATAATAATCTTGTCTATGTATAAAGAGTACCAGATCTGCATCTTGCTCAATAGCACCAGATTCTCTAAGGTCACTAAGTTGAGGCCTTTTTGAACCACCTCTAGTCTCAACTGCTCTGCTCAATTGAGATAGAGCTATTATGGGTATATTTAGCTCTTTAGCAATCGCTTTTAGTGAACGAGATATTGCAGAGACCTCTTGCTCTCTCATTCCTCTTAACTCTGGAGGCCCGGTCATTAATTGCAAATAGTCTATAACAATCATTTTTACCCCATGAATAGAGACTAATTTTCTTGCTTTTGAACGTAATTCATTAATTGAAAGAGAGGGAGTGTCATCTATATAGAGTGGAGCTTTTACCAAATCTTTAAGTCTAGTGTGAAGCTGCTCCCACTCATAATCTTTTAACTTAGAACCACCTTTAATTTTCTTTGCATCTAACCCCGTTTCGCTAATCATTAGACGTTTCACAAGTTGCACACTAGACATCTCTAATGAGAAAAATGCAACTGGAATATTTCTAGTAACTGCCATATTACGAGCCATTGTAAGAACAAATGCAGTTTTACCCATTGAGGGGCGTGCTGCAATAATTGCAAGATCTGAAGGTTGCCACCCTAATGTAACATTATCTATAGCTCTGTAACAAGATGGAAGGCCACTAAGCCCATCTTCTCTAAGCTGATTAGTTTCTAAATCATTAATAGCCTCGTTAATTACATACTGAATAACCTGCGAATCTTTACGCATATTTCTGTCTGCCAGAGTAAAAATCTTCTGCTGCGTAGTATCTAATAGTTCATCTACAGATACAGCATCGTCAAACGCCTCTTTTTGCACTCCGTAAGAGATTGTAATTAACTCTCTTTGAATAAATTTTTGCAACAGAAGCTTAGCATGATAGTCTATATGAGCAGCAGCTCCTATCTTCATGCTTAACTGACTTAAAAATGAGACTCCTCCTATTGCTTCTAAATCGCCAGTAGACTTTAACTCTTCCGAAACAGTAAAAAGGTCTACTGGTGCATGCTTAGAAGCTAAAGTAGAAATTGCAGAGAATATCTTTCTGTTAGACTCTTTATAGAAACATTCAGGGCTAATAATGTCTAACACATCTGTTACAGCAGATGGCTCTAACATAAGTGCTCCTAAAACTGCCTCTTCTATATCAATAGCCTGAGGTGGCTTTTTCCCCATTTCCAACCCAAGTGATTCAAAGTTTGTTTCGTTTTTAGCTTTTCTTCCTGTACTCTTTGCCATATCAACACCATTTCTTAGCTCCTAGAACTTCTACAAATATAGTACTCTTTTTATAAATATTATAACTCAAATTGTGCTTTAATAAAAACCCCTCTACCCTTTGAAATTACAATCCAAAAGTAGAGGGGTATATGAACTATGTTATTCGTTTATTCTGGCTTAGTTTCAAAGTCTGTGTTTACTAAAATCCTACCACAAAATTCACATACAATAATTTTTTTACTAGAGGCAATATCTATTCGCCTTTGAGGTGGAATTTTATTAAAACATCCAGAACAAGCATCTCTATCTACAGTTACCACAGCAAGCCCATTTCTAGCATTTGTTCTAACTTTTTTATAGGCTGCTAGCAAACGAGCGTCTATTTGACTTTCTATCTCTTGTGAGTATTTGTTAAGTTCTTCTTCTTCTCTAGCAGTCTCTGCTATAATTGAATCTAACTCTTTCTTCTTATTTTCTAGATCTAGCTTTCTATCTTCAAGATCTTTTAAAGTATCTGCCAAAAGAAGCTTTTTCTCTGCTAAAATTAGAGTGTTCTCTTTTATTCTTTTTTCGGAAAGTTGTACTTCTAAACCCTGAAACTCTATCTCCTTAGAGAGAGAATCATACTCTCTGTTGTTTTTTACATTATTCTGCTGGCCAGTATACTTCTCTATAAGGTCTTTAGAAGTTTCAAGATCTATCTTCTTTTGAGATATTACTTTTTCAATCTCTTTAATATCTGATTGAAACTTTTCTGTTCTAGTAGTAAGCCCCAAAATATCATCTTCTAGGTCTTGCACCTCTAAAGGTAACTCCCCTCTTAGTAAATGAATCTTATCTATTTGAGAATCGGTCTGTTGAAGCTGATAGAGCAAATAGAGCTTAGACTCCATAGTGAGGTCTCCCTCTCCCGAACCCTTCTGTAACGATATAAATGTTCCTCCGTCAATTGGAGTCTCCTTAACTGTTTTTGATTTAGCTGCTGACATAATCTATTAATGATAATATATTGGATTACTATTTATTTCACTTTTTTGAACTGCAAAGTTAGGTATTTTTTTCAAAATAATATTCATCATTAAATCTAGTACCTCTATCTCACTCTCATAGTGACCAATATCCATAATCATAAACTCTTTTTCACAAAAAAAGTTGTGATATGAAATGTCGCCAGAGATATAAACTTGAGCACCAGACTTAATTGCAGAAGAGATTAGAGAAGAACCACTACCGCCACAAAGTGCAACCTTTGTTATAGGCTGCTTTATAGGAGTAGAGGTTTTAAGAGTTACAAGTGAAAACTCTTTCTTTACCAGCTTAATAAACTCATTTGCAAAGAGAGGTTTTTTAAGATCTCCTACTATTCCTAATCCTATATTCTCTTCTACATCACTCTCTAATATCTCCTGATTAATAAGGCCTATCCTAGCTGCCATAAGCCCACTAACACCTTTAGGAACTTTATCTATATTGGTATGCATAGAGTAAGCCAAAATATCATTTCTTATAAGCTTAGTTATAACTCTCTCTATATAAGTTTCTGTTCCTATTTTCTTTACACCTTTAAAGATTAATGGATGGTGGGTTACAATCATATTTGCACCACACTCTATAGCCTCTTCTACTAACTCTTCTGTAAAATCAAGACCTAGAAGAACTTTATTAACCTTCATTGAAATATCGCCCACCATTAATCCAGAGTTATCCCAACTCTCCTGAATATTGGCAGGGGCAAACTCTTCAAACAAGGCAATTATCTCTTTTGCTTTCATACTCATTATAACGAATTTGAGACTTCGGTAAGGCGCTCTTTTATACCAGTGAGAATATTAATCACATCTACCCTCCTATCTACACCACTTTTGTTGTCCCTTAATCTTTTTGCTGCTCCCTCTAAAGTCATCCCTACATCTTTTACAAGATAATGAATAATTTTAAAGTTAGATACATCTTTTGCTGTAAAAAGCCTGTTCCCTTTTTTATTTCTAGCAGGTTTTATATACTCCGGAAATGATTGAGCCCAAAACCTTACTAAAGAAGTGTTTTCACCAAGAATATCTGCTACTTCTCCTATTGTATAGTATAGCTTTTCTACTTTGAACTCCTTATACGGCATAATAGTAAAATTTTAATTTGTATTTTAATAACCAATTAGTCTAGAGATTGGCCACTATTTAGAGCTGTTAAAAGTACCTCTCTATAATCGCTTGGAGAAAGATTGGCAAAAAAGTAATTTACAGGATCTACAATCTGGCCTTTTAAACTCACTTCATAATGTAAATGAGGTGCAAAAGAGAGGCCACTATTTCCAACTCGGGCAATTACATGCCCTCTAGTTACCTTTTGCCCTCTTCTTACTAAGATATCTCCTAGGTGTGCATAATAAGTTTGATATATTCCGTGATCTATCTTTACTTGATTGCCACGCCCTCTACTAGAACGTTCAACTTCAATAACCACGCCATGGGCAGTTGCAAGAACCTCTGTCCCTAACCCCGCAAGGAGGTCAACCCCAGTATGCTCGCTTTTTGTTTTATAGAAAGGGTGAATCTTCTCTCCAATACCTGCACCTATCTGAGATACACTCATCCCTTTTACATGAAGAATAACTGGAATAGAGCTTAACTCTATGCTATCTTTTAACGTCTCATATATAAGCTCAATACTCTTAATCTGCTCTTGGGCAAGAAAACTGGCTGCTCTAATTTTTTCTGTAGTGAAGTGAACCAAAGCAACATCAGAAGAGGTATCTAATTGTTCATATAAGCTAGGGTTATACTCGTTTAACATATCGGGAGGGGTAGATTTAAAAACATTTTTATAAATCTCTCTATCTTTCAGCTTAAGATCTAAGATTACATTGTCTAAAATATCTAACTTTTCAATCGACCGCATATACTCGGCATTGAGCATCTCATTTTCTCTTTGAATTCTCTCCTCTTCTTTGGTGTTAAAAAACAATGCAAATACCACATAGTAAATAAAAGCTAAAAATAGAGATACCACAAAGTATTTGAAAACTACTTTTAACTTACCAAACAGCCCCAATTTATCTTCTACAAATTCGAGCTGCTCCTTATTAAATTCATATTTACTCATTGCTAACCTGCAGAATTAATAAGAGCAAGAAAGCCCTCTTCGTCTACATCTCTATTGTAATAATTTAAAGGATTTACAGGTCTATCTTTGTAGATAACTTCATAATGTAAATGAGCTCCTTTCGAACGCCCTGTATTTCCCATATAACCTATTTTGTCTCCTCTATTTACAATTTTTCCTATAGTTACATTTGCTTTTTGAAGGTGGGCATACCGGGTTTTATATCCAAACCCATGGTCTATCATAACATAGTTGCCATATCCAAAGAAATCATGGCCTACCTTAATAACTTTTCCATTACCAGTTGCATAAATTATCTCTCCCAAAGGTCCAGAGATATCAACTCCGCTATGCATTCTATAATCTCCCTTAAAAGGGTCTTTGCGATATCCAAAACTACTAGCAAAACGAATCTTGCTACTAGCAATATTTACAGGAGGAATTGCAGGCACACATAAAGACATCTCATCTGCTTTATGAGCTAATTGCAAAAGATCGTCAAAAGAGCGTGATTGTACGTACGCTTTTTTGTAGAGCACATCTATGTTAAATGCTGTTTTGCTTAATATTCCAGATTTCTCAAAGTTTTTAAGATATGAATAACGCTCACTACCGCCGAAACCAGCATTTCTAACATCTTTGGGAATCTCTTCCATTCCAAAAACTGGTCTGTAAACATAATTGTCTCTCATCTCAAGAGAGTGAAGAGATTTTGTAAGACTCTCAAATCTTCTATTAATGAGATCTAGACGGTTTACAAGCTGGGCATTCTCACTTTTTAAAGATAATAACTTTGGAGTTTCTAATTTAAAATATTCTGTATAAATGAAATAATAGCCAACAGAAATAGAGATGCTTATTACAAAAAACAATAAAACCCTTGACCACCTGTGCTTTGCAGGAGTCATATGAACTTCGTAGGCCAACGTTTCACTGTTAAATTTATATCTTTTATTTTTGGACATTATAAAAATAGACTCTTTATTCTATGCAAATTTATATAATTTTAAATAAAAACCTATTTTTGTGCATATTTAACTATTCAATATACCTTTAATTTTCGAATGATTATGACATCAAAAGATATAAGAGACAAATTTTTACGGTTTTTTGAAGAGAAAGGGCACATGGTTATACCCTCGGCTCCCATGGTGGTTAAAGACGACCCTTCCCTCATGTTCGTAAACGCAGGAATGAATCAATTCAAAGATTGGTTTTTAGGGAACTCCACTCCTAAATATAAAAGAGTTACTAATAGTCAAAAATGTCTTAGAGTAAGTGGAAAGCATAACGATTTAGATGAGGTGGGGCACGATACTTACCACCACACTATGTTTGAAATGCTTGGAAATTGGAGTTTTGGAGACTATTTTAAAAAAGAGACAATAGCTTGGACTTGGGAACTCCTTACAGAGGTTTACAAACTAGATAGTGGTAGACTATATGCAACAATATTTGAAGGGAGCGAAGAAGACGGATTGTTGGTAGATAAAGAGGCTCGTGATGAGTGGTTAAAATATCTACCTCAAGAGAGAGTATTGAATGGCAGTAAAAAAGATAACTTTTGGGAGATGGGAGAGACTGGGCCGTGTGGGCCGTGTAGCGAGGTACATATAGACTTAAGAAGTGATGCCAAAAGAGCAGAGGTAGATGGTGCATCACTAGTAAATCAAGACGATCATTTAGTTATAGAGATTTGGAATCTTGTGTTTATGCAGTATAACCGTAAAGCAAACGGTGAATTAGTTGCTCTACCTCAAAAACATGTAGATACAGGAATGGGTCTAGAGCGTATATGCATGGCAATACAGGGTAAGCAGAGCAATTACGATACAGATATTTTTTCTGGTATGATAGCACAAATCTCTTCTTTAACAGGGAAAAAATACCAAGAATCTAAACAAACAGAAATAGCTATAAGAGTAATTGCAGACCATATTCGTGCTATAAGCTTCTCCATTGCAGATGGGCAACTCCCTTCAAATGTAAAAGCTGGTTATGTTATAAGAAGAATTTTAAGACGTGCTGTGCGTTATGCATATACGTTTTTAAACTCTAGCGAGCCTCTGTTATATAAACTGGTAGATAAACTAGTAGAAGAGATGGGAGAGGCTTTCCCAGAGCTTGTTTCTCAGCAAAACCTTATAGAGAAGGTTATTAAAGAAGAAGAGGAGTCATTTTTAAGAACATTAGATAAAGGCATAAAGCTCTTAGATAACCTAATGGCTAAAAACCTAAATAACCATAAGATTTCTGGGAAAGATGCTTTTACACTTTACGATACATTTGGGTTTCCTATAGACCTAAGTGAACTAATTGCTAAAGAGAAAGGGTTCTCTATAGATCACAAAGAGTTTGAGAAGGAGCTAGAGAAACAGAAAGAGAGGAGTAGAAAGGCTACAACTTCTCAAGAGGGAGATTGGGTTGAGGTAAGACCATTCAAAGAGGGCGAGTTTACAGGATACCACAGCACCCAAGAGCAAGTTCAAATTTTACGTTATAGAAACATAAAGAGCAAATCAAAAAACCTCTATCAAATTGTTTTAGATAAAAGCCCTTTTTATGCCGAAAGCGGTGGGCAGGTTGGAGACACTGGGGTGCTTAAGTCAGAGAAAGGAGAAGTTATTCCTGTTATTAACACCATAAAAGAGAATAACCTTTCAATTCATATTTGTGAAAAACTACCTAAAGAGATAGAAGCTCAATTTACAGCAACTGTCAATAGAGAGAAGAGAGAGAGCATAGCCAACAATCACTCGGCCACCCACCTTCTCCATAAAGCTCTTAGAGAAGTTTTAGGCACACATATAGAGCAGAAAGGATCCCTTGTAAACGCTACTCGCTTTAGGTTCGACTTTTCTCACTTTGAAAAAATCTCAGACAAAGATTTAAGAAAAGTAGAGAATCTAGTAAACTCATATATACGCTCAAATATTGCACAAGAAGAGATTGTAGATATCTCAATCGAAGAGGCTAAAGAGATGGGAGCCATAGCTCTTTTTGGAGAAAAATATGACCAAACAGTACGAGTTATTAAGTTTGGGGAATCAATTGAACTATGTGGAGGCACTCACACCAAGGCAACAGGTAACATTGGTCTATTTAAAATTATCTCTGAAGGCGCAATTGCTGCTGGAGTAAGAAGAATAGAGGCGGCTACAGGTGTTTATGCCGAAAGAATTGTTGAAGAGCTAGAAGATGTTATAAAAAACACCAAGATGCTTCTTAAAAACAGCCCTAACATGGTAGGAGCAATAAAAAAGCTTGTTAATGAAAATGAGGTTTTCCGCAAAAAAATAGACGATGCAATGAGAGATCGTGCTATACAACTAAAAGAAAAAGTCATTTCTAACAAACAAACTATAAACGGCCTAGATATATATATATTAAAAGGAACTCACCTCTCTGAGGTTGTAAAAAACGTAGCTTTTTTACTTAAAAAAGAGCTCACAGAGGCTGCATTTATTGCAGCTTATACAGAGAATGAAAGACCTTTTCTTACACTTATGTACACAGACAATCTTGTAAGTCATGGATACAATGCATCTAAAGACATTTCACAAGCAGCCAAGCTTATTAACGGAGGTGGAGGGGGGCAAGCTTTCTTTGCCACTGCTGGTGGGAAAGATGTTAAAGGCATAGATTATGCAATGGAGAAGTTAATAGAGATTGCCTCTAAACAAGCATAGAGATAAAACAATTACTCTTGAAAAAACTAGATAAGTTTATAGTTACATCGTTCCTAGGGCCCTTTGCCCTAACATTTTTCATTGTGGTTTTCGCATTGATGCTACAGTTTCTATGGTTATATATAGATGAGCTGGTAGGAAAAGGGCTGAGTGCACTGGTTATTCTAGAGTTTCTTGCATGGGGCTCTGCTACATTAATTCCACTGGCTCTACCAATAGCTACTCTATTAGCCTCTATAATGACCCTAGGTGGAATGGGAGAAAATAGTGAGCTACTAGCAATGAAAGCTGCAGGAATTTCACTCCAAAGAATTTTAAGACCTCTAATTATAGTCTCTTTCTTTTTAAGCATAGGAGCCTTCTTTGCATCAAATAACTTAATTCCAGTCTCTTATAACAAAATATACTCGTTAAGAGACGATATTAGCAACACAAAAGAAGAGATAAGAATTCCCACAGGTATTTTTTATGATGGTATAGATGGCTACAATATAAGGATTGGGAGCAGAGACGAAAAGAGTGGCTCTATTTACAATGTTATGGTTTACACCCATAAAGAAGAGGGCAAAGGAAATACCAGCCTTACTTTAGCCGATTCTGGAATGATTAAATTTACTGCAGATAAGCAGAACCTTCTTTTCACACTATACCATGGCTATTCATATGAAGAGGAACCTCGCAACTTTGGAGCTACAGACACTCTGTTTACTTTCCAGCGCATAGGATTCTCTAAACAAGAGATTATTATATCGCTCTCTAATTATGCATTTAAAAGAAGCGAAGAAGGGCGATTTAACGACCAAGTGATGGCACAAAATTTAAGCCAACTTAAAAATGCACAAGACTCTCTAGACTCTTCTTACATAAAGGTAAAAGCAAGTCAATATCGCAGTTTAATAAGTGGTGGAGGTCTCTCTTTTAGTAAAGAGCTAGACACGGCCTATGCCAAAAACTACACAAACACTATTGAATATGACTCTCTTTTTCAATGGAAGTACCTAGAAGACAAAAAAGGAGATCTTAATATGGTTTTGGGGCAGATACAGAATGCAATAACTCTAATAGACAACTACCAAATAGAAGAGTACCAATTTGTATATCCTCTAAGAAAAATTAAAATTGAGACCTTCAGAAAATTCACCCTCTCTATTGCCTGCTTTATATTCTTCTTTATTGGAGCTCCACTAGGGGCTATTATTAGAAAGGGAGGTTTAGGAACACCTGTAATAGTCTCTATGTTATTCTTTGTAGTTTATTGGGTTATAGACATTAGTGGCAAAAAACTTGCTACAGATGGAGTTATTACCCCTGCAATGGGAACATTAATTTCATCTATGGTACTCTTTCCAATAGGAGTATATCTCACATGGAAAGCTACAAGAGACTCCTCTCTCTTTAACACCGATACATATACCAAGTTTTTCAACAAAATTAGTAAACGCATTAACAAATACAGAGGTGAAAAATAGCAAAATTGTCTATATGGGCACTCCCGAGTTTGCAGTTGCTCCGCTAAAATCTTTATTAGAAAAAGGGTTTAACATCTGTGCAGTTATTACTACTCCAGATAAACAGGTAGGCCGAGGTCAGAAAATTACCCAAAGCCCTGTTAAAATATTCGCTCTCGAACATAAACTAACAGTTCTCCAACCAACATCTCTTAAAGACCCTGAATTTATAGATCAATTAAAGGCACTAGAGGCCCATCTGTTTATTGTTGTGGCTTTTCGAATGTTACCTAAAGAGGTATGGTCAATACCCAAGCTAGGCACCTTTAACCTGCACTCATCACTACTACCTATGTACAGAGGAGCAGCACCTATCAACTGGGCAATAATTAATGGAGAAGAAAAAAGTGGAGTTACAACATTTCTTATAGACGAAAATATAGATACTGGTAAAATTTTATACCAACAGGAGTGTGAAATAGAGAAGAGTGCAAATGCAGGTGACTTACACGACAAGCTTATGCATATGGGAGCCCAACTTGTTGTTAAAACAGCAATTGACCTAATTAACAATAATGTTTGTGCAGTTGCACAGCCAAATAATCATGAAGGAAAAGAGCTTAAAGCCGCACCAAAACTAAACAAAGAGACTGGAGCAATTAATTGGAATCTTCACTGTATAGAGGTAAACAACCTAATAAGAGGCCTTAGCCCCTACCCTGCTGCTCACTCAATACTTAGCAGCAACAGCAAAAAAATAGCAGTAAAAATCTTTGAAGCCGAACCTTTTGTTGACCAAGAATCTACTCTTTTACCAGGAGAGATTAAGACAGATGGCAAAAGTTATCTTAGAGTAGGTTGTGCAAACGGCTCCTTAAACATAAAATTGTTGCAGGCAGCTGGAAGGAAAAGACTTGCTATAAGAGAGTTTTTAGCAGGGCTAAGAGATGCCAAAAGCTACTCTTTTATTTCTAAACCAAACAGCAACGAAAAATAAGATGAGTAAAAATTTAGGAGCAATAGTTATTCTTGCAAATGGAGAGTTCCCTTTCCATAAAACTCCTTTAGCCAAACTCAAAAATGCCAAAAAAATTATTTGCTGCGACGGTGCTGCAGAAAAACTTATTGAAGCTGGAATAAAGCCTACTGCCATTGTAGGAGATATGGACTCTCTCTCATATACAATCCAACAAGAGTACAGAGATATAATTTTTAAACATGATTGCCAAGAGAGTAACGATCTTACCAAAGCTTTCAATTACGCATTAAAGTTAAAACCCACCTCTATAACAATATTAGGTGCAACTGGAATGAGAGAAGACCACTCATTAGGAAATATCTCTTTACTTGCCAAATACTCGGCACAAACAAAGATTCCAATAGAGATGCCAACCAATTACGGTGTGTTTAAAGTGATTTTTAACAGTGGGGAGTTCCCATGTGAGCCTGGTAAACAAATATCTCTATTCCCTTTAAATAAAGGAGTAAAAATAGAGTCAAAAGGGCTAAAATATCCCCTAGATAGCATAGTTTTTGACAGCTGGTGGAAAGCAACCCTAAATGAGAGCGAAGGATATTCTTACCAACTAAAGCTCTCTGAGCCAAGCCCAATAATTATATTTACAGCATATTAAAACTAAAGTTTCCCACCTGTGCTAATCTCCAAAACTACTGGTGCGAGCAAAGTATTTGCATGTTTTTCTACTGTTCATTATTGTGTTCTTTAAGGGCCTTTAATGTTTACTATTTTATACACTCCCTCTTTTGGAGTGTTCGCTATCTTAGCCATTGCAGTTCACTATACGCTGCAAAGCAGCTAACTAGCGTCGCAGACACCTTTGTTTTTTCTATTGCGTCGCAGTTGTTTTGTTTCTTCTATTGCGTCGCAGGCACTAAAAGGTGCCTATCGGCAGTTTTTACCGCTTTGCGGGGTTTTCAAATTCTACGCTTTTCGGTAATAGCCTGTATGTTAGCAGTATCACTTTCGTAAATACGCCCTTTTTGAGTAACCATCTGAATAACAAGTGGTTATATCAATACCTGCCCGTGCTGGTTCGGGCTCTTGTTTGCCAAGCAAACTAACAGGGCAAAGTAAACTAACAAGGCTGAGCAAATATTGCCAGGAGATGATTATGCGTAAATGTCTAGTAACCAAGTATTTAATTTTTCTAAATGAACCCAAAAGGGGTTATTTTCAAAAGCTAACTACCACACAGCAAATAAGTTACGAGTAATTATCTCCCGGAGAATCGTCTTCTAGTGAAAAATCAGATGAATTATCAGATAAAATGTTTGCACTGCTAGTTGCAAGGTGGGAAACTTTAATAAAAAAAGACGCCCTGTTAAAAGGACGTCTTAAAATTCTATACAGAGAAGCTTACTTAACCATCTCTTCAAGCTCTGCTCCAGGCTTAAATTTAACTACCTTTTTAGCCGGGATGTGAATTGTAGCACCTGTTTGAGGGTTGCGACCATTACGTGCATTTCTTTCTGTTACTGAAAAAGAACCAAAACCTACAAGTGTAAGTCTTTCGCCTGATTTAAGAGTTTCTCCAGCTACATCTATAAATGCATCAAGAGCTTTTTTAGAGTCAATTTTAGTTAAACCTGATTGCTCTGCAATTGCTGAAATTAGTTCTGCCTTATTCATAATTTATTTATTAGGATGTTGAAATATCTATGTTCGACACAAATATAAAGTTATTAATTTATAAACCAAAGCTTAAATAATTATTTTTTTGCCTTTGTAATTAAATTCTGTAGTCGAATATACCTTTACTAATCTTGACTTTATGACAAAATAGATAATTAATAGTCTATATAGCTTAAGAATTATAACTAAAAATACCCTATAAATGCTTATAGCTCTAGTTTAGAGAGTTTCTCTTCTAATTGTTCTCTCTTTTTAATAAACTCACTGTACTCATTACTTTTGGGAAAAAGTGGTTTGTGATTATACATCTGATTTAAAGACTCAACCATTTTTATTTTTGTTTCACAAGCAGGGTCTATAGCAAACTCTTTAAATCTCTCCCAAACATACTTTACAGAATGATTAGCTGGGTGCACCATATCTGAAGCATAAAAACGATAATCTCTAAGCTCATCCATAAAAAGCTCATAAGCAGGAAAGTAAAATAGGTTAGAAAAAGAGTTTTCAAGTATATCTGTTGCTAAAAGCAACTTAGATTTGCTTATTTGATTTCCATGAGCACCATCTTTAAGATGCCTAACAGGGCTAACAGTGAAAATCCACTGCTTATCTCTATACTTTTTAATAAATGGGCTTAGAAGGCTTACTATCTGGTCAATTGAAAGAGAGCTCCTTTCAAAGTTGCTAGGAGAGAGTTTATGACAGTTAGAGACCACCTGTTTAGTACTTTTCTCTTTAAATACCCAAGAGGTTCCTAAGGTTATAACTATAAATTTGCTATTATGAAAATGGTCTGAAACTCTTTTGAGAACCTGGTTATTAAATAAAAGAAAATTCTCTTTTGAATCAGATGCAAACTCACTCCCATGATAGAAGCTTTTATATATATTGTTACTAGCAAATATCTCTTTTTCTGTGAACAGTGTACAACTATCTAGCCTATTTAACCCTAGAGCTACCGATGCAGGATTATACATAACTCCAAATGGATTTACTTCTGTTTGAAAACGCATCTCCTTCATTAGATTACCCACCTCGCTAGCAAAACAGGAACCTAAAAACAGAGATTTATTACTATACAACATCTTCTCTTCTAAAGAAGATATATTAACTTTTGTTTGCCATTTCATTATTTACGTTTTTTTTAATCTTTTCTAGTCCAGCTCTTAGGAGTGGGCTCTGTTTAAACTCTCTCTTAAATCTTTTCTCATCTAATTCAAGCCAAAAAGAGGCTGAAACGTCTAGCAAAGAGGAGCCATTTTCTAACGTGAGTGGCAAAAACTCTTCCCAATTTGTAACCTCACCTTTTCTAGACCACGGGCATGCATCCATACAGATATCACAACCAAATATCATACCTGCTCTTTTCTCATTTTTATCTGACACATTGTACTGCTCCTTAGACTCAATAGTTTTATAAGAGATACATTTTCTAGAATCCATCTTAAAAGGAGCAATCAATGCCCCCGTTGGACATGCCTCTAAACATCTAGTACAAGAACCACATAAATTATCTATTTGGGCAGACTCCTCTTTATACTTAAGTTCCAAATCTATAACAATAATACCAATAAAGGTATGAAGGCCATGCTCCTTACTTATTAAAAAACCATTTTTGCCTATGAAGCCCAATCCTGCCTTAACAGCCATACTTCTTTCAAAAATTGGCGCAGAATCTGTGAACACCCGGTATTTAACATTAGGTTCATACTCTTTAAGCGTGCCAGCCAATAACTTGAGGCGCTCTTTTACTACATAATGATAATCTATACCATAGGCATAAGAGGCAATCCCAGGTTTATCTATACTCTGCTTAATTGCTGGCTTATAAGGAGCTAATACAACAATTATGCTTTTAGCATTAGGCAAAAGCAAACTAGGGTTTCTTCTAATCTCTCTATTTCTACCCATATATTCCATAGAACCATTATATGAGTGTTCTAAATAAGAGTCTAAATATTTACTCTCTTTCTCCATTAAAGAGACAGGAATTGAACCTATAGACAAAAAGCCCAACTCCTTTGCACTATGCGTTAATATTACTTCTAACTTTTCTATTGACATTGGGTAAAATTAGATAAAGATATAATAATAATCTCTACTTATTTATTACTTTTGCGAATGACTTTACTTACAATATCTATTTAATAATATAATTGAATGAACATTTTAGTAGTTGGAGCAGGAGGACAAATAGGAGCTGAACTAATACCTCATTTACAAGGGTTGTATGGCCAAGATAATATAATAGCCACAGATCTCAAAGCAGAAAATGTAGAGAGACTCAAAGAGAGCTCCAGAGCATTGGTGCTTGATGCCTTAGATTTAGAATCCTACAAAGAAATTATTTCAAAATATAAAATTAATAGAATATATAATTTAGCTGCTCTACTCTCTGCTGTTGGCGAGACAAAGCCACAAATTGCATGGCAAATAAATATGGGAGCTTTAGTTAATGCTCTGGAGCTTGCTAGAGAGTATAAATGCTCTATATTTACTCCAAGTTCAATTGGAGTTTTTGGCCACTCCACTCCACAAGATAATACTCCACAAGATACAGTAATGAGACCAAATACTATTTATGGTGTTTGCAAAGTTTCTGGAGAGCTTCTAAGCGACTACTATTTCTCCCGCTTTGGAGTAGATGCAAGAAGTGTTAGATTTCCAGGCATAATCTCTAATGGTTGTCTACCAGGAGGAGGAACTACAGATTATGCAGTAGAGGTCTTCTACGAGATCCTGAAAACTCAAAAATACAGCTGTCCCATTCCTGCCAATACCTATATGGACATGCTCTATATGCCAGACGCACTCAAAGCATGTACAGATCTTATGGATTGCGACCCTTCTAAATTACGCCACCGTAACAGCTTTAATATAACCGCAATGAGCTTTAGTCCTACGCAACTATTTGCTCAAATCAAGAAGCATGTACCAAATGCAGAGTTCAGTTTTAATCCAGATCCTGTTAAAACAGAGATTTCTGCTTCTTGGCCTAACTCAATGGACGATTCATGTGCAAGAGAAGAGTGGGGTTGGAACCCTTCATGGGATTTAGAGTCTATGACTAAAGATATGCTAGAAAAAATAGCTCTAAAACTCTCTTAGCCTACTTGAAAATTCTATTTAGGGGCAATTCTATAAAGGAATGCAGCAATCAATGCATAGAGCATATTAGGCACCCAAATAGCAATCCATGGTGGCAAAACAGCTGCATGTACAAACATTTGACTAAATCTTAGAAATAAAATATAGGAGAAACTTAATACAAGACCTATCCCAATATTCATACCAATGCCTCCTTTTCTCTTTTTAGAAGAGAGCGAGACCCCCATAAGAGTAAGTATAAATGCCGAGAATGGAAGAGCAAAACGAGTATGTTTTTCTATTTGAGAGTAGATAACACGTTTATCGCCTCGCATCTTTTGAGTTTTAATAAGGTTATTGAGCTCCGAATAGTTATAAGACTCAACAATATTATCTCTCTGGTTTAAATCTAACGCTGTTAGATTTATAACTGTATCTATAGTTTTACCTCTCTGTAATTCAATTGCATTGTTTCTACTCTCTCTTATGGAGTAGTTATAAAGGCGCCAACCTTGGAAAGTTGTATCCCACACAGCAGTCTCGGCAGTTAACTTAGAAGTTATAGTGTGTCCCTCTATGCTCTCTAGAGTAAACCTAGATGCAATGTTACTCCAACTATTAAATGACTCCATATATACATATGTCCCTGGAGAGAGCTGAAAATGAATATTTCTATTGGTATTTATATACTTATCTTTTATGTATTTATCTGTAAATTCCAGCCTTACTTTATTGGCAGGAGGAATTACAAAAAGGTTTAAAAAAAGACTAAAAGATGCTATTACCAAGGCAGATAGAAAATAGGGGTATAATAACCTTTTAAAACTTACACCTCCAGCAAGCATGGCTATAATCTCGCTATGAGAAGACAATTTAGACGTGAAGAAAATAACCGCAATAAAGACAAAAAGCGGGTTGAACATATTCATAAAGTAGGGAATAAAGTTGGCATAATACTGCACAACAATTGCCTGAAGCGAAGCTCCTTTCTCTACAAAATCATCTATTTTCTCGCTTACATCAAAAATAATAACTATCCCAATAAATATTAATATTGCAAAGAAATAGGTTCCTATAAACTTCTTTATTACGTACTTATCTAAGATGCGTATCTTAAAATCCATCCCTAAATTTTATTTTCCAATTTCTTGACATAACTATTTTTCCAAGAGAGAAAGTCTCCTGCCTTAATGTGGTTTTGAGCATCTTTAACCAACTTTAAATAGAAAGCCAAATTATGTTCGCTCGCAATTTGTGCTCCTAAAATTTCTCCCGAAATAAACAGATGCCTAAGATATGCTTTTGAATATACATTATCTACAAATGAAGTGCCATCTGGGTCTATAGGTGAAAAATCTGTTGCCCACTTTTTGTTCCTAATATTTATTGTTCCCTCAGAAGTAAAGAGCATACCATTACGTGCATTTCTCGTTGGCATTACACAGTCGAACATATCAATTCCCCTGGCTATCCCTTCCAAAATATTTGCAGGAGTCCCAACTCCCATAAGATAACGAGGCTTCTCTTTAGGCAACAGAGGGTCTAGAACCTCTAACATTTGATACATAACCTCTGCAGGTTCTCCTACAGAGAGACCTCCTATTGCATAGCCTTCTCTATTTAAAGCAACTGCATGTTCTGCTGCACTTGCTCTTAAATCTGGATAGACACACCCTTGCACAATTGGGAAAAATGTTTGTGAATGACCATAAACTGGCTCTGTTGAATCAAAATGGTTAATACCTCTCTCTAACCACTGCTTAGTAAGATCTAAAGACTTTTTCGCATAATCATGACTTGCATCACCAGGAGTACACTCATCTAAAGCCATTATAATATCTGCTCCAATCACTCTCTGAATATCTACTACACCCTCTGGGGTGAATAAGTGGCGGGAGCCATCTATATGAGACTGAAAGGTGCACCCTTGTGCAGTAAGTTTTCTATTGGCAGCTAGCGAAAAAACCTGATAACCTCCGCTATCTGTAAGTATTGGTCTATCCCAAGAGATAAATTTATGTAACCCCCCTGCACTTTTAATTATATCTAGGCCAGGGCGTAGATAGAGATGATATGTATTACCCAGAATTATCTGAGCTTTAATGTCTTCTTTAAGATCTCTATGGAATACTGCCTTCACAGACCCAATAGTACCTACTGGCATGAAAATAGGGGTCTCAATAACTCCATTATCTGTATATAAAAGGCCACATCTTGCCGAAGAACCAAGGTCTTGCGCTATCTTTTCAAATCTCATATTCTTTTCTAAACAACCCTCAAAGATAATAATATAATAGCTATATTTGCCCACAATTGCATTTTCAAAAACTAATAGAAGTGAAAAAAATAATTTTAGTATTTATTGTCTCTCTCATTACAGGATTGGCTGCACTAGCTCAACCCAATGTTAATACAGATACTCATCCCTATCAAGTTATTATAGAGTCTATTGAGTCTGAAAATGATATTGTCACACAAGAGACTATTAGCCAAACAAATACTTCACAAGAGGAAGAGGCGTCTAGCGAAATTGCCACTGTAAAAGAAAATCCGTATAAAGATATTTTAACAAAAAAAGAGCTCTCTCTTAATTGGAGATCGCTTCTTAGAGGGCTATTTGGTATGGCCTCTCTTGTTTTAATTGCCTGGCTATTTAGTACAGATAGAAAAAGAGTTAACTGGAAAACAGTTGGTTTTTCACTCTTTTTACAATTTCTCATTGCAATCTCTGTAATAGCATTTCCTGCGGTTCAATCTATTTTTGAATTTTTAGGGAGCCTATTTGTTGCTGTTCTAGACTGGACAAAAGCAGGATCTACCTTCTTATTTGGTTCATTAATGGATGTAAATAACTTTGGTTTTATTTTTGTTTTACAAATTCTGCCTACAATAATTTTCTTCTCGGCACTAACTAGCCTCTTCTTCTATTTAGGAATACTACAAAGAGTTGTTTGGGCTCTAGCATGGCTACTAACTAAAGGTTTAAATCTAACTGGCGCCGAATCTCTTTCTACCGCTGGGAATATTTTCTTAGGACAGACAGAAGCACCACTAATGGTAAAAGAGTATATACCTAAGATGACTAAAAGCGAAATAATGCTTATAATGACAGCAGGTATGGCTACTATGGCCGGAGGAGTTCTTGCAGCCTATATTGAGATGCTTGGTGCAGGAGACAAAGCCTTGGAATTAGAGTTTGCAAAACACCTGCTTTCTGCTTCAGTAATGGCAGCTCCAGGGGCTATTGCCATGGCTAAAATACTAAAACCCCAAACAGAAGAGATAGATAATAGTGTAGAAGTTCCTAAAGAGAAAATAGGTAAAAATGTACTAGATGCAATCTCAAACGGAACTACAGAAGGGCTAAAATTAGCAGCAAATGTAGGAGCTATGTTATTAGTTTTCTATGCGCTTATAGCAGGGTTTAACACCATTTTTATGAAAATAGGAGACCTAGTCTCTTTGAACCCACTTATCTCAGATTTAACATCTGGTAGATATGATGGACTCTCAATGCAATTCATTCTCTCCTATCTTTTTGCACCCGTTATTTGGCTTACAGGAGTTTCTGGAAGCGACCTAGACCTAGTAGGGCGCCTTCTTGGAGAGAAGCTTATAATGACGGAGTTTATTGGTTACCAAAGTCTTGCACAAATGATACAGGATGGAGCATTCTCCTCTACTAAATCTGTTATTATGGCTACATATGTTTTATGTGGTTTTGCAAACTTTGCATCTATAGGCATAATCATTGGAGGTGTAGGAGGAATGGCACCAAATAAAAAACCAATACTATCTAGCTACGGTTTCCGTGCACTTTTAGGAGCAACACTTGTAGCTCTAATGAGTGCCGCAATGGTAGGCATGCTCATAGTATAACAGAGCATGAAGTAATGTATTGGTAAAATTTCAACGATAATATTATTACAAATATTTTATCTGGTATTTCATCTGGTAATTTATCTGATAATTCATCTGATTTCCCCCTAGGAGACGATTTTCCAGGAGATGATTACTCATAACTTACTTACAGTCTGATAGTTAGCTTTTGAAAATAAGCTCTTTTAGGCTCATATAGAAAAGCTAAATACTTGGCTACTAAGTATTTACGTGGAATCATCTCCTGGCAAAGTTTGCTTTGCTCTGCTCAGCATAAAGCAACATCTCTTTTTTAGCTAATTAGATGAAGTGGTTTGAGGCTATAGGCCGAGGACCGTTCAACAACCAAAGGGAGGCGCTCCGCAGGCCCCAAAAAACCACAAAGAGAATAGCGTCTAGAAAAAAGAGCGTTGCTGCTGGTGAGCAGACAGCTCTTAGCTAATAGCTAGCAGCAAATAGCTAAGAGCTAATAGCCAATAGCATTATAAGAAATTTCATAAATAAAATAATCATTATTATGAGAAGCAAAGCTAGGTGGGAAACTTTAGTGACCAGAGGTCTAAAAGCTGCATATAAAAATAAAAAAAGCTGTCCAATAAATAGACAGCTTTTTTCTTTGTTTTGTTTAACCAAACAACTTTATTCTGCTTTTGGAGCTTCTTTAGTTGGAGTATCCTTAGCTTCTGCTTTTGCAGGAGTCTCTTTTGCAGGAGTCTCTTTTGCAGGAGTCTCTTTTGCAGGTACTTCTGTCTTGGCTTCTGCTTTTGGAGCCTCTTTAGCTGGAGTCTCTTTAGCAGTTTGTGCTGCTGTAGGTGAAGCTTCAGCTGAAGATTTAGATCTTCTTGAGCGTCCACGACGAGTTGTGCTCTTTTTAGCTTCTGGCTTAGCTGCTGCAAGTGCTGCTTCATTAAAGTCTACCAATTCAATCATTGCCATTTCGGCTGCATCTCCTTGACGAAAACCTGTTTTTAAGACTCTAGTATATCCACCAGGACGGTCTGCTATCTTGGGAGCTACATTTCTAAAAAGTTCTGCAACTGCCTCTTTTTGCTTAAGATAAGCAAAAACAGTTCTACGTGAGTGAGTGCTATCTTCCTTAGATTTTGTAATTAAAGGTTCTACGTAAACTCTCAAAGCCTTTGCTTTTGCTAGAGTTGTCTCAATTCTTTTGTGAAGTATAAGAGACGAAGCCATATTAGCCAACATCGCTTTACGGTGCCCACTCTTACGGCCCAGGTGATTAAATGATTTTTTATGCCTCATTTTTCAATACTTTCTTTTCAATGTTATACTTAGTTACATCCATTCCAAAGCCGAGTTTGTAACGATCGACCAAGGTGTCTATCTCTGAAAGAGATTTTTTTCCAAAGTTTCTAAACTTCATAAGTTCGGTTCTCTGAAGAGATACAAGATCTGCTAATGTCTCTACCTCTGCAGCTTTAAGGCAATTTAGTGCCCTTACCGAAAGCTCCATATCTGCAAGTTTAGACATTAACAGGTGTCTCATTCTTAGAGACTCCTCGTCAAGTTCATTACTTACTACCTCTACCGGAGTTTCAAGAGTGATTTTCTCGTCGGAAAAGAGCATGAAGTGATGAATCAAAATCTTTGCTGCCTCTTTTAGAGCATCTTTTGGATGAATTGAACCGTCTGTGGTTATCTCTATATTCAACTTTTCGTAGTCTGTCTTTTGCTCTACACGCCAGTTATCTACAAAATACTTTACATTTTTAATAGGCGTAAAAATAGAATCTATTGGAATAGTACCAAATGCAACCTCCTCAACACGATTTTCTTCGGAAGGTACATAACCCCTACCTTTGCCTATAGTTAACTCAATAGTAAGTGAAACAGAAGGCTCCATAGAGCAAATATGAAGTTCTGGATTAAGAACTTTAAAAGAAGATAACTGTTTTGAGATATCTTCTGCTGTGAACTCTTGTTTACCGCTAACAGTAATATTTACTACCTCTCCCTCTTCACCTTCAACCATACGCTTAAAACGCACTTGCTTAAGGTTAAGGACAATATCTACCACAGTTTCAATAACTCCAGGAATAGTTGCAAATTCATGATCTACTCCTTGGATTTTTATTGCAGTGATAGCATGGCCCTCTAAAGACGATAATAGAATTCGACGCAAAGCGTTTCCTACTGTGATGCCATAACCAGGTTCAAGTGGACGAAACTCAAAGCGACCGAAAGTATCAGTAGCGTCAAGCATTATTACCTTATCGGGTTTTTGAAATGCTAAAATTGCCATTGTATTATAATTTAGAGTATAACTCAACTATTAACTGTTCGTTTATAGTCTCTGGGACTTCACTTCTAATAGGTACATTAAGAAACTTACCTGTGAGGGTAGGTGCATCCCACTCAATCCACGAGTACCTTGCTGCACCACGTGAAATACTATTTTGTATTACCTCAAGACTTTTTGATCTCTCGCGAACTGCAACAATATCACCTGGCTTAACTTGCGCAGATGGAATGTTACATAACTCTCCGTTAAGAGTAATGTGTCTATGAGTAACAAGCTGTCTAGCAGCTGCACGGCTAGGTGCTATACCCATTCTAAAAACAATATTGTCTAAACGCGACTCTAGAAGTAGAATTAAGTTTTCACCTTTACGGCCTTTCATTCTAGAAGCAGTTTCATAAAGATTCCTGAATTGCTTTTCAAGAACTCCGTAGGAGTATTTAACCTTTTGCTTCTCTTTTAGCTGAACACAATATTCAGATACTTTTCTACGTTTTTTTGCTATTCCGTGTTGTCCGGGAGGGTAATTCTTTCTCTCGTAATTTTTATCTGGACCAAAAATTGGTTCTCCAAATTTGCGGGCAATTTTTGTGCTAGGCCCTGTATATCTTGCCATGTTAAATCGTTATATTATGAATTTAAAAAGGTTAAACTCTACGACGCCCTTTTGGACGGCATCCATTATGAGGCATTGGTGTAACGTCTACAATCTCTGTTACTTCAATACCTGCTCCATGAATAGTGCGAATTGCAGACTCTCTGCCGGCTCCTGGCCCTTTAACATAGGCCTTAACCTTACGTAGTCCTAGATCATAAGCTACTTTTGCACAATCTTCGGCAGCAGTTTGAGCTGCATAAGGAGTGTTTTTCTTTGAACTCCTAAACCCCATCTTACCAGCAGAAGACCAGCTTATAACCTGACCTGTTGAATTAGTAAGAGAGATAATTATATTGTTAAAAGTAGAAGAAATATGAGCCTGACCGTAGGCCTCTACCTTTACAACCTTCTTCTTATTTGATGTTCCTGTCTTTTTTGCCATGATCTAAACTCTATTTAGTTGCTTTCTTCTTATTAGCTACAGTTTTCTTCCTACCCTTACGTGTACGAGCATTATTCTTGGTAGCTTGACCACGAACAGGAAGCCCAATACGGTGACGGATACCTCTGTAACAACCAATATCCATTAGTCGTTTAATATTCATTTGAACAGCAGAACGAAGTTCTCCTTCAATTTTGTAATCATCTGATATAGTTGCTCTTATTGCAGCTATATGATCGTCTGTCCAATCCTTCACCTTAATGCTAAAATCAATATTGTTCTTAGCTAAAATTTGTTGTGCTGAACTGCGACCAATCCCGAAGATATAGGTCAATCCTATCTCTCCACGTTTGTTTTTTGGTAAATCAACTCCGGCTATACGTGCCATAATTTATCTATTCTCTTTATTATTTACTATTAAAATTATCCTTGACGCATCTTGAATTTTGGATTCTTTTTGCTAATCACATAAACGCGTCCTTTGCGTTTAACTATCTTGCAATCTTCACTGCGCTTTTTAACGGATGCTTTTACTTTCATGTTTTCTAATTTTTATTTATATCTGAAAGAAATTCTTCCTTTAGTTAAATCATAAGGTGACATCTCTACCCTCACCCTATCGCCCGGTAAAATACGAATATAGTGCATTCTCATTTTTCCCGAGATATGAGCAATTATAACATGCCCATTATCTAACTCTACGCGAAACATTGCGTTAGATAAAGACTCTATTATTGTTCCCTCTTTTTCAATAGCAGGTTGTTTTGCCATTTTTAAAAACTCCTTATAATTAATTATTACTATTCTCTATATACTTAAATGTAGATAAGACTAACGGTTTCTCCTTTTTTATTGCAACTGTAAGCTCAAAGTGCGCAGATTTTTTTTGGTCCAAAGTACTTAATGTCCAGCCATCGTCATGAAGTTTAACAGACCTCGATCCAGCATTAACCATGGGTTCGATACAAATTACCATCCCCTCTTGTAACTTTTTTCCCTGCCCTCTCTTTCCATAATTAGGAACTTCGGGAGATTCATGGAGTTTCTTGCCAATTCCGTGCCCAACCATCTCTCTCACAACAGAAAATCCATTTTTCTCTACGTGTTGCTGTATAGCATATGCAATATCTCCAATTCTGTTACCAACTACCGCTTGCTCTATACCTAAATATAGTGATTTTTTTGTAACATCAAGCAATTTAGTAGTTTCGGCAGAAATATCACCTACTGCAAATGTATAGGCGGAGTCGCCATAAAACCCCTTATATAATGTACCGCAATCTACAGAGATAATATCTCCTTCAACTAAACGGTAATCAGATGCAAAGCCATGAACAATAACATCGTTCACAGAAATACAAAGAGTATAAGGGAATCCTCCATAACCAAGGAAAGCAGGTTCTGCTCCATTATCTCTAATGAATGTTTCAGCAATATTATTTAGCTCAAGAGTTGTTATACCTGGAGCAATATGCTTTCCCACTTCTGCTAGAGTTTTAGATACTATAAGAGCATTCTCTTTAAGTATTTCAATCTCTTCCTCGGTTTTTAATCTTATCATAAATCAAAGAACTTTAAAGATTTAATTACATATTAGAGCGCCCTTTCAAACGCCCTGTTTTCATTAAACCATCATAGTGACGCATCAGCAAATGGCTCTCAATTTGCTGCAGTGTATCCAAGACCACACCCACAAGAATTAACAAAGAAGTTCCCCCATAAAACTGAGCAAACTGATTGTTAACTCCTAAAATAGAAGCAAAAGCAGGCATAATAGCTACCAAAGCAAGAAATATAGACCCTGGTAAAGTAATACGTGACATAATGCTATCTAAATATTCTGTAGTCTTTTTCCCAGGCTTTATACCAGGAATAAATCCGCCATTCTTTTTCATATCTTCGGCCATCATAGAAGGGTTTACTGTTACAGCTGTATAGAAGTAAGTAAAGGCAACAACCATAAGGCCAAAAATTAGATTATACCAAAAACCCATAGGGTTTGAGAGAGCAGCAGCTACTCCTTGTGCGGCATCAAAGCCTGCAAATATGAGAGGAAACATCATTAATGCCTGCGCGAAGATAATTGGCATTACACCAGCAGCATTTATCTTCAAAGGTATATACTGACGAACCCCTCCATATTGTTTATTGCCCACAATTCTTTTAGCATATTGTACTGGAATTTTACGTGTCCCTTGAACAAGTGCTATTGTAGCAACAAACACAAAAAACAGTACAACAATTTCTACTATTAACATAAGAATACCACCACCTGCTGTCTGATTTATCCTGGCTCCACCCTCGGCTAAAAGAGCGAAAGGCAACCTAGCAATGATACCTACCATGATTATTAGAGATATCCCATTACCCAAGCCGCGATCGGTAATTCTCTCTCCTAACCACATTATGAACATAGTACCTCCTATAAGAATTATAGTGGCAAAAACATTATATGTGAATCCTGTAAATAAAAATGCAGATTCTGGCAATTGCACATGCAGGTTGGCCATATAGGCAGGACCTTGAAGTGCTAAAATCATTATTGTCAGATATCTTGTCCACTGATTCATCTTCCTTCTTCCGCTCTCTCCCTCTCTCTGTAATCTTTGGAAGTATGGGAGCATTATCCCAAGAAGCTGAATTACGATTGATGCCGAGATATAAGGCATTACACCTAGCGCAAAGATTGATGCGTTACCAAAAGCTCCACCAGAAAACATATTAAGTAATCCTAGTAAACCTTCAGATGCTTGACTTTGAAGATTTGCAAGTTGAGTAGGGTCTATACCCGGCATAACTACAAAACTTCCTAGTCTATAAACTAACAGCAATAGAATAGTATAAACTATTCTTTTGCGTAGTTCTTCAATCTTGAAGATGTTCTTTATTGTATCTATCAGTTTTTTCATTATTCAGTTTAGATTATTGTCGCCTTACCTTGCTGAGCCTCTATTTTAGCAATGGCAGACTTAGAAAATGCATGAGCAGTTACATCTAGTTTAAGAGTGAGTTCTCCGTTACCAAGAATTTTTACTCTGTCATTTTTCGATGCCAAGCCTGCATCTATTAACACATCAATTGTAAGATTGTAGTTTTCAAGTTTTTCTGCAAGCGCTTGGAGTGAAGATAAGTTAACAGCCTTATACTCTACTCTGTTCATATTGTTAAAACCAAATTTTGGGAGCCTTCTTTGAAGTGGCATTTGACCTCCTTCAAAACCTCTTTTAAGAGAGTAACCAGATCTTGATTGAGCACCTTTATGCCCACGTGTAGCTGTTCCTCCACGCCCCGACCCTTCACCTCGGCCAACTCTTTTATCTGTTTTTATAGACCCCTTAGATGGTGTAAGATTATGTAATTTCATTTGTAAAATCTCCTATTTAGTTAATTTCTTCAACTTTAACAAGGTGCAACACCTTATTGAGCATTCCTTTGTTTACAGGGTTTAGGTCAATCTCTTTTGATTGATGTATTCTGCGGATTCCAAGAGAATGCAAAGATGCTATCTGCCTTTGAGTAGCACCATTTGTGCTTTTTACTTGAGTAATTTTTACTTTAGTCATATCTTTTTCTCCTTATCCATTAAATACTCTATTCATAGGAATACCACGAAGACCTGCAATAGTATAAGCATCACGCATCTCTAAAAGAGCAGTTACAGTAGCTTTTACTAAGTTGTGCGGGTTTGAAGAACCTTTAGACTTTGCAAGAACATCATGTACACCAGCCGACTCAAAAACTGCACGCATCGCACCACCTGCTGTTAAACCGGTACCCTCTGCTGCTGGCTTCATAAAGACTCTTGCTCCACCATATTTTGCCACTTGCTCGTGAGGTATTGTCTTTTTATTTAGAGGAACTCTAACTAAGTTCTTTTTTGCATCTTCTATACCTTTAGAAATAGCTGTTGTTACCTCATTTGCTTTACCAAGACCATAACCAACAACACCGTTCTCATCTCCAACTACAACAATTGCTGCAAAGGTAAAATGACGACCCCCTTTGGTTACCTTAGTAACTCTTTTAATTGCAACCAATCTGTCTTTCAATTCTAGATCGGTAGTCTTAACTTTTTTTATGTTTGTATTTGTCATACTCAGTATCTTAGAATATAAGACCACCTTCACGGGCGGCATCTGCTAAACTTTTAATTCTTCCATGATATAGGTAACCTCCACGATCAAAGGCAACATGTGAAATGCCTTTTTCAATTGCTCTTTTGGCTGCTAATTTACCTACCAATTTCGCTGCTTCGGTACCGGACTTACCTTTGCACTCCTCTACAATCTCTTTATCTATAGAGCTTGCGCTTGCAAGAGTAACTCCTTCTAAATCGTTAATGAGCTGAACATATATCTGTTTGTTACTTCTGAAAACAACCATCCTTGGCTGTTCTGCTGTTCCGCTAACTACTTTACGAATACGCATGCGTATTCTATTTCTTCTTTGTTGTTTATTTAAAGCCATAAATCCTCCACTTATTATTGAGCGCTGGCCGATTTACCGGCTTTGCGACGAAGTTGTTCACCTACAAACTTAATACCTTTACCTTTGTATGGTTCAGGTTTACGTAACGAGCGTATTTTCGCAGCAACCATGCCAATGAGCTGTTTGTCATGACTGGTAAGTGTAAGAATTGGAGCTTGTCCTTTTCTAACCTCTTCTGCTTTTGCTTTAATCTCTGCTGGAAGCATAAAGTAGATATCGTGAGAGTAACCAAGGTTCATCTCTAACATCTGACCTTTAACATCTACACGGTAACCAACTCCGTTAAATTCTTGCTGTATTGTGTATCCGGTAGAAACACCATTTACCATATTGTTTATAAGAGATCTATATAGACCATGCATAGAACGATGTCTTGGCTGGTCTGTGGGTCTGGCTACATGTACCACATTTCCCTCTACGGTAACTCTAATATCGGCATCCACCTTTTGTGAAAGTTCTCCGAGCGGGCCTTTAACCTTAACCACGTTATCGGAACCAACAGTAACTGTTACTCCGGCCGGAAGGTTTACAGGTAATTTTCCTATTCGTGACATTATAATTATTTTATAAATTTATACATTTTAATATACGTAGCAGACAACTTCTCCACCAACGTTGAGCTCTTTAGCCTCTTTATTAGTAATTAGCCCTTTTGATGTAGATACAATAGCAATACCTAAGCCATTAAGCACTCTTGGCATATCTTCTACTCCTACATACTTCCTTAGACCAGGGCGGCTAACTCTTGCAATTTTTTTAATTGCAGACTTCTTAGATTCTGGATGATACTTAAGGGCAATTTTAATTGTGTTGAAAGGAGTCCCTTCAACTAATTTATAACTTAGAATATAACCTTTTTCATAAAGAACGCGGGTTAATTCCAGTTTCATTTTAGATGCAGGAATATCCACAACTTTGTGGCCTGCAAGCGATGCATTACGCACCCTCGTCAAAAAATCTGAAATTGGATCAGTCATTTTTTTAGTTTTATAAGTCAATTCGACACCTCAATGGATGCCCGATATCCAACTTTATTAATAATTATTATTTATAGAGTGACTCTTGTCACTTTATCTTTTACCAACTAGCTTTGCGAATTCCAGGGATCAAACCTTTACTGGCCATTTCACGAAACTGAATACGGCTAACACCAAAAAGACGCATGTAACCTTTTGGACGGCCTGTAATTGAACAACGGTTATGTTGACGTACAGGACTAGAGTTCTTTGGAAGTTTATCCAAAGCCGCATAGTCACCCGCCTTCTTAAGGGCTGCGCGTTTTTCAGCATATTTGGCACATAGTTTAGCGCGTTTAACTTCGCGTGCCTTCATTGATTCTTTTGCCATTTTATATCTCTAAAATTTACGATTGTTTCTTAATGTTCTTGAAAGGCAGACCAAATTCACGAAGTAGAGCAAAAGCCTCTTCGTCTTTATCTGTAGATGTTACAAATGTCATTTCAAGACCCATTACTTTATTTATCTTATCAATATCAATTTCAGGGAATATAATCTGCTCTTTAACGCCTAATGTATAGTTACCTCTCCCGTCAAACTTCTCATTAATACCGTTAAAATCTCTTATTCGAGGTAATGAAACTGATATTAGTCTCTCTAAAAACTCATACATCTTTGCAGCTCGTAGAGTAGTCTTTACTCCAATAGGCATCCCCTTTCTTAACTTAAAATTAGAGATGTCTTTCTTAGAAACTGTTTGTAAAGCTTTTTGGCCAGTAATAAGAGTAAGCTCTTCTTGGGCCATCTCTACAAGTTTTTTATCTGCTGTAGCAGAACCTATTCCTTGATTTATTACAATCTTTGTGAGTTTTGGCACTTGCATCACAGATGTATAACCAAAATCTTTAAAGAGTTTTGGTACTATCTCTTCTTTATATTTTTTTTGAAGAGTAGGCATGTAACCTTTAGGTACCTCTTGAACTCCCCCTGTCTTAGCAGCTGTATCCTTTTTTTGTGCTTTTGTTTTTTGAGCTTTTGCTGGTTTTGCACCTGCATTTTTTACAGCTCCGTCTTTAGTCTTTGCCATTATTTAATCTCCTCTCCAGATTTTTTCGCGTAACGAACTAATTTTTGTTTCTCATTCAAACGACGGCCGATCTTTGTTGGAACACCTTTCACAGGATCTACAACCTGTAGATTTGAAATGTGAATTGCAGCTTCACGTTTGATTATACCTCCCTGAGGATATTCTGCATTAGGCTTAGTATGCTTGCTCACCATATTGATTCCTTCAACTATGGCACGATTTTTTTCTGTAATAACCTCGAGAACTCTACCGGTTTTTTTACGGTCTTCTCCGGCATTAACATAAACTGTATCGCCTTTTTTAATATGTAATTTTTTGTTCATATCTTTCTATTATCTAAATTATAACACCTCTGGTGCTAAAGATACAATTTTCATATAAGTGTCGCGAAGTTCTCTTGCTACAGGGCCAAAAATACGGGTTCCACGAACCTCACCCTGAGCGTTAAGCAACACACATGCATTGTCATCAAAACGTATATACGAACCGTCTGCACGACGAATCTCTTTTTTCGTACGAACAATTACTGCTTTAGATACTGTTCCTTTCTTAGCCTCTCCGCCTGGTATGGCACTTTTTACAGTAACCACAATTTTGTCGCCAACTCCGGCATAACGGCGGCGGGTTCCCCCTAACACACGAATACAAAGTACCTCCTTTGCTCCGCTATTGTCTGCCACCAATAATCTTGATTCTTGTTGTATCATGGCTATTTAACTTTTTCTACGATTTCTACTAGTCTCCAGCATTTATTCTTACTCAAAGGACGAGTCTCCATAATGCGCACTTTATCACCCTCGCTGCACTCGTTCTTTTGGTCATGAGCTACAAACTTGGTGGTCTTGTTTACGAATTTACCGTAAATAGGGTGTTTAACTTTTCTTTTAACAGCAACAACGATAGATTTATCCATCTTATTGCTTACCACCATTCCTATCCTTTCTTTTCGAAGATTTCTTTCCATGACTTCTAGTTGTCCTTCTTATTTTCCATTTGGCTCAATATTGTAATCATTCTAGCAATATTGGTTTTTGCCTTTTTAATTTGAGATAAATCATCTAATGGAGAAATAGCATGATTCATCCTGAGATGCACCAAGTTTGCTTTCTCGGTTTCAATGCGTTCTCTCAGATCATTTATTGATAATTCGCGAATCTCTGTTGCTTTCATCTTTTTATTTCTTCATTAAATTATTCCTGGTAATCTCTACGAACTACAAACTTTGTAACTACTGGTAGTTTCTGAGCTGCAAGACGGAGTGCCTCTTTGGCAACTTCCAATGGAACTCCTTCTGCTTCAATAATCATTCGGCCAGGTGTAACGGGGGCAACGAATCCTTCTGGAGCACCTTTACCTTTACCCATACGAACCTCTGCAGGCTTCTTAGTAAAAGGTTTATCTGGGAACACACGAAACCAGATTTGTCCCTCACGCTTCATATACCTTACTACAGCCTGACGAGCAGCCTCTAGCTGTTGGCCAGTTAGCCAACATGACTCTGTTGTCTTAATCCCGAAAGAGCCAAAAGCGAGCTGATTCCCCCTCTGAGCGTTTCCTTTCATTCGGCCTTTTTGCTGCCTTCTGAACTTGGTTTTTTTTGGTTGTAACATTGTTTTATTACAGTTTAACGATAACAGTAAATATTTCTTGTATGCTTTGGTCTTAGCATTTTTGAGGCTAAAGCCCTGTCCTGCTGTTCGGTACGCATAATGAGTACCTAATTAGCGGGTTGCAAATATACCAAAAAAATTAAACGTGCAAAAGAATGTTGGTTTTTTTTTACAAATTCTGTGATTTAAGGAACCTTATGAAATTTGCTCCCCAGAATTTTTCTATCTCCTCTTCTGTATAACCTCTCCTTAATAGCTCAATAGTAATATTCTTTACTTTTGAAGCGTTTTCTAACCCTACTACCCCGCCGCCACCATCAAAATCGGTACCAAGTCCCACATAATCTATTCCAACTAGATTTTTCACATAGTCTATATGGTCTACCAAATGTTTAACTGTAACAGAATCTTTTGGCAAATGTGAAAGAAAAAAGCGCCCAGTTGCTACTTGAATAAGCCCACCAGCCTCTGCAATAGCAATAATCTCTTTATCTCTAAGATTTCTCGGATGATTTTTAATTGCATATACACCCGAATGAGATGCCATAATTGGTGCTTCACTCACCTCTAATACATCAAACACAGTTTTAACAGATGCATGAGATACATCTACTATTATACCCAAACGATTCATCTCTTTAATTACCTCTCTTCCAAAATCTGAAAGACCATTATGTTCTGGCCCATTTTTATCTCTAGATGCATCGCATATATCGTTATTATCGTTATGGCAAATGGTAATAGCCCTTACACCAATATCCCTAAACATCTCTAAATTAGAAATATCAACTCCTATAGCATATCCATTTTCAATAGCAAGCATAACAGAAGTTACTCCATTCCTTTTATTCCTAAGTAAATCTTCTGAACAGTAAGCCAGAGATGCAGCCTTATAATCTTCTACATAACGCCTAAACCTTAATAAATTATCTTTAACATAATAGGTAGCAGAATCTAAAGATTTTTTATCGCGTGCTCCTTGACCAACATAAAGAGCAAACAAAGAAGCATCTAACCCACCTTTTTT
>Ga0172377_10000462_pt1 | contig 38162 bp, 21 predicted proteins | sample Pumphouse3metaG_FD_119749 | JGI IMG/M metagenome (GOLD analysis project Ga0172377, IMG submission 119749) | Leachate microbial communities from a municipal landfill in Southern Ontario, Canada - Pumphouse #3 metaG | ecosystem: Engineered > Solid waste > Landfill > Unclassified | place: Canada... | reverse complement strand
GGAGGAATGGTGCTTGAGCGCTTTCATCTTGAACGCTATCTCACTCCCTGGGTTCTGGAAATTCAGAAAAACAGCATAAGCGAAAACACTAAATGGGAAGCCGAGAGAATACCATTTCTGAAACGATTACCCACAATTATCAAAGAATCCTGGGGAATTGTGCGAGGAGTGTTAGTCTATGTTCTGATTGGCATCGGATTAGGCGCTGCGATGCACGGATTTGTTCCCGACGGCTTTTTTCAGACAATTCTATCTTCTGACAAATGGTACAGCGTTCCTCTCGCTGTCATTATCGCAGTTCCTGTCTATGCCAACGCAGCAGGAATAGTACCTGTCATAGAGGTCTTTGTACAAAAAGGCATTGCCCTCGGCACAGCAATCGCATTTATGATGGCCGTAATAGGCCTGTCATTTCCGGAAGCAATGCTGCTGAAAAAGGTAATGACTTGGAAATTTATCGGCATTTTCTTCGGAGTGGTTACTCTGTTTATTATTCTGAGCGGGTGGCTGTTTAATTGGATTTTGCGATAATCGACATAAGCTCCGCACTGAGGCGGCTGACAATATCTGGATGGGACGATGCGACGTTATGCTTTTCCTGCGGATCAGTGACCATATCATAAAGCTGATCTTCGCCAGGGTCATTACCCAGTTCCGTGTCAGTCTGCAAATTCATAGCAGGACCTTCGGCAGCGGGGATATATTTCCAGACTCCGTCGCTTATACCGAGATTATTCTGTAGATTCTGCTCGACAATATATTCCCGGCATTTGGCTTTAGGATTCAGCATAGCCTCCAAGTAGTTTCTGCTGTCCGGCGCAGCCCCTTCAGGAATATCGATGCCGACCATAGCAGCGAGCGATGCAAACCAGTCAATCTGACTGAGGTTGACCTCGGAAACGGAAGGCTGAACGATTCCCTTCCAACGGACAATGCAAGGGATTCTCGTGCCGCCCTCGAATATACTGTACTTTCCGCCTCTGAATATTCCCATAGCCCTGTGATCTCCAAGCAGTTCCACTGCCCTGTCCTGATAACCGTCATCAATCACCGCACCGTTGTCGCTGGATAGGATCACCATAGTGTTCTCATCCAGACCAAGGCGATTAAGCGTGGACATAATCTGACCCACACTCCAATCCAAAGATAGAATCGCATCCCCACGTGCGCCAAGGCCGCTTTTTCCGACAAATCTCTCGTTAGGCACACGAGGAACGTGAATGTCATTTGTCGCAAGATAGAGGAAAAACGGCTGGTCTATCTCTTTTTGTTTCTCAATGAAACGGCACCCGTGCGCCACAATGCTGTCCGCAATGTCCTCATCTCTCCAACGAGCTTTCTGCCCTCCTTTCATATAACCGATTCTTGAGATTCCGTTGACAATCGACTGATCGTGACCGTGGGAAGGGACCATTCTAAGGAGTTCTGGATTGTCCTTTCCGGTCGGCTCTCCCTTAAAATTCTCCGTATAACTGACATAGACCGGATCTGAGGGATCCAGCCCCACACCTTTTCCATTCTCCATAAACATACAAGGGGTGCGATCAGCCGTGGCTGCCATTATGTAAGAATAATCGAAACCCAGATCCGATGGATTCGGACTTACAGTGCCGTTCCAATCCTGTTCTCCCGTCTTGTCGCCAAGACCCAGATGCCATTTCCCCACTACAGCAGTAGCATAGCCGGCTGATTTGAACATATCCGCGATTGTGTACCTTTCAGGCTTGATGATCATCGCAGCGTTGCCGGCCGCTATTCCTGTTCCATCTCTCCTCCAAGCGTATTCGCCGGTGAGCATCGAATAACGTGAGGGTGTACTGGTCGCGGAAGTGCTGTGCGCATTGGTGAACATCAAACCTTCGGATGCCAATTTGTCCACATTAGGAGTATTGACAGAGGATGTGCCGTAGCATCCGAGATCGCCATAGCCAACGTCATCGGACAAAATTAGAAGCACATTCGGGCGACGGCCCTCTATTGATCGGGAAACGGGATTGTTGTTGGCGCACGAAACGAACGCCGCACCCAAAGGAAGAATAAAGTAAAATTTGTTCATATCAGATCGGATTCAATGAATGTAAATATAATTATATTAGATTGCTTTGCAAAAAAACATTCATTTTGCGCCAAAGCCACCAAAAGAGGAGCAGAAAACGGGTCAGCCACAATTCTGTGGGGCATAGATAAAACAAATAATCCTCTAAGTCAATGACTTAGAGGATTTTAGTAGCGGGGGAAGGACTCGAACCTCCGGCCTCCGGGTTATGAGCCCGACGAGCTACCAACTGCTCTACCCCGCGATATGTGACTACAAATGTAAGACTTTTTTTAATAAAAACAAAGTTTTTTGAATTATAAATTGATTATCCGCAATCCATACAGTAATAATCCCTAATACTGTCGGCAATGCATCGCATTCCGACTGACGTCTCGCGGGCTGAACACCGGAACAACATCCAGAGTCATCGTAGTAGCATCATACGATGCTTACTTTACGACAATCTCGTAAGGCATTCGGGCGAAGACGCGCGAGGACTTCTCCGGATTCCAGTCGGCAAAGGACCTTGCCAAAGCCTCCAAAGGCGTGCCATTGAAATAGTCGGAAGGAGTCGGACGATTGAGGATGGCAGCCACCGCATCGGTAGTGCTCATCCCGAACATCTCCATCAACTCCTCCATAGTGGTGCGAGGTTTCGGATAAGAAACGATGTTCCAAGCCGAAAGATCATCCTCGCCTGTCGAGGAAGCCATACGAGCCGCATAATGAATCGCATCCTCCAAAGAACCAATTCCGTCCACCAAACCTATCTTCAATGCGTCCGCACCTGTCCACACGCGCCCTTGGGCGACTGAATCCACGAACTCAGGCTTCAAATCCCTGCCTTCTGAGACGGCGGAGACAAACTGAGTGTAAATGTCCTCGATGGACTTCTGCATATAGGCATACTCATCCGCATCGAAAGGACGCATCAGAGTGTACATATCACCGTGTTTGTTGGAATTGACCGAAACACAGTTGACCTTTAGCACATTCTTGGCCGTCTTGCTGAAATCAGGCACCATTCCAAACACTCCGATAGAACCTGTCAAAGTCGTAGGGTCAGAATAGATGTAATCGCAAGAATTGGAAATCCAATAGCCGCCGGAAGCCGCATAATCGCCATAAGAAGCGACAACAGGCTTCACAGCCCTGAGAAGATCCACCTCCGTCTTGATTTTGGAGGAAGCCATAACGCTGCCGCCAGGGGAATTCACCCTGAGAACGACCGCCTTGACAGTCGAATCAGCCCTCACTTTAGCAAGAATGGAAGAAAACCTGTCTCCGGATATATTCTTGTTGTCCTCTTCATCTACAATATTGCCGGATGCGTACACGACCGCTATTTTGCTGCCTTTTACGGAAGGAAGCGGAGTCTTGGCAGTGACATAATCGGCAAAAGCGATCATCTTCACGTCATCGAACTTCTCCACGTTAGCCAAAGCCGAAAGCTTGACCTGAAGGCCCTCAGCCGTGACAAGACTGTCGGCCAAAGAATCCCTGAGGAAATCAGCAGGCTCGCCAAGCTCAAGATTATCAACTATCTCGTTGAGCCTTTCAGGAGTCAGAGAACGGCTCTTCGCAATCTCCTGAGCATAGGTGTTCCACATTGACTTCACAAGAACTTCGTTCTGCTCAAGATTCTCCGGACTCGGCTCGCTCTTGACGAACATCTCTCCAGCGGACTTGTATTTTCCGTGACGGATAAGCTGGACGTTGACGCCCATCTTGTCCAGAAGATCCTTAAGGAAGAACAACTGAGAACTTACTCCCAACATCATACTGTTGCCGCCCGAATGAGAGGTCATATAGACTTTGTCTGCAACGGAAGCGAGATAATAAGACCCGGTCGTAGGCTGCTCCACATAAGAGACAATCGGCTTGCCGCTCTTTCTGAAATTGTCCAAAGCCTGTCTGAACTCGTGCAAGGCCCCGACGCCGAGGACGCCGCCTTCAGGCTTTAGATAAATATACTGTACACCGGGATCCCCGGCAGCTGTGTTGACTGCCTGAACGGCATCCCATATCCCGACAGTCGGAATCGAGACGCCGGACTGGATGGAAGAGAACGCATCAGACGGTTTTGTCTGCTCGCCTATCACAAACTTGGACATATCGATTTTCAACACACCCTGACGCGGCAAAGTGGTCGTACCTGAAGTACTGACGGCGCTTGCCATACCGGCGAACATAACGAACATAAGGAAAAAACCCAATATGCCCATAAGAAAGACACCGCACATCACGGCCAGAGTCATTTTAATGAATTCTTTCATAAACAGAATATTTGATAAATAATAATATTTGAACTTTCAAAATTATACAAACTTGTTGAAAATTCCTACCTTTGCACCAATATAAAGAACAATAATATGTCAGGGAAACCATCTATACCAAAGGGGACAAGGGATTTCGGTCAGGAAGAAATGGCCGAAAGAAACTATATATTCGACACAATACGCAGCGTATTCAAGACTTACGGCTACTCTCAGATTGAGACTCCGGCAATGGAAAATCTGTCCACTCTGCTCGGAAAATACGGAGACGAAGGCGACAAACTGCTTTTCAGAATTATGAATTCAGGCAACGCCTTTTCCGGCATCAACCCTGAGGACTACAAGAACGAGGAAGGTCTTGACGGCAAAGCTCTTTCACTCAAAGTGTGCGAAAAAGGCCTGAGATATGACCTGACGGTCCCCTTTGCAAGATATGTGGTGATGCACCAGAACGAAATCTCGTTTCCTTTCAAAAGATTCCAGATTCAGCCTGTTTGGAGAGCCGACAAGCCACAGAAAGGACGTTATAGGGAATTCTGTCAATGCGACGTGGACGTGATCGGGAGCAAATCCCAGCTCAACGAACTGGAATTGGTGCAGATAGCGGACAGGGTCTTCTCGCTTCTTGGCGTCAACGTGCTGATCAAAATCAACAACAGGAAAGTCCTTACCGGTTTCGCTGAGATCTGCGGATTCCCTGACAAGGTTGTGGACATCACGGTGGCAATCGACAAACTGGACAAAATAGGGCTGGAGAACGTGGAGGCCGAAATGAGGGACAAAGGTCTGAACGACAATGCAATAGCAGTTATAGAATCCATACTGAAACTTCAGGGGGACACATCGGAGAAGATAGCTTCGATGAGAAATCTAATGAACGGCGGCTCAGCATCCGGAATCGTGTCCGAGACGGGTGGCAAAGGTGTTGACGAGCTTGAGGAGCTGTTCGGATTCATAGAGTCCGCTGGAATCAGCCAAAGCGTCGAGATAGATTTGTCGCTGGCCAGAGGGCTCAACTACTACACCGGGGCGATATTCGAAGTGAAAGCGCTTGACTTCCCTATAGGCAGCATCTGCGGCGGCGGGCGTTACGACAACCTGACGGGGATATTCGGGCTTCCGGATATGTCAGGCGTGGGAATATCGTTCGGAGCGGACAGAATCTACGATGTTCTTAAAGGCCTCGGGAAATTCCCCGAAGGGCTCGCGTCATCCACAACTCTGCTGTTCGCGAATATGGACCCGGACAGTCTGAGGCACACTCTGCCAATTGCGAGAGGACTGAGGGAAAAAGGAATTGCCTGCGAAATCTATCCTTCCTCCACCAAACTCAAAAAGCAGTTCGACTATGCTGAGAAGAAAGGAATAAGATTCATATCAATCAACGGAAGCGAGGAAACGGAGAATGGCAGCGTGAACGTAAAGAATCTGAACTCCGGAGAACAGCGTTCATTCCCAAAAGAGGACACCGGCTCCATAATAGACTTTCTGTCAATAAAATAGCCGATCGGCCAACGAGACGATAGTTTCTGACATGGCGGTGACCTTAAGGCAGTCGTCAATTCTGAACATCGGCGAGCCGTCTTTGTAGCCGAGAAAAGCTGCGATGCGGCCGGTGACATAGCCGGGCATAGACGGGCAGACAAGAACAAGAGAGGAATCCTTGTCCAGTACATTGAATTTCAAGTCAGTGAACAAATCGCTGACTTTCTTTTTGCCCTTCATTCCGAAAGGTACGAACCAGTCACCCGGCATCCATTTGCGAAGAAGAAAAGGGAATCCGGCCTCTGAAGAGTCAAGCGCAATCCTGTCTGGAGGCATCCGCAAAGACTCTCCCGGAGATAAAGGCTGAAGACGCACGGCGATTCTCTTACCTGAAAAGCAGTAATCCCCAATCCCGTGGACTGTCATACAGACCTCTGATTCGTCAATATTCATCCCGAATCGAGACGGCTGAACGCCATTCCTGCGAAGCACAAGCAACTCTTCCGAAGAGGTTACGAGCCTATATTCAGGAGACAAGAAAGTCCTTCCTCCCAAAGTCGGCCCCTCGTCAAGAAGACGGACCAACGCATCGAGAGTTCCCTCATCGAAACCGTAAGGCTCAAGAGCTCTGAAAAGGAAATAATCCTTATGGCGCAGCGACCGTAAGGCTTGGACATTCAGACGTTCGCATACTTCAGAATCACTCCGTCCCAAAACAGAGGACTTAGCGGACTCAAAATAGGAGTCGGCGATGCCTTCAAGTTGGACAGCATGATCCATGTCACGTCCGAGCGCATTCAGGAAATCAGGATTAACATCCGAGAAAAGCGGAAACACGAGATTACGGATCTTGTTCCTTTTGAACTCGGTCATCGCATTTGTCCTGTCATTATGGAAAGGAATGCGGTGCTCCTGAACGTATTTCGCAATCTCCGAGCGAGGCACGTCGAGAAGCGGCCTGACAAGGCACACCTTCGATCCGGTGACAGGAAGAGAGGTAGTCGCATTCATCCCACAAAAACCTTTTCCTCCGGTACCACGCAACAGGTTTAGAATCAGGGTCTCGGCATTGTCATTAGCATTGTGGGCGACAGCAACCGCCCCGAAACCTTCGTCAGTGGCTATGCGTTCGAACCATGCGTAACGAAGATCCCTCGCCGCCATCTCAATGCTTACGGAATGATCGGCGGCGTAGGCCTGAGTGTCAAAATCTGTCTTGAAAAAAGGCACTCCTTCAGCAGTTGCCCAGTCCCGGACGAGGGCCTCGTCAGAATCACTCTCCCCGGCGCGAAGATGGAAATTGCAATGAGCCAGAGCAAACGGAAATTTCAAGGAAGAATGCAGAAATAGATTCGCCATACACATAGAGTCTATCCCTCCGCTCACGGCGAGAAGAACCTTCTCACCAGGGCGGAGCATAGATCCGAGCGTTTTGTCAAACCTGCTCTGCATAAAGCTGTTATTTCTTCTTGGAAGCAAAAGTGTAAGAGAATCCGAAGGACATCGACTCCTTGAACTGGACTCTCCTGCGACCTGAAGGGAACTCGTCTTTGTCGCTGTCCTGAACTATGTAGATTTTGTCATCGTAAATCAGGTTGGTAACAATCATAAATGAGAAATACTTCGCAACCTTCCAGTCGAATCTGTTGTCCCAGTTGACACGAAGATTCTGAGGATTCTCAAGATAATCGGAGAAGAGAACCAGCTGAGTAGTGTAATTGAAGTTGTTGTTGATGTTGAACTTGGCATCAATGGTGACTTTGGCACCGAACTCGAACTTTGCCCACTTGTAGTACTTTCCAATGGCGTTGCCCTTTGCGATGGCATTGGGATAAGACTGCTTGATTGCCTCATCGTACTCAGCCTGCTCGGTTGAATTCAACTTCCTCAGTTCCATACTGTAAGTCGGTCTCAACGCATCGTTGGACACTATGACGAAACCGCCTGTGATAGGGGCGATGTTGACTGTGAGCCACTTTGAAGGCACCCAGCTGATACCGAATCCGAGGTCGGTGTAGGCCGGGGAGAAAAGTCCGGACTTCAAAAGCCTCGCATCCATCCATTCGCTTTTGGTAGGCTCCTCGCCCGCTTTGTTTGAAGGGACAGGATAGGTGTAACTGTTGGTGAACTGCGACTTGAAACTGAACAAAGCCGAGTAATTCAACGACTTGGCAGCCTTGTAGGCGTACTTGCTCTCGTAATATATCCTGTCGTTGCTCTTCTGGATGAATGGTTTGTCGGCGGAATAAATGAACCCGTAGTCCAACTGCAATCTGTTGCTCCAGACCACATTGTCTTTGGAATAGTTGGCATTGCCGTCAAGAAAAGACTGTAGCGACACGGAATTATTGCCTCCTGCCGCCCAGTTGGTAAGACTTGTCTGACCGAAATTAATTTTAGTCAACAAAGTGTTTGTCCAGTAATTAGGTTTAGGAGGGGCCTCTTTTAATTCAGGGGCCTTGGAAATGGCTGCCGCAGCTTCGGCAGCGGCTTTCTGCGCGTCATCAGTGTTCTGAGCGAAAGAGGTCAGACACACAAGAGAGAACGCGATTGTGACGATAAGTCTCTTCATCTGAATGATATTAATATGAACGGGCGAATATAACTCTGCGATGCGAAGGCTTGCCTGAGTAAACGCACTTGCCTTCCTCCTCACAGACCGCGGAATCGACAGGAATACATCTGATAGTGGCTTTCGTCTCCTCCTGTATTCTTTCCTCCGTTTCTTCCGTTCCGTCCCAATGGCAGAGAAGGAAACCTCCCTGTTCAATCTTTTCCTTGAAATCATCCCAAGTGTCCACCTTGACGATGTGGGAGTCTCTGAACTGCAATGCCTTGAGATAAATGTTCTTCTGCATATCGTCAAGAAGCTCGCCTATTCTGTCCACTACGCCGTCGATAGGCACTGTCGTTTTCTCCATAGTGTCACGGCGATGAATTTCCACGGTGCCGTTGGTTATGTCACGGGGGCCTACTGCCAATCTGACAGGGACTCCCTTGAGTTCCCATTCCGCGAACTTGAATCCGGGACGAAGCAGATCTCTGTCATCGATTTTTACGGAATGCCCATTCGCAACAAGAGCGTCCTGAATCTGTCCCATTTTTTCCAGAACAGAGGAATGCTCCTCGTCAGTCTTGTAGATAGGGACCATAACTACCTGAATAGGAGCGATGAGCGGAGGCAGTACCAAACCGTTGTCATCGCCCAGAGCCATCACCAAAGCACCCATAAGTCTGGTGGAAACACCCCAGGACGATGCCCAGACGTATTGGAGATTACCCTCTTTGTCCGCATATTTCACATCGAAGGATTTGGCGAAATTCTGACCGAGAAAATGCGATGTGCCTGCCTGCAGGGCCTTCCCGTCCTGCATCATAGCCTCGATTGACAAAGTGTCCAATGCGCCGGCGAATCTCTCGTGAGGTGACTTGTGACCAAGGACCACAGGGATGTCAAGAATGTTCCTTGCGAAGTCGGCATAGACGTGGGCCATCTTAATGGCCTCGTTCTGAGCCTCTTGCGAGGTTGCGTGAGCAGTGTGCCCTTCCTGCCAGAGGAATTCCGACGTGCGAAGGAATAGCCTTGTGCGCATCTCCCACCTTACGACGTTAGCCCATTGATTGCAAAGAATTGGCAGGTCTCTCCAAGATTTTATCCAATTCTTGTAGGTGCTCCATATAATTGTCTCGGACGTAGGTCTGACAATAAGTTCCTCTTCCAGTTTGGCTGAAGGATCAACTACGACTCCGGGACCGTCAGGATTGGTCATCAGTCTGTGATGCGTCACCACGGCGCATTCTTTCGCAAATCCGGCCACGTGCTCAGCTTCCCTGCTGAAGAACGACTTAGGGATGAAAAGAGGGAAATAAGCGTTTTGAACGCCTTCTTTCTTGAACGCGTCATCAAGGAATCTCTGCATCTTCTCCCAAATCGCATACCCGTACGGCTTGATGACCATACATCCCCTTACTGCTGACTGCTCCGCCAGATCGGCCTTGACTACCAAATCATTATACCACTGAGAATAGTTTTCAGACCTGCTTGTAATTTCTTTTGCCATAAAACTTATTGCTTAATTGCTATTTATTATATATGTTTGTGAAGTAAAAGCGGTTTTTCCGAAAGGTACAAAAATTGCAAGGGAAAAACTGTTTTGCCCGATTATTCGGGCGAAGATACGAAATTATATTAAATATAGGAGATTCAAATATGAAAAAGAACATCACACTAATCCTGACAGTGCTATTGGCTGCAGCTTCGTGCGGTTCATCGGCACAATTTGCCTCTGATGCTTCAAAACAGGAGTATCAAGATGGAATCTACTATAAACCTACACCTGAAACACAAGTCGCCACAGCTGATCCCGCAGCCACCGCGGCACTTGTGAAAGAAACGGAGAGTTCTCCGATTTTTCTTAAAAGCGGACAGAATGACACTCTCTACATTCCGGAAAATATGCAGGCCACCTTCAATTTCAACAGCGGAAACGGTACGAGCGTTACGGTGAGCCAAGTTCCTTCTTACTATGATTCATTCTACTCCGGAGTGAACTGGAATTATTACACGCCTTGGTATGTGAATTCTTGGACACCTGGCTTTTCCATTGGCTGGGGACCTTTCTCATGGTCGTGGAGCTGGAGTCCGTGGGGCTACTCGGGATGGTATGATCCGTGGTACTACTCAAGCTGGTACAGCCCGTGGTACTGGGGCGGGAGGCCTTGGGGCTACGATCCTTGGTACTATGGTTACGGCTACGGCTATGACTGCGGCTGGGGCTGGGGCTGGTGCGATCCGTATTACGGCTACGGCGGCTATTATGGCCACGGCCACGAAGGCCACGGAGGATGGTACGGAAGCAATGACCGCTATTGGGGCTCCCGTAATTCCACGACCGGAAGCGGAGCGCGTTACGGCGCAGGCTCAAGAGGAGCTATGGCCACAAGAAGCGGCACAAGCGCAAGCGGCGTCAGATCAGGATCTTATGTCGGAAGGACGGGAAGCAGCGTCAGCAGGACAGGGACAAGTTCGGTTAGAAGCGGCTCAAGCGCTTCCAGAACAGCTGTCACCAGAACTGGTTCGGCCACAAGATCGAGCATTGCCAGGACAGGAACGGCAAGCAGATCGAGCATTGCAAGGACAGGGGCTGTCGACAGGACAAGCGGTTCTCGCAGCGGAGTTTCGAGCGCCACGAGGTCTTCCTCTTACAGCAGAAGCGGCACCGGAGCGGTCAGATCAAGCTCGGTCAACTCCAACATTATGAATTCCTCTAATGCCTCAAGAGGAGGCAGCGCAGTCAGATCTTCTTCTTACTCAAGGAGCAGCGACTACGTCTCAGGCAACAGGACATCGACTTACCGCAGGCCGACAACTTCCTCAAGCGGTTCGGGCACGGCTTCTTACGGGAACACCGGAAGCAGGTCAGGCTCGTCCTCTTACAGAAGCAGCGGCTCGTCAAGCTACAATAACAACTCTTCTTCCTACTCAAGGAGTTCTTCCAGCTCTGACTACAACAGAAGTTCGTCTAATTCCAGCTCAAGCTACTCAAGCGGATCGAGCAGCAGCAGAAGTTACGGAGGATCAAGTAGTTACAGCGGAGGAAGCAGTAGTTACGGCGGAGGGGCGACCAGAAGTGGCGGAAGCAGCGGAGGCGGAGCATCCAGAAGCGGCGGAAGAAGATAAACCAAGATTATTTACGAATATGAAAAAAACTCTTACGATACTATTGCTGTCGTTTATGGCGGCAAATGCGGGAGCGCAGACTATGTATGATGCTCTCAGGTTCAGCACTAACGACTACAAGGGAACGGCCAGGACTATGGGAATGGGCAATGCGGTCACGGCAGTGGGCGGGGACATCGGTTCCATTACCATCAACCCTGCAGGTTCGGTCGTAGCCCCATACTCTCAATTTACGATTTCTCCGGGGGTCTCGGTGGCGGTGAGCAAGGCTTCATTCGCACCTGTGGCCGGCACTGACGCCTACGGCAACGAACTTTCGGACAACAACACAAAGATGACTTTCCCGAATTTCGGCTACACCTTCTACTTCAAGCAACCAAGCGGCTCGCTTCTCAGAGGAGTGACCATCGGAATCGCAGGAAATCAGACCAACAACTATCTTAAGACTATGGGGACCGGCGGAACCAACGACCAGACTTCATTTATGGGCGCTTTGGCAACAAATGCGAATAGCGAGGGATTCACCTCAGAGGTCTTGAACGCTTCAGACGCTTACTATAACTCAAACGCATCTTGGAATTCCATTCTTGCCTATCAGTCAGGAATGATTTCAAGTTACACAGACAAGGGGAACGAGTTCATCGGTTCCACGGAGACGTTGTTCTCTGACAACAACATCTCCATCGGCGGACCTCTGAATCAGAGATTCGGACAGAGCCAGAGCGGCAACAAATACGACATCGTCTTCAACGCCGGATTCAACCTTGGAGACATAGTGTACTTGGGAGCGAATCTCGGAGTCACCTCTATGAACTTCACTTACGATGAGTACGCTAAAGAAATAGCAGTCGACCCGGCCAATTTCGAGATTGATTTCGGAACTTCAGGAAAGACTAACTTCAACAATGGCAGATACAGATATGCCTACGATGCCGACGGATCTGGTTTTTACGGCAAATTCGGAATTATAGTCACCCCCACGGATGGCTTGAGAATAGGAGCGGCCATCCAGACACCTACGACTCTTGAGATCACGGAGCATTGGAGTTCCGCAGGCGAGACTCACTTCAACAATTCAAGTTTCGATGCCAGCGCGCAGACCCCTCAGGGAGAGTACAGGTACAAACTCCAGACTCCGTACCGCGCCAATTTCGGACTTGCTTACGCATTCGGTCAGTACGGTATGCTTAGCGTGGACTACGAGATGTGCGACTACAGTTCTATGAAGTTCAAAGTCAAGGATTCCAATGACAATTACGAATTTGACAACGTGAACTCAGACATATCTCAGTACACCAAAGTCTCATCGCTTCTGCGCATCGGAGGAGAGATAAAAGTCACTCCTCAGTTCGCTGTCAGGGCCGGTTACAATCTGACCACGACTCCCGAGAGCGGATTCGACACGGCAGGCAAGAAGGTAAGCAACGGGGTTCTGTCCCTGATGGAACGCTATTATGACGACAATGCTAAGACACAGTCTTTCTCATTCGGATTCGGCTACAGTTCCAACAGTTCCTTCTTCACTGACATCGCCTGCAAATACACTCAATACGCAAAAGAATATATGTTCCCTTACTACGACTACATCGACGGTGTCAATTCTCCTGTGATCCTCAACAAGGCCGGTCTTTGGGACATTGTCTGGACCCTTGGATTCAGATTCTAAAGCTTTTTGAGATAGACGATTGAGTCGGGACCTTCATTGAAAAGAAGATCCATTATGGACAGATTCGGAATGAAACCGTACTTTTGGGCAAAGACCTGGAAGTACGGTTTTTCCAGTCCCAGATCTCTCAGAATGCGGTTTGGCCTTTTGGGGTGAATGACTTCCCTGAGATCATCCCCTGCCGAGCCGTAAGGAAGGAATTCTTCCGTGAGACGGATGTCCGCGGCAATGCCCGTTTTCTTGAGAAAGAAATTAATAATCAACAAGTTAAGGTCAAAAAGACGCTCCTGCTTGGAATCGAGAATGGCGAAGAGCTCGTCTTTGTAGTAATCGAAATAGGCGGACGACTCGTATGCGGAAGCAATCGCTCTCTCTGAGCGCAAAACCCAAGGAGTCTTGTAATCGACTTTTATGTCACGAATTGGCAACTGATAAGTACCGCCCTCGTGAACTACGGGCACGGTCAGCGATTCCACACCGCCCGCCGCAAAGAACTTGCATCTGTTCCGGTAGGTCTGTTTCTGATAATTCTCACAGGCCTCGATTGTGACGACAGACGATTTTGCCGCAATCTCAAAATCTCTTGCGATTGCGGCAAAGTATTCTACCGGAGGGAAATATGCTGTACTGAGAAGCACGTCTATTCGACTTCGCCCTTCTCGTTAGGCTCGTTGGCCCTGATGATTCCTCTCTTGGAGTTCTTGATGAAATCCAGAATAGTGTCTCTTTCTTCCGACTGAGGGAAGCCGGCCTCGACCTTTGAGCAGCCGTCAGAGATGTTCAGACCCTGGAAATAGATGGTGTCATAGATGTCTTTGATGTTCCTGATGGTGTCAGAAGAGAATCCCCTTCTGCGAAGACCTACAATGTTCACTCCTACGTAGCATATAGGTTCGCGTCCGCACAAAACGTAAGGCGGAATGTCCTTGTTGATTTTGGATGCGCCCCCGACCATTGCATGGGTGCCGATTTTCGAGAACTGATGCGCCATCGCGCCACCACCGAGGATAGCCCAGTCGTCCACATCCGTTTCTCCCGCGATTCCTACGTAGCTAACAAGAATGCAATGACTTCCGACGTGACAGTCGTGAGCCACGTGAACGTAGGACATTATCAATGTGTGGTCTCCTATCACAGTCTTTCTCTTTCCGCTGGCCGCCGTGCCTCTGTTGATTGTGGCGCACTCGCGAATCGTAACATTGTCTCCGATCTCAACGTAGGTTTCCTCTCCTTCGAATTTGAGATCCTGAGGTATGGCTCCCACTACCGCTCCAGGGAACACTTCGCAATTCTTTCCCATTCTCACGAACGGGAAAATGACGGCGTGAGGCAGAATCTTGCAGCCGTCGCCGATGACCACATTGTCATCAATAAAAGCTCCCGGACCGATTTCGATGTTATCTCCAAGAATGGCCTTTGGGCTGACAGAGGCAAGAGGATGAATCTTATTCATAGCAAAACTATTTGAGCAGCGAGCTTACCGCTTTCGCCGCGTTAGTATTAATTGTGTGACCGGACTTGAAACCGGTGATTTTAGCATTCACATAACCGCCGACAAGGCGCATATCCCCGATAAGGTCAAGAAGTTTGTGGCGCCCGCACTCATTCGGGAAATGCAAGTCCAGATTGTTCAGATAGCCGTTATCGTTGACTTTAATCATCGGCATATTGAAAAGATGGGAAAGTTTTGAAAGCTGCTCCTCATTGACAGGGTGCTCGACGATGACGATGGCGTTGTCCACGTCCCCTCCCTTGATCAGATTATTCTGAAACAAGTACTCAATCTCGTGGAAAAACACGAAAGTCCTGCAAGGAGCTATTTGGGAGGCATAGTCCTCGGACAAATTCCAATGCGCGCTCTGCACGCCCAATACTCTTGAGTTGAAATCAACCGTGAGATCGTACGAAGGTGAGTCCGAAGGCTCGATTTTTACGTAAGCCCCGCTGTTCTCGTCTTTTACCTCTATAGTTTTCGGAATTGTGATGTATTTGCGTTCTGAGGCCTGAACAGCAAGTCCGTCTTTGCGGAACGCCTCGGCGTAGAAACGCGCACTGCCGTCAAGAATAGGCACCTCAACATTGTCAATGTCTATCAATGCGTTGTCCACACCCATTCCAGTGAGCGCAGACATAATGTGCTCTATGGTGGCGACTGAAGCCTCTCCCTGTGACAAAGTCGTGCTTCTGGCTGTGCTGGAAACATTCTCCGCTACGGCACGAACCTCCGCACCGCCCATATCAATTCTTCTAAAACAAATTCCGGAATCCTCAGGAGCAGGTTTTACAGTCATTTTGCCAATTTTACCTGTGTGAAGACCTTTACCCTCGAAAGTATACTCTTTTTTTAATGTCTGCTGGGGTTGACTCATCTGATTTTCTTTAAATAATAATTTGCAAAGATAAACATTATTTTAAAAATACCTTATTCTTTGGCCTTTTTACCGTATTCCGTAGGAAGGCAGCCAACGAATTTCTTGAAACTTGTGGAGAAATAGGATGGAGAGCTGAATCCCACCATTGAACTGATCTCGGCAATGGAATAGTTCCTTTCCAGAAGCATACGGCAAGCTTTGTCGAAACGGATTTTTCTGATGAACTGAGTGGCCGAGTCACCTGTTATGGAAGTAATCTTCAAATACAGATTGGATCGGCTCATACACATTGCGTCAGCGAAATCATTGGAAGTGAATGCGTCATTGTCAATGTTGTCCTCGACCACCTGCTTCGCTTTCTTTAGGAATTCCGCATCGTAGCCGTTGGCGACAAGTGATTCATCGTCTATGTCGGGATGAGTCGAATAATGGTTTCTGAGACGGTCTCTTGTCTTGAGTATGCCCGCCACCTCGGCTCGGATCATCGCAGCAGTGAAAGGTTGTGCAATGTAGGCATCGGCACCGGCCTCAATGTTGCTGCGTTTTTCCTCGTTGCCGTCCTTAGTGCCGAGAATGACCACAGGGATGTGGCAAGTCTGAATGTTACGCTTCACGCTCTGGCACAGTTTCCAGCCGTCAAGTCCGGGCAGGTTTCTGTCCGCTATGATTATGTCAGGCTCGTCGCTCTTGATTATATCCAAAGCATTCCTGCCGTCAGTCACGGCGGTTATTCTGAAACTGCCGCTGAAGCAATCGGAGATATATTTCCTAAAATCCACGTCAGCCTCCACGATAAGTATAGAATCGGTCTTGGAGTCTTGAGAACCAACCTCCTCCGGGTTAGGGTCGGAGCCTGACGACTCTACGTCAGCAAGATAATAGGGCAGATTGTCTTCATTGGCAGGACTCGTTTCCGATGTGCGCGAGACCTTTTCATCATCAGAATAGGCTTCCTCATTGTCCGGAATCGAAACGGTTATGTGGGTATATCTCCCCTCTTTGCTGTCAAGAGACACCGTCCCGTGATGAAGCTCGGTCAGCCTTTTGACAATCGCAAGGCCGATTCCGGATCCGCTGACATTCTCGTCCGCCTGATAGAACAAATCGAAGACGTGCGCCCTCTTGTCAGTAGGGATGCCTATTCCTGTGTTCTCCACGCTAATGGAGACATTCCCGACAGAGCGAATGAGCGACAATTTGATGACCCCGCCTCGAGGAGTGAACTTGAAAGCGTTGCTAAGAAGATTCAGCAATATGGTGTCGACCACATTGGAATCGAAAGGAACCGCATCGCCGTTGAGTTTGGAGTCGAAGATGTAGTCCACATCTCTCTTTGCGGCCTCATCTTCGAAAAGAGAGAAGCAATCCCCCGCTATCTTGTCCAGGTCGGCAGTCTGAACGTGAAGTTTCATCAGTCCGAGCTCCATCTTCCTATAGCCCAACATCTGATTGACTATGTGCATAAGCCGCATACTGCTCCTGCGCACGTACTCAAGTCTGGTCTTTACAAAATTGTCCCCTCCGCCGTGCTCCTCAATCTCATTCAGCGGTGAGAGTATCAGAGTCAGAGGAGTCCTCAGCTCGTGAGACAGATTTATGAAGAAATTGACCCGTTCCTTGCCCATGGCATCAATCCTTTCCTTTTCCTTATGCTCCATATCAAGCCTCATATTCATTCTGGCCTTGTTAAGGATGAACATAACGACCACTCCGGCGAAGCAAAGAGCGATAAGGACGAAAAAAAACCTTGCGAAAGCGGTCTGCCACCAACGCGGGAGAATCCTCAGGGAAAGTTCGGTGACTTCATTACTCCACTTGCCGTCATTGTTGGCAGCCTTCAGTCTGAAGACATACTTTCCGGGAGAAAGATTGGAATAGCTGACCTCGCGTCCGGTGGTCTCGAACCATTTGGAATCAAAGCCTTCCAGACAATAGGAGAAAAGGTTCCTGCCTTCCGAAACCATATTGAAGACTGAGAAAGAGATGTTCACTATGTCGTTTCGAGAGGATATACGGGCCTTGCCCACCGAGCCGTCATCATTTCTCGCGACTTTGAAAGTGCCCAGCGGAGATGCCTGGCCGTTGAATATAGAGATGTCGCTGATGTGCGCAGCAGGGGTGAAGGTGTTGTCCATAATGTCGAGAGGACGGAATCTGGTCACGCCGTTGTGGCCTCCGAAATTGAAGTAGCCGTCCTTCCCTTTGCAGAAGGCGTTCATTGTGAACTCGTTGTTGGATATACCTTCTGAATTGACATAATTTCTAAAATGCCGCGTTGCCGGATCGAAACAAGACAGGCCGGCTCCAGTGGAAAGCCAAAGCATCTTGGAGTCGTCCTCGATGATTCCGTACACGGAGTTGTCGGGGAGGCCGTCCGCCGTGGTGTAGCTTTCAAAAGAATTTGACTGCGCATCGTAGCAGAAAAGGCCTCTGTTGGTCCCCACCCACACTTTTGAGTCGGTTCCCTCCGTTAGGCAAGTTACGAATATGTTCTCGAAGCTCACCGTTGGGGACATCGTCTCGAATGTCCTGACCGAGTTGCCTCCTTTGGAATAGCGGAACAGTCCGGCATCGGTACCTATCCACACATTGCCTTGAGAATCTCTGAAAAGATCCATAATCTGAAGAGACGCAAGCATAGGCTCGATAAGGGCGGCGGAATGAGTGGAAAAAGTCTTTGAAGCCTTGTCGAAACTCAACAGTCCCCCCAAGGTTCCGACCCACAATGTTCCGTCTCCCTCATCAAGAAGTGAATAGCATCCGTTGTTGATCGGGGACTTGCGGTTAATGACGTAGGTTTCCAAGCGAGCCGAAGGCATAGTCAGATGGCTCAGTCCTCCCAGATGCGTTCCGATCCAAATACCGCCTCGTCCGTCATCTATCACGCATTTGATGTTGTCCGACATCGTTCCCGACGCATTGAGCGTCACTGAATTGAATTGACGGAAGACACCGCTCGGAATGTCGTACTTAAACACTCCATCGTCATTGGTACCTATCCAAAGCGCCTCCGAGGAGGCATCGTTCTCCACACAACTGACAAAACCGTAGACCGGAGTCTCGGAACCGTAGGGGCAGGACACTATTCTGAAATTGTCGAGTTGCCTATTGTAGTAATTGACGCCTCCGAAATAAGTCCCGACCCAGACGCCTTTCTGATTGTCCATAAAGATGGACCAGACAGAGTTGTGGCTCAGAGATGTGCTGTTTTTGTCGTGGAAGTACTGTCTGAAGGTTCCGTTCAGGTCGTCGTAGACTGCGAGGCCATCGTAAGTCCCTACCCATAGATGTCCGTAAGAATCTGTGTTCAAGACTCTTATGTTGTCCGAAGGAAGTGTCATGCCGTCTTTCAAACCGAAATGTCTGATTATGCCGAATGAGGCATCTGTTCTGAAAAGGCCTTGCCCGAAGGTGCCTATCCAGAAGCCCGTACTTCCGGATGGCTCGATTGAGGATATGTCGAAGTCCTCAAAACCTTCAATTTTGGCAACCTTGCCGCCTGGAGAGTAAGAGAAAAGGCCGTCGGAAGTGGCCACGAGATAGCCTGCATCGTATTTGGCGACTGTCCTGACGTGCAGGCCGGAGAATGAGGGTTCCACAGTGAAACCGGAATCAGAGGACCTGAATGTGAGCAGTCCGGCGTCAGTGGAAAGAATGAATCCGGATTCTGTCTCAAGTATGTCGGCTATGTGGTGTTTTCTTCCTCCCGGAAGCGTGTAATTGTAGAATCTCTGTTCTTTGAAATCGTAACATGAGAACACGGATGACGTGCCGATCCACAATTTGCCGACTGAGTCAAGACATAATGAGAATATGGAGTTGTCGGCTATTTTGGTGGAGTCGGACAAATCAGATAAGAAATGATCAAACCGATAGCCGTCGTATCTGTTCAAGCCGTTCTGGGTGCCCATCCAGATGTTGCCCTGTCTGTCTTGAGCAATTGCCCGGACAGTGCTCTGGGAAAGTCCGTTTTCAACGGACAAATGCTTAAAATAGAGGCTGTTGCCGGAGGAGAACAATGGTAACGCGGCAATCAGCGACAGTAAGGTAACAATGATTTTCTTCAATGTGCGTCATTAATTAAGGTTCTCAAATTTAGTGATAGATTTTCTAAATTCAAAGAGCCCATGACGACACCTAACGCTCTGCCCAGATCGGCGAGCTCCATGCCCATTGGGCGTCACGCTGACGGACACGGACATAATAGTAGTCAGTGTCACGCTCCGGAGTGTCGTCAACCATATAGGTTCCTACTGTGAACGCAGATTCGGGAGCGGCCCTGTTGAACTGGATAGCCTCACTCAGCCATCCCCTCATAAAATGAGCCTTAGCACCGTGGAGCAACTCGTCCAAAGTGTAAGTGAAAGCCTGTCCGTTGAACTCGGCGGTAATCTTACCGTCAAGAGGCATCTCCACATCAAGCACTATCCCCTGCGTCGCAGACGTCATAGTGTTAGGATTCTTGGAAGAATACATATCCAGCTCAACGTGACTCTCATCGTGAGAAAGCACTCTGTTCACCCTTGTCTTGAACTCTGTCTCCCCAGGCTGTGGCGAAGTGAAGGCCGCCCCGCGGAAACAAGTCTGATAATCACTGATCCTGCCGCCCGAAACCTTGACCATGCCCTGCCAGTGGACATATTCCTCCTCCCTGTTCCAGCCGAAATTGATCTTTACCTTAGCCCGGACGATGCCTTCCGTAGGGATAGCCGCCGTGAAAGGCCCGTTGAGCCGGGCAATGCACCGAGCGTTCTTGATGATGTCCACATAATCAATGTGATTCTGAGCCTCCACATTCACGAAAATCTGACGTTTCCCGGCAGACTTGATTACATCTCCCTGTTTGGCCCCGTTGATGGAAAAATCCATCTTGATCTTGTCCCCGGTGATTCCGCAGATGTGCCTCTGCCCCATAGCGTCCCAGATCTTGTCCCTGTCCGGAGAATCAGCGAACACGCCTATGCGTCCGTCACCGTAACTTCCCGGATAGCCCGCATGCTGGTCCGTGGAGCACATAAGCCCGAACTTGTGACCTTGCTCAAGGCCATACTGAACCGATCCCTCGTAAATGCGAGGCCCCATATCGTGAAGATAGTCGTAATCCCCCATATCGCATTCCGCGCAACCGTGACGCGAGAACATCTCCACGAAAGGAGTCTGAGGATCGTCATCCTTGAACTCAGTCCAGTTGTAGCCGCGGTAGCCGGTGATATAGCCCATATGATGAGGCGTGACGTAAGTCTTGTACTTTCTAAGTTTCTCTTTCAGATTCGCCACCGAAGAGCAGGTGACCAGAGGAGTGTCGAAATCATAGCATAAAGCTACGTGGTCACCGGATTTCATAGAGTGGCATTCGTAAGACAGGAATGTCAGAAATGAGGAAGGATCGTTGGCATCCTTGACCATTTTGACGTACTTGGCCCAGCCCCCGTCACGAAGCCTTTTGAAAGCCGAAGTGTGATAGTCTATCACCCAGCTCAGACGAGGATCGTTAGCTCCCGGAATGTCAGGCCACATTGCGTGGGGAGTCACCGAACAGAAATCCAGTTGCTCCTTTGCAGCCGCAAGAGCGTCAGACAAGTCCCCGTGCCCGTAAGTCACATTGCAGTGGTTGTGAATGTCGCCCCAAAATATTCTCAAGCCTTTCAGAGACTTGAATCTCTCCTTCGCTTCCGCCGGGATTCTCCTTGGAGCCGCTCCCGCCTTGTCAATACTGCTTAAGATTGCCCCTGATGCCGCCAGCCCCAAAGCCGTCCAGCCTGAAACTTTGATAAAATCTCTTCTGTCCATAACGTTATTTCTTTTTACAATGAATCAGCCCCATAGAAAAACTCTCCGTTAAGTTCGTCAGGATCATAGTCCCTGACTTCATTCTGAAGAGCCTTCAACTGAATCTTCAGCGAATCCCTTATATGAGCGTAAGCAGGATCGTCATAAGCGCTGCGCATCTCGTGAGGATCAGCGTTCAGATCATACAACTCCCACTCGTCCACGTCATTATAGAAATGAATCAGTTTGTACCGATCCGTCCTCAAGCCGTAATGCCTCTTCACCGAATGCCAAGAAGGGTACTCGTAGTAATGGTAATAGACCGCCTTCCTCCAATCTTTCGGAGCCTCGCCCTCGTTCTCAAGAACAGGTCTCAGAGAACGGCCCTGAATGTCGTCGGGAATCCTGAGACCGGCATAATCCAGAATGGTAGGAGCAAGATCTATGTTCATCGCAAGAGCCTTTGAGGTGCTTCCCGCCTTGATAGCGCGAGGATAGCGCACTAAAAGCGGCGTCCTCTCGCATTCCTCATACATAAACCTCTTGTCGAACCATCCGTGCTCGCCGAGGAAAAATCCCTGATCTGAAGTGTAGATGATAATGGTGTTGTCCAGCTCGCACACACCTTCAAGATAATCCAGAAGCCGGCCCACATTCTCGTCAACCCCCTTAATCACAGAGCAGTAGTCCTTCATATACTGCCGGTACTTCCACCTTGTCATCTCGTCTTCGGACACCTTCCCTACCATAGCCTTGTACTCTGCGATGCGAGGGGCGTAAGCCTTGTTCCATAAAGCCTTCTCCTCAGGCTTCATCCTGTTGTAGGCGTCCTGAAACTGCTTAAAACTGAGAGCCTCGTCATTGGCGCGTTTCACATCGTCCGCATTGGCGTTGCCGCTGTTCTCAAGCTGTCCGTAATCCTTGGTCAGATCCTCGGGCGACATAATCTTCAGGTCCCATGCAGGCCACATATTCTTGCTTATCATCATTTCCTGCTCGTGAGCCGCCCTGCCTCTTCCGCTGTAATCGTCAAGCAGATTCTTCGGCTCCGGGAACTCGTGATTGTCGTACGCCCCCAGATGGCGCTGCGCCGGCATCCAGTTGCGATGCGGAGCCTTGTGATAATAGAGCATTGCGAAAGGCCGGTCTTTGTCCCGGTTCTCTATGAAATCGATGGCCTTGTCCGTTATTATGTCCGTAACATAGCCGCTGTCAACCACTTCCTTGCCGTTCTCTATGAAAATAGGGGAATAGTACTCGCCCTGACCTTTCAGAATGCTCCAGTAATCGAAGCCCTGAGGGTCGGAATTGAGATGCCACTTCCCTATCATAGCAGTCTGGTACCCGGCATCGTGAAGCAGCTTCGGAAAAGTCTGCTGGCTCCCGTCAAATGTTCGGGAATTGTCGGTGAATCCGTTCTCGTGGCTGTACTTGCCCGTCAATATGCAAGCCCTCGAGGGTCCGGATATGGCATTGGAGACAAAGCATCTGTCCATCCTGATGCCGTCTTTCGCGATTCTGTCCAGATTGGGAGTCTGCATTATACCGCCGTAGCAGCTCATCGCCCCCGTTGTGTGGTCGTCAGTCATAATGATGATCACATTAGGGAACTTAATGTCAGACTGTTTACGCACGCAGCCCGCAACGGCCAGAACCGTCATCGGCAAGCCGATTAACTTGAAATTCTTTATGTCCATAAATAATCTATCTGTTTCCGTCAATATGACCCGATTCAGTCCCCTGTGACCCCGTAAGAGCCTTGAGTATTCGAGGCAGTCTCGGATCCCTTACTTCCAAAGACCACTCGTAGAGTTTATTGCGCATTGAGAAAAGCACATCGGAGTAACGTTTGTCCACTGCGAGATTGATCATCTCCCCTTTGTCGCTTTCCAAGTCATAAAGCATCTCGTTGTTGGCGAACCAATTGTAAATCACGTACTTGTACTTGCCGTCAATCACTGACCAGCCTCTCGTTTTGATGCCCGAAAGATAGGTCTCCACAAAGACCTCATCGTGCAGCGTGCCGGTCTTGCGCTCAACTAAAGGCCTGAGAGACAGCCCTTTGTAAATGTTCTTGTCAAGACTGACGCCTGCATAATCACATATAGTCGAATACACGTCCAGACTGGTGTTGCTCAAGGCTGTCCTGTTGACAGCGCCCTTGCCGCTGACGGCGCCCGGAGCCTTGATCATCAAAGGGACATTGATGCATTCCTCGAACAAAGCCCATTTCTGATTCCATTGGTGAGCGGCGGCCCCGTCACCGTGGTCGCTGATGAAAATCACCACGGAATTGTCGTACAAATCCTTTTCCTTCAGGACTGTGAGCAATTCTCCGACATAGGAGTCCGCCCTTTCCACAAGACGATAGTAAGCGAAAAGGTACCTTCTCCACTGATCTTCGGAATAATTAGCCGAAGGATGAGACCTCGGCGCCGCCAGCGCCTCCATTCTTATGGCCTCTGCCTCGTATGTCGAAGGCATGAAATTGGACGGAAGATTCGGGCAGTCCTTAGTGTCAAAAGGGCCGATAGGACCGTAATGCAAGGCCTCGTCACGAGCGAATTCGCAGATTTCGTGAGGATCGAGGAAAGACGCCACTAAAAAAAGCGGTTTGCTTTTGTCTCTGGAATCCAAGGCTCCGGAGCACTCCTGAGCCAAGATTGGATCATTGGTGTCGCACACTTTCCTGAAGCCCGCATTATCAGGCACATTCAATTCCGTGACGTGCCATTTCCCGGCATACAGGCACTCGTAACCGGCCTTTTTAAGACGAAGCCCGAGTCCGAAGCGCATTGACGCATCGGAAGGCCTGATGTCATTGTCTGTCGCCCCTGTCTGAACAGGCATCAGACCAGTCATAAGTGCCGCGCGGCTCGGGCCGCTGAGCGGAAACGGACAATAGGCCCGAGTCAGACTGAGAGCGTCTGAGGCTAAGGCATCCATAGCGGAAGTGCTGAGATAAGGATTGCCAAGAAAGCTCATCGCACCCAAGGTCTGCTGGTCAGTCATAATCAGGATTATGTCAGGCCTCCCGTCCTCCGGCTTTTCTCCGGCCTCGACAACGCAGGGCAGAAACAGAAGTACCGCCCCTATTGTCGCGCCACCGATAAAGAAATTATTGTCAATCATTACCAGAGCGGGTTCTGCTTGAACTGTTTCATCATATCCATCTCACGCTGAGGAATAGGAAGAAGTTCGTTTTTGCCCTTTATAGTGTAACCAGCGCAAAGATAGTAGTTCTGCGCATCCTCATTCCAGTCAGTCTGACTGGCGTACGTGTTCTGAATCGTGTCATAGTAGATTCCCCATCTTACCAGATCCTGACGGCGATGACCCTCAAATGCAAGTTCGTAAGTTCTTTCCTTTCTCACCGCGGTCCGGAAAGCCTCGTAGGACAGGCCCTCAGGAAGATCGCTCAAAGTTGACGCTGAGTTAACTGGGAGTCCGAATCCGCGGCGTCTGACCATATTCACGGCCTCGTAGGCCTCAGTTGTAGGACCTCCTTTCCACTCATTCATCGCCTCGGCATAAAGCAGAAGCACATCGGAATACCTCAGAATGTACCAGTTGACATTGGACAAGTTGGCGTCTGTGAGCACATTGGCATCCGTTACATACTTCGCAATGTCCCATTTTGCCGGCGAAAGAGTGCCGTTAAAGCCTTTCCTGTAGTCAGGATTAGCCAAGGCCATCTCCAATGTAAGGTCAGTCTTCACACCGCCAATGGTCGCTGTGGCAAGAGCCGTTTTGCCGGTGGCTTTGACATACTTGTAGTCAGCGATGGAAAGAGCGAATCTCTTGTCATTCTGATGATTCTCCCAATTCAATGCAAACGTCGGCACTACTTTCCAGTTGCCTGCCGAACGGCCTGATGATATGGTGCCCTCCCCTGTTGACACACCGTTCCATTTTCCTATTCTTCCGCTTGCGTCACTGTCATTCTGACCGGTGATCGAAGGAGAATAGAAACTAACCTCTATAAGGCTCTCGGAAGGATCCCAGACATTGTTGCAGGTGTTCTTCCAAAGCTGCTCGTAATTACTCAGCAGTGAATGCTTCCCGGATTCGACAAGCACCTTGGCCGTTTCAGCGGCAGCCTGCCATTTGGATTCGTCCTTGACCGGATAGCCGGCCCAAGTCGCATAGACCTTGGTGAGGAGGCCCAATGCGCCGCCTTTGGAGAATCTGTAGGAATTGCTTGATCTTGTCGCGTCATCCTTTGCGTAAGGCAGATTGTCGACCGCGTATTTCAAGTCCTTCTCAATGAATTCGTAAACCTGGACCGGAGTCGCTTGGGTGAAGGTCTCAGGCAACTGTTTCGACTGCTCTGTGGAAGTGATCAGAGCGACGTTTCCGAACCATCTCACAAGTTCAAAGTAGAACAATCCTCTCAAAGCTCTTGCTTCGGCAATGTACACGGCGGCAAGTTTCTTGTCCGACTCGCTGTAGTTGTCATAAGCACCCGACACCCTCTCAAGGAAATCATTAGCATCGTAAATCGCATTATAAAGATCAGCCCAAGTGGTCTGGACCTCAGTTTCCGTGCTCGTGTAAGCGTTGTTCGGCACATTTCTAAAATTAGTTATGGACGTGCCCTCGACTTTGGCGAGATCAGTTGATAATGTGAAATACAGAGAAAGATGATAAGAGTACAAGCCGTCCTGAGTCAGATTCTCATAGACTCCGAGCAGTACGGTCTCGGCCTCGCCGGCATCGTTGAGATAGCTGTTCTTTTCCATTTCAGTGTAGCTCGTCTCGTCAAGAGAACAAGAGACAGGCATAAGAGCAAGGGCGATTATTCCTAAAATATATATTAACTTTTTCATTTCTTTCATTAATTAAAATTGGAGTTCAATACCGAAAGTGAAGGCTCTGCTCTTAGGGTAGGCTCCCCAGTCGAATCCAGGCATAAGGTTACTGCTCAATGTGTTGACTTCAGGGTCATAACCGCTGTAATTGGTCAGACAGAAAAGATTCTGAGCCGTGACGTAGACCCTGAGCTTGCTGACATAAATCTTTTTCAGCAGTTTCTCAGGCAGTGTGTAGCCTAATGTGATGTTCTTCAATCTCAAATAAGAACCGTCCTCTATGAATCTGGAGTAAAGTTCAGAACTTACGTAGCCTTCCGCGGAAGGAACTTTGTTGGAAGCATTAGTTGTGGTCCAGCGGTCTGCCACCTCGGCAAGCTGGTTCTGTCTGTCGGCCTTGGACTGAGTCGTGAACATTCTGGTAGCATTGTAGACATCGTTACCGTAGGAAAACTGGAACAGGAAGCTCAAGTCAAATCTGAAAATGTTGAAAGTGTTGGTGATACCTCCGTACCAGTCTGGAAGGCCGTTGCCTATCACATCCCTGTCTTCGGTATTGATGATTCCGTTGCCGTCAAGATCTTTGTACTTTGTCATACCCGGTTGGGCAGCCACCCCGGCGTGCTCACTGATGTCAGCAACTCCTTCTTTGAGCGCCATTCCGTCGTCAGGGGTCATATTAAAGTCGGAATACTGATAGATTCCGTCAAACACATAACCATACATATTACCGAGAGACTGTCCCACATAAGCTATGTAGTCGTAATTGCTGAAATTGGAATTAAACCCTGATCTGGAAAGCATATAGTCAGTGCCGTCCTGAAGCGATTCGAGAGTGTTCTTGATAAAGGACAGATTCAAATCCGTGGACCAGAAGAAATTTCCGTTGCTGAAATTGACCGTGTTGAGCGTGAGCTCAAGACCTTTGTTGCGGATTTTTCCGATGTTCTGCCATTGTGAGCCAAATCCGGTAACGTAAGCCAGATTCTGTGCGAGAAGAAGGTCTTTGGTGTCCTTGATAAAGGCATCGGCAACCAAATTGACTCTACCTTTGAAAAGTCCCAGATCAAGTCCTACGTTGGTAGTAGTGGAACCTTCCCACTTCAGATTCTCGTTTGCCAGTTGTTTAGGGACCATAACCGTGGTCTGGGTGGAACCCACGCCATATTTGATAGGCGTGTACAAATCCATAGACAAGTAGTTGGCGATTCTGTCGTTACCGACCGTTCCCCAGCCTAATCGAAGCTTGAGATTGGACACCCAGTCCACATTGTTCATAAAAGCCTCTTTGGACACGTTCCATGCAGCGGCGAAGGAAGGGAAGTAGCCACATTTGTTCTTGGAAGAGAACACTGTGGAACCGTCAGCGCGGACAGTAGCCGTCAAAAGGTACTTGTCATCGAAATTGTAGAAGGCGCGCGCGAAAAATGACAGCCTTCTGCTTTTCGAGAGAGATGTCTCAACCTGACTCGGAGTTGCTCCCAAAGCGAGATTGTCGTTGCCGAGATTGTCGAAAGGAAAGTCCTTGGCCTGCCCGAGGAGATACTCGGTGCTGCTGAACGATGTTTCGTGTCCAAGCATCACGTTGAGGTTATGTTTGAGCTTAAATCTGTTCTGATAGGTGAGCACATTGTTGTTGGACCAGTTGAAGCCCCTTGTCATCTGAGTGGAGCCGTAAGCCCCTCCGGCGCGGAATGCCTGACTTGATTCAGTGCCGTAGAAAGTGTCGTATCTCTGGTATTTCGTGTTATAAGTCCCTGAGGTCTTGAAGGACAAATGTTTGGTGAGTTGCAACGTGGCAGAGCCGTTTGCTATCCACTGCTCAACCCTGTTGTTGATGTCCACAGTCTCAGTCTGTTTGACAGGATTGCTGTTGTTGGAGTTAAAATTGCTCTCGCTCATCGCAAGCGGGTCGTAAGTGGAATTCAAGAGTTCATCGTTGGTAACGCTCAGACCTCCTACCGGTCTGTAATTAAGCACGCTGACAAGTGTTCCGCCTGAAGTGCCGATGCCGGTCTTGTCGGTTCTCGTGTAATTGACGGTGGCGTCCACAGTAAGCCATTTCGTGACTTTCTGAGTAATTCTTCCTCTTGCCGTGTTCTTGGCATAACCGCTGTTCTTGAAGATACCGTCCTCGTCAAAATGAGAGTAGGAAAGGGTATATTTGGAATTCTTGTTACCTCCTATTATGCTGATGTCATGGTTTTGCGACCAAGTCTCACGGAAGGCCTCGTCCTGCCAGTCGATTCCTGTTTCGCTGATGTAGTCCTCGGCGCTCTGATAGGCATAGGGATTTCCGTCCTCGTCATTGCCGGCTTTGTAGTAAGTCGAACCGTATTTTGCGGGATCAACCTCAACCTGAAGTTTCACGAAATCATAAGGCGACATAACGTCAAGGGTCTTGGAGATCTTCCTGTAACTTGCGGACCCGTTGTACATAATCTGAGGTTTGCCGTCGATACCGGATTTTGTGGTCACGAGCACGACTCCGTTGGCCGCTCTCGCCCCGTAGATTGCGGATGCGGAGGCGTCCTTGAGGACCTCAATGGATTTTATGTCCTGATTGGCGAGATAGTCTATGTTGCCGACTTCGAATCCGTCCACTATGAACAGAGGGTCGGAACTGCCGTTCACACTGCCCACACCGCGGATTTTGATATCGTAACCCGCTCCGGGAGTGCCATCGGTTGCTGTGATGTTGACACCGGCAATCTGACCTCCCAAAGCCTCCACGACAGAACTTGTCTTGAAGTCTTCGATAGCTTTTGAAGACACTGACGCCACGGATCCGGTGAGATCACTTCTTTTCATCGTACCGTAACCGACTACCACCACTTCATCAAGGAAATTGTTGTCCGGCAAGAGTTTGACATTCAAAGACGAGCTGCCTCTCACAGCCACTTTCTGGTTCTGATAGCTGATGTAACTAAACACGAGGACTGCGTTGGATGGCACTTTGATGGAGTATTTACCGTTTGCGTCAGTTATTACTCCGTTTGATGCCGCGCTTTCCTGCAGCACGCCGACGCCAATCAGAGGTTCGTTGTTCTCGTCTGTCACGACACCCTTCACCGTTATTTCCTGTTGTGCGAATGCCGAGATGCAGAGCAACAGCGACACTGCCACAAGCAACAGTCTTTTAGTTATTGATATATTTTTTTCCATTCTGAATCTTATTAATGTGAATTAAAAATCAGTGTCAAACCATATTGCCAGCCAGATGGAGCCCGGACCTGAGCCAGGGTCGGTTCCGGCAGCGCCCATTGTCTGCTGTCCAAAGAAGATTCCGTTGGCATAGCCGGATTCGTCTCTGAATTTGTCGGCATTAATGACGACTGAATAGTCAGTTTTGTCAGTGTAGCCCAAACGAAGTGTTTCATCGACTTTGCCGTCCCAAGCGGACATAGGCTCACGCTTCCCGGTGTTGACAGCCTCTCCTTTCGCAGTGAAATAAGCCGTCCAAAGAGTGTTCAAGAAGCCTTTGTCCTTAGGCTGACCATTCCCGTGATGAGTTTCTCCCTCAAGATCATAATAATTGAAATTCCTTCTGTAATCCATCGCAACCGCACCTCCGTCTTTGGAGACAATTGCAGGAACCGCTGATTTCCCTCCGGTCTTAGGATTGCATTTGAACACGAACGGATTGTACCTAACTTCGTAGCCGCTCACCGCATTGAAATGCTGGAAGAAGACAGGGATAACCTGACTTACGTCGGCATCTGAACCGTTACCGCAAGTCACGGTGACAAAAATAAAATCAATACGTTTGGTGTCGGAAGCGCTGACGGTTATCGTTCCTGTGCTTTCATCGATGGACACTTCGGCAGCGCAATAGACTTTGTCCATAGAGTACTTGACTGCCTTGCCGGAAGGAAGATCGCTTTCTTTAACCGGGATAGTCAAGGACTTGTCACTTTCCTCAAGTCTGTACTGGCTCGCATAATTTCTCACAGGAGCCAGATTGAGATTGTTGCCCCAGTTCACATAGGTGAACATATAAGGATTCTTTATGACAGTCAGGCTGAACGAAGCCTGCTTGCTGCCCTTGGCATTAGCGGCCTCGACTGTGACTGTGTACGTTCCGGTGGCGATAGAATTGCCCTTAGGTGCGGAGACGGTGCCGGTGGAAGCGTCAATCGCTAATTCTGAAAGGTTTGCCGGCAGATTGACGAAGGAGTAAGTGACGTCTCCTCCGTCCATTGTCTTGACCGGATTGGAGAATGACGTAGTCTGGATGATGTCTGTGGCGTTGTCGTAGGCGAATTTGGTGATAGGAGCGATGTAGTCCACGGAATTGATGGTGTAGATGTCATCGAAATCTTTCCGTCCGTAGTCGTTGGTCGCAGTCACGGACACGGCGCAGACAGTACCAATCGGAATCTTGTGAGCGGAGGACACGCTTATGACGCCTGTTGCCTGGTCAATAGTGACTGAGGATTCGGCCGGGGTGACTGATTTGATTGAATACTTGAGCCCGTCAAGGGAACCGTTGATTGAAGGCGCCATTGATGAGAATCCGAAACCTTTCTCGACTTTTCCGGAATTTGGTTCATAAGTTAGAGTCAAAGGAGCCGAAGTCACATTGATTGAAAGCGCATTCGCAAACAGCCCTTCTTCCGAATCTCCAGTCGCTACGTGTGTAATCAGCCTCAAATCAAGGACATACAGTCCGGGAAGCATTTCTGTGTTACCTCCCGAGATAGAGACTACGCCTTTGGACGAGATGGCGAACATATCCTTATTCACCACCGCGGCACCGTCTTTGCGGACGTTTGCGATTTTGTAATTTCTGATTGAAATGTGATTGCCGTCTGTTGTGACTTTGGAAGTCGGGAGTTCCACGGAGCCTTTGCTTGCGATGATGTCCGCGAGTTTGACGTCAATTCTATCCGGATCCATCTTTATACCGTCAGGGACAGCCTTCATCATAGTGACCGTGATAGCATCAGCGAATTTGCGGGTCTTCCCGTCCACTTTGCAAGAAACGCTGAGCTTGTACTCTCCAACCGAAGCTTTCTCAGTGTTCACAAGACTTACCAGACCCGTGGCAGGGTCGATTATGAAGCACTCGCTTGAAATCGATGATCCGTCCAGCGTGATGCCGTAGATTGCGAAATCCGAAGGAGTCCCTCCGTGATAGGAAGGAGAAAGCGAGAAATTTGTTGAAGGACCGATGTCCGTCAGACTCTGATAGTACAATTTGAATGAGCTGTTGTCAGTCTGATCGTCTGATTCGCAGGAAATCGCTCCTGAGAAAAGGACTGCGGTCAAGGCCGCCGATGACAATGCTTTGGATAAGAGATCAATTATCTTCCCCATAGTGATTGTTATTTTAGTGTGTATGCAAGATTATACTTAGTCCCGTTTACCGTGACTTCAAGCGAGGCTCCGCTTTCGTGGAAAGTGGCGGCCTTGCCACCTTCATTGTCAGTGAATTTGGCTGAGATTGACATTGTGTCAAAATCTCCGGCCGCTTTGAAAGGATATATAACAGTTATGAATCTGGCAGCCCCGTCCGAAGGTTTGGTAAGGCTGATGCGATAGAGGCGACGCTGAACCTTTTCGTTAATCGCGGGAGAATAGTAGCCCGTGGTGTTGGTGGCGGCATAGCCTTCTGTCGTTTCGGTGAATGTCTTGAAAATCATATTGTTGTTGTCCGAGAAGATTGTGTGCATTCCGTAACCGCCGTCGGAGTAGGCATCGTCAGGAACCACGTCATTCTTGGTTTCGCAAAGATTGAAACAGATTTGAACAGGGAAACCGGAGCCGCTCCCATATCCTTCGTCAGCTATTACGAAGAATTCCTTGTTCACGTAGAAGATGGCCCTTCTGTGTGACAGATCATCGTATGAGTCATTTTTGGTGACCACATACTCGGCTCCGTTTGCATTGCCGCTTGCGAGATATTGCCCTTTCTGATGGCTCCCGTCAATGGTTTTCCCGTTTCTGTTCATAGTATTGTGAAGCTGGGTGCCACGATAAACGTTCCTCAAGGCATCCAACTCGCTGTCTCCTCCATAAGTAAACACTCCGGCATCGGGGAGAAAATGTCTTCCTTTGGAATAAAGCCCTATCGTGCCGTTGTCAGGCTGGCAATGCCATTTGTTGTCAGGATTGTAGTTGTTCTTTAGAATCAGCATAGTGGCATCTTTGGACCAGCCGTTGCGCATAATATAATAGCCGGAAGTCTTGTACATCCTTATGTCTCTGCTCGGCTCAGCGCCGCCTGTCCCTTCGGTGGAAGCGAAAGCGAGATCAGCGTCATCAGGGAACATTTCAGCATAATTCCTCAGATTTCTGAGAACGACATTCTTTGTGGTTTTTCTTGAGTCGTTGAAGTACTCCCAAGTGTAGTCAGGATAGACGATGTCCATCAGGAAATGAGCCGCGTTCTTTAGATAAGAAGTGTAATCCGAAGGAAATGAAGCATTCTTTTCGTTTGCTGAGACAAGAGTATAAGTGGAAATGAAATTAGAGAGCACTCCCAAATGGTAGCTCGGATCCAATTCGTTCTGGACTCCGTCTTCATTGAACTGGGATTTTAGCTGAGCTGTGATTGCCGCTGCGCCCTCAGTCAGCCAAGTGGCGGCATTCTTGAATTCCGGCATCAGGATTCCAGCATACAACTCAGCCTGATTTTGAGCAAGCCTGATGTTGCTTGTGGCAGGCTCAAAAGGATTGTTTCTTATGTTTTCCACGCCTTGCGAGAAAGCGACCAGAAAAGTGGAGAGCCAAACGGGAGTGAAATTCTCGGACTGTTTGTAGTACTCGAAGATGTCCACTTGGTCGATAATCCTCTCACCGGTCTGTAATCCTGACCACTGTGTGGAATTGGTTTTCCCCTCCGGACAAGGATAGGCTTTCAGCCACTGCCCGTAAACATCTATCCAAGCTTTTGCGTAATCTTCGTTGCCTGTTGCCCTATATGCTTTTGCTTGAGGGATCATCCACTGGAGCCTGTGTTTTTGAGAGAACCATTCCTGATCAGTGACGCCTTTAGGGGCGTATTCCCAATTGACGCTGTCTTTTGACGCTGCGAATGAATAATACACGGAAAGACCCGTGGCCGCGTCTTTGCTTTCCTCGTAATTTCTGACGTAGAATCTGTAGCCGCCTGCGGCTGTAGCCTGCTTCGCCATGTTGATGTCGGATTCGCTGCAAGTCGGGTTCATCAGATCGACATTAGTGTTGAACACCGTTGACCGCATTCTGTAGTATGTCAAAAGCGCCGAGGCAGCCTGGTAGAGCTTTCCGTTCTCATAATAAGTCTTCACGTTTTCAAGGCCGGGATAATCAAGATTGATTACATCGAACAATGCCTCATTGATCGTGGCATCGGCACCCCCTTCAGGCGCTATCGTGATGTCATCCGGATTGCCGACAGTGTAGCCGTTTTCTTCTTCTCCCGAACAAGCGGTGAAAAGAAAAACAAAAGCAAGAATTAACAAATGCCTTTTCATTTAATAGTTATACGTTTTAAGGTTTATTATATGGTTCAACATTGCAAAATTAGCTCATCATTCCGCATTTGTCGTTTAGAAGTGTCGACAATTCTTTAAAAGCAGTTTTTTCCTTTCTTGAATTTGTCCAAAAAATGTCAAATATGTGCAAAATCAAGGTCAGGACTGTTTGCTGATACTACTCAGACGATGGTTTTATGAGCGTAACGAATGTCACGGTCTCTCCATTGCGTTTGAGTAGCGAGAAAGAATAGGCCGGTCTCGGATTGTAATGTTTGTAGGAGAAGGAGACTTTTCCTTCCTTCCTGAGCATCGTGAGTTTTGAAGGTGACATTACGCAGAGACTGATGTTGTTGCCGTCTTTGAATTTCGTTCTCAGAGTGTGGTTCTCGTAATCTTCTATCGGATCGCATTCCAGAAGATTGTAATGAACCGCCACCTTGCCTTCGGCAGTTCCGCTTGCCGTGTCTACAATGAGCACGGAACCGTCTTTGGCGAACGTGACTGTGCGTTTGTGAGTAAGGCCTTCATACGAAGGGTTCAGGACACTGACTATAGTGAAGGATGAGTCCGAGGTCCAAGACAGGCAATGTGACTGTGTGGTGTCAAGATTGCGGTAGTCCAATGTGAGGGTGTTGTGGACGGATGTCTGCCTGAACCAAGCTCTCTGTTTGTTGACTTCCTCATCGCCGCTGTAGACATAACCTCCCGAATCAGGAAAGAAGTTGCGCCCTTTGCGCCAGTACTCGAATGTCCCGTTGTCAGGCTGGCAGTGCCACTCGCCTTTGGGTCCGGCTTTCATAATCATAACCGTGGCTTCCGAGGTCCAACCGTTTCGCAGACAATATATCCCCGAAACCGGGAATTCTCTTGAAAGATAGTCGGGCGTTTTGCCTTCTTTCCCTTTTGTGGCTTGCCAAGTGATCATCCCGTCGTCAGGGAAGACTTTGGCCCATTCCTCGTACAGAGGGATCATTTCGTGCTGGCCGTGGAAGTCGGAGAACATCGGATTGGCATAGTCGGGATAGGAGTAGTTGTACACTACCTCAATCATCTTGTGAACAGTGGCGATGTAACTTTGCGGGAAGGCGGCCCTAAGACCATTCGCGTCGCAAATTCTGAGGGCGTTGAAGAATATGTTGATGGATTCGAGGTGGTAGTGAGGGTCAAGTTCGTACTGCATTCCGTCGGGATAGACTTGTTTGGCTATCTGGGTGTTGAGTATTTCTATGGCTTTTGCTCTCCAAACCGAGGCGTCTTTGAATTCAGGGAAGAAGATTGAGGCGCTTAGAAGTCTCTGGGCCTGAAAAAGGAGATGGTTGCCTTGTTTGGAGAAGTGAGCCATAATGTGCCGGCACTGACGGTGGTAGTTGATGAGGAACTCGCTCAGGAAGTCCCCTGTGAAGTACTCTGACGGGAGAAAGAGGATGAACTGCTTTATCTGCATCTCAAGTCTGTCGCTCACTTCGAGGGGCCGCCATGCGAAATACATATTGTCGGCGGTCATCAAGTCTTTAGCGTCTTCTTCTTTGTAGTCGCCAAGGGGGTTCTTACGGATCCAGTCCACAAACTCCTCTGTCCATTCTTTTGCGTATTTTTCGTCCCCCGTCTGTCTGTAGGCCTTCCCGAGTGGCACCCACCATTTCATCCTGTGGAGCTGCCAACGGAGCTCGTTGTCTTTGACCGGCCAGTACTGCCAGTTGATGTCGTCACCGTAAAAGTAGGACGGCTGGTAACCAGAATGGACGAAGAATATGTGTTTGAGAGCATCGTCGGCCCATTTTTGTTCTTCCGGAGTGATGTCGCTTCCTGTCGGATCGAATCCCGGGAGCGAGATGCCCGTCCTGTTTCTGAAATAGGTAACGAGGCTGTCCTTGTCAGTGATTTTCGTGTTGAGAAGTTCAAAGACATCCGGATTTTGGGAGAAAGCCGTCAGGGGCAGGGTCAGCAAAAGCGTAGCGATGATTGTGGTCAGTCTCATATCTTTTAAGAAATGGTTTTCACCGCTAATATACTCCTTTCTTGACTGATTTCCCCCAATCCGTCAAGAATTTATCCCGTAACGGGCTACAAGGTCTTTTGAGAGTTCGATTGGATTGCCGGCCTGAGGATAGGATATGACTGTGGCAGGTTTTGTCCAAGAGACTTCAAAGATTCGCATTTTCTTGTCGAATGCGGTCTTGTCAAATTCTTTTCCGGACTCAAGGCAGCCTATGATCTCTTCCACAAACATTTTCCAACGAGGAGCGTAATAGGAAGACACAAGGCCTGACCACTGCCTTGCGGCATAATCGGTCAACTGACCTGTCCCACCCCAATAGGTTATGATGGTCCTGGCGTTTTCCTCATAATAATCTTTCTCCGGAAGGTCATCCCCCCAACTTCTCGCATCATTGATCCAATTCTCAAGAGAGAAAGCGGAATCACAGGCCAACAGTCCGTCCATATCTCCTAGCATCGCCAACAGGCTGTCTCCCAGATGCTTAGTTAGAGGCAGATCTTTGCTGCGATAAGATTCGGAGAACGAGTAAAGAACCGAAGCGAATTTCTCGCCAAGACATTGTCTTCCTATGTTCACCAGATCATACCGGCACTCCGGAGTGTCAGAGCCAATGGCAATCAGAGATTTCCAAATTTGCATCAGCCTGTCGCTTCCGCCAAGCTCATCCGGATTGTCGGAAAGCAGGTCGGGTCTGCGACACATAACCACATTGGCATCACTCTTTTTTGAGACGGAGTACACGCTGTCTATCAGCTCCTTCCAAACCTTGAAGGCCCCCGGTTTGCCCTTGCCGCACCTTATGTCGGAGAGATTGTCAAGCCACTCATCAACAGACTCCGAAGAATCCCAGACCCTGTCAAACAGAAATTCGTAGGTAAACTCGTTCACGCCAAAGCCCTCAAGAGTAGAGCCGACACCGACAAGATTGGTTCCTCCGTTCTCAAGAACATCAGTCAATCTACGGTCAATGTCACGAATGTCACCCTCAAGATTCGTCTCACCTCCGAAATTGCCAAGTTGGCAGAATATGTAAGGCTGACCATAAAAACTTTCAGTGGTCTTCCACACCTCCTTGAAATCACAATAATAATCAAGAATAATCAATTTGTCCTGAGGCACAGCCTTAAGATAGGCGCTGACATTCTCCGGACTCCAATGTTTGGCGTCATAGTAGAACATCCAACCCATCTGAAGCCATTTTGCCTGCGGGTCGGCAGCGGCCAAGGCATCATACAGATGACCTGACATAGAAGCAAGAGTCTCCGGATCCCACGAAGGAGAATCCACCTCATTGAAAAGATCTATTCCGTAGATATGATCAGTCCCGAACATTTTAGTCTGCTCAGAGATATATTTCTTCTCAAAAACCGCGAACAGGCTGTCTTGAGGAGTGAGAAAACAGCAACTGTACTCTTTCTCGAAGCCGTCCCACGTGTTCACGTCGGTAATCTTAGCATCAGGATAGATGGTCCTCAACTCTGCCGGAACGTGACCGGAAAAGCCCGGAAGCACCGGTGTCATATTCAGAGATCTTTCTCTTTCAAGAATCTTCTTGGCAAGATCAGCCTGCCTGTCAATCATCTTCTGAGGAAGCGGCCCCTGCCATCTGTCTATGTTCATCATCCTCTGCCAAGGAAGGTGAGCCGGACCCGTAAAGAAAGCACGCGTCTGCTCAGCGCTCATACCCAAATCCATCAGGACTTTCTGAGTGACAGCCTCTTGGCCGGTAATGGCGAGCGGCATATTCACTCCGTTGAGAGCCATCCAGTCAATCAGTCTTTGCCACTGGTCCCAATTCCACCAAGGAATAGAATAGCCGAAAGTGCAATAATTCAAGAAGAAACGCTCTTTGACATTAGCTTTATGGCAAATCTCACTCTCTACCAAAGGAAGAGACGACGGCAGGGTCACCTTGTCGGAAGAGTACCAGGAGACAGAGACATTACAGTAATGTTTAAGATAATAGTTGAGCCCCGCAGCCATAGAATTGGCATTGTTGCCTTTGATTACTATCTTCCCTTTGTGAGAAGACAGAGTGAAATAATCAGAGGAATCCCCTTCGCACACGAATTTGAAGCCGTCAGCCGACTCAGGAATGATTCTCTCAGCCAGAGCCATTACCACACCCTCATTTTTGTCAGTACAAGACACGAAGAGACAAATTGCCAATAAAAAACTAAAATAATATCTCATAACAAATATAATTATCTTTCTCTAACGCCCCATCCGTAAACTCCTTTCCACCTGGTCACATCCCCCTTACTTACTATGTGCCCTGCCATAAGACAATGATAGGACTTGCCATTTGAATTACCTATAAAAACAGGCTGGTCAGGAGCCACGAATGCGTGATCCCCAAGCCCGAAATTCTCAAGAAGACACGATTGGAAAGCCGTCCCGTTCCTTTCTGAGAACATTCTGAAATCAGGGTAATCCCGTTTGAGGAATTGCCCTACTTTGTCAATAGCAGTCCACGAAGGATACAAGCCTCCCGGAGTGATTTCCTCGGTCTCGCCCAAAAACATCGACTGCATTCCATAGTATCTGAGGACGTTAAGCGGCTGCGCGTTATAGAAGTGATGTTCAGCCGACACCGACACACT
>Ga0172377_10000461_pt1 | contig 38196 bp, 37 predicted proteins | sample Pumphouse3metaG_FD_119749 | JGI IMG/M metagenome (GOLD analysis project Ga0172377, IMG submission 119749) | Leachate microbial communities from a municipal landfill in Southern Ontario, Canada - Pumphouse #3 metaG | ecosystem: Engineered > Solid waste > Landfill > Unclassified | place: Canada... | reverse complement strand
TCCAGCTCGGGGGTGCTCCCGTCTTCGGGGATGAATCCCAAAAGGCCGAATACCAATCCCCCGAAGGTATCGTAATCTTCCTCCGGCAGTATCACGCCCAGCCGTTCCGAAACTGTTTCCAGCGGGGTCAGGCCGTGTATCTTCCAGGTTTGGGAATCAATCGGCTCAATAAGAGGCGGCTTTTCAGGGATTGTATCATCGTCCTCCAGGTCGCCCACCAGCTCTTCCAGCAGGTCGTTCATCGTTATTATACCGCTCATTCCTCCGTAATCGTCCAATACTATGGCAAAATGATTCCGGGTCTTTTTCATATTCCGAAACAGCACGTCGGTACGCACCGTTTCGGGTACGAAGTATGCGGGTTTCAAAGCGTTTCTTATAATATTTTCAAGTGTTTTATCCTTGGCACCGAAGAAGTCCTTTGCTTTTAATATTCCAACTACATTATCGGTAGTTTCGTCACATACCGGGAATACGGAATGCCTGCTTTCTATTATTGTTTTTTTCCACTGGTCTATGCTTTCATCAAGCCATAGAATTGAAACCTCAGTCCTATGAATCATTACATCCTCTGCGTCTTTGTCATCAAATTCAAAAACATTCTGTATCATTTCTTTTTCAGTATGGTTTATGGCACCCTTTTCGCTGCCCCGGTCCACCATCATGCGAATCTCTTCCTCGGTGATATCGTCGTCTGCTGCCTGGGGATCGATTCCGAACAGTTGCAGAACCCCGTTTGTGGATAGCGTCAGAAACCATACCAGAGGCGCAAACACCTTTGCGATGAAACTGACAAGCCCCGACATGGCCAGGGCAAGCCTGTCCGCATTCCTCATGGCCACCCGCTTGGGGACAAGTTCCCCCAATACCAGGGTAAAATATGAAAGTATAAAGGTTATAGCAACCACCGAGATGGTATCCAGTGTGGATATAGGCAACCTGATACCAATGTCTACCATCAGGCTTGCCAGCCTGTCCGAAAAAGAGTTTGCAGCGAAGGCACTGGCCAGAAAACCCGCTAAGGTGATACCCACCTGTATGGTAGCAAGAAAGCGGGCGGGTTGTTCGGTCAGTTTAGAAAGTCTTATGGCCCGCCGGTCACCGGCAGCGGTGAGCTTTGCCAGCCTGTTGTCGTTCATGGAGATAACCGCAATCTCGGCGCAGGCAAATACGGCGTTTATTATTATTAAAATAAACTGCACCAGCAGCGGCAACAAAACAGCCTCCCCATCTGACAAGGAAATGACCTCCTTAGAAAAGTAATATTCAATTTGGAATCATAGTCTTATTCTAAAAACGCAAAAAGTCAAAAAAGACGCGAATCAAATAGATGAGGTAATTTATCTATAAATACGCGCCATAATGAATTCATAAATGCATTTTGCTCTAAAGCTTCTAGGTGAAGGTGAATCGTCCACTTAGAGAATTCACTCCTTAATTAACTGTTAAAATAATACCATAACGATAATTAGAAGTCAAACCTTGCCAATTGCAGTGCAGGATGGTGTTCCATTAGACATTTTTGCGGAATTGGTTTATATTATAGATTGAACCTACAATTAAGGTTTAATGAGACAGTTCTATATACTATATACAATGCATTTAAAACTTAACATCTCCCAGTGTGTCAGATTCTTCGAGCTTCGCCCTCAGAATGACAGATAGAAGTCAGAATGACAGATAGAAGGGATGTAATACTGTTAGTGTGTTATATATAGTGGTATAGGGCTATATTTTCAAAATGAGAGTTGGTCCTTCTATGCTCCGGAAAAAGAAACCCGGTATAATATATTTAGTACTGCTGTTTCCACTGGCATTGACCGTTGCTTATTTGGCGTCCCGTTTCCCTGATGCGGTGGAGCTGTATTATTCCAGGTATCTATACAGGTTTCTGTCTCAGGCCATTAGCAGTGCAACCGGAATACTACCCTTTTCCGTTGCCGAGGTAATGGTTGTTCTGGTTGTAATACTGACTGCAGCCGGTGTTGTATACGGGGCTGTAAGGCTTATTAAAAGCCCCGGTAAGAGAATGATACTTTTAATTCGGCAGCTGGCCACTTTGGCTGTTGCCGCCAGCGTAGTGTATTTTTCCTTTATTGCGGTTTGGGGACTAAACTACCATCGGGTGTCAATCGCCTCCATTGCAAATCTGGAGGTAAGGGCAGTTTCGGTAGAGGAGTTGGAGGTCCTGTGCAGGTATTTGATTGAAAGGGCCAACGGGCTGAGGGAGCTGGTTAAAGAGGACCAAAATGGTGTTATGGTAAGCCCGGAAGGGTCAAGTGATATGCTGAAAAGGGCATACAAGGGCTACCAGGCAGCAGCAATAATTTACCCGGAGCTGGGCGGCAGATACGGAAGGCCCAAGGGGGTAATGCTATCGAAGGTTTTATCCTACCAGGGGATAGGGGGCATATATTTTCCCTTTACAGGAGAGGCCAATGTGAATATATCCGAGCCCCATTTTATGATACCCTTTACTGCGTCCCATGAAATGGCCCACCAAAGGGGGTTTGCCAGGGAGGATGAGGCAAATTATATTGGATATCTGGCCAGTATAATGCATTCCGACCCGGATTTTAGGTATTCGGGAACCATGGTAGCACTGCAGTATTCGATGAACGCTCTGGCCCGGCAGGATAGGGAAAGGTATAATAGCCTTAAGGGAGAATACAGTGACGGGATGGTAAGGGATTTTAATGCATGGAATGAGCACTGCAGGAAGTACGAAGGCTTTGTAAGGGAGACCACCGACAGGATTAATGACGCCTACCTGCAGGCCAACGCCCAAAGCGACGGGATACAAAGCTACGGCCGGATGGTTGACCTGCTGCTTGCCCATTATAGGGACGTTACTAAAGTTTCAGGAAGTGTACAATAGACAAAAGGAGAGGACTATCTATGGCAGTTGAAGATGTAAGAAAATTTTTTACCGAAAGGGGATACAAGGACCCGGTTTTTGAGATGGATGAAAGCTCGGCGACGGTGGAACTGGCAGCAAAGGCTGTGGGAGTGGAGCCCGGCCGTATTGCCAAAACTCTGTCTTTTAAACTTAAGGATAGGGATATTCTTATCGTGACCAAGGGAGATGCAAGGATCGACAACAAGAAGTTCAAAAAGTGCTTCCGTACAAAGGCCAAAATGCTTAGTGCCGAAGAGGTTTTGGAAACAACCGGCCACCCGGTGGGAGGAGTGTGCCCCTTTGCCCTTAAAACTCCTCTTAATGTTTATCTTGACGTATCGCTGAAAGAGTATGACAGTGTATATCCCGCGGCGGGCTCGGGGAATTCGGCCTTGGAGATTGCGCCGGATGACATGAAAAACCTGACGGATGCGGAATGGGTGGACGTTTGCCAGCAATAGCGGAAACGGTAAAAACACCGGCTTTGACTGGTGTTTTTTAATGGTGTGCCTGTTCCTGTTTTTTTCTATCATTTATTATTTCGGTGGGTTTACAGGCCAAAGGGGGGTAATATTAATATTAGCGGTGAAATAATGGCCGTGGATGTAAAAAAGCCGGCTTCATTCCGCTTATACCGCTTTGAAATAGCCGTATTCGAAGACATCTACCAGGCCAGGGCGGTGGTGGTTGGCGGCGGCTTTATAGGGCTTGAAAGGGATTAAAGTTGTACCTGAAGGATGGCGTTAAAGCCTTCCACAAAGAGGGAAACGGAGTTAATGTAGAGCTTAAGAGCGAAAAACGCGTAAGTGCCGATGTTGTAATTCTTGCTATCGGCGTAAAACCGGATATAGATGAAGCATTGGTAGGTCCGGAGGAAATAAACAACGCAACAGGAAAGGGCACTCACAAAGATTACGCGAGGAAGCGTTTGGCATGAGGGATTGACAGAAGCGGTATTAAATTAAACCTCTCCGGGAAGTTGTACACGATATTCCTGGAGAGGTCACTTTTTGATAGAACTTTTCCGGTTTTTAAGATAAACTTAAATAGACGGTTTTTTCACGCCGGTGAGTATATTAATAACTTCTCCGGGATGCAGCAAAAAACGGATAAAGCTTTGGAGATGTAAGATTTAAGCAAAAGGAGGCAACAATATGCACAAAATTCCATTCAGGCACTATTTGCACGGAGCTTTTTTCCTGGCTCTGGCAGTATTGTTTCCACAGATTTTTCATCTAACGGGTATAGGGGGTACGGTAATACTGCCCATGCACATACCGGTAATACTGGCAGGTCTTTTGGTGTGCCCGGCGATTGGTCTGTATGTGGGTATAATTGCACCTATAATAAGTCATATGCTTACCGGTATGCCGCCGGTATCGCCGCCTATTTTGCCCCTTATGGTGGTTGAACTGGGTGCTTATGGGCTAGTGGCGGGGCTCATGCACAGGATATTCAAGAAAAATACTTACTTATCCCTTATTGCTGCGATGGCGGCGGGAAGGACCGCCCTTGGTATTGCGGCCTATGTGATGATGCGTTTTTTTGGCTTTGGCATAAATCCTATGACCTATGTAAAGGGTGCAATAGTTACCGGGCTACCGGGCATTGCACTGCAGTTGGTATTAATACCGGTTCTGGTATTCATGATTGAGAGGGGAACGCTTTATGAGAGATCTGGAGACAGCAACAGAAAGGCTTAAAGAAAGCAGCGATTCGCTTATAGTGGTAAAGGACGGTCATGTACTGCTGAGCAAAGATGAGGGGGGAATAAGGCCCCTTTTTAATGCCCTTTCAGAGCTGGGAGAGGATATGAAAGGAAGCTGCATAGCCGATAAGGTTATAGGCAAGGCGGCGGCTGCCCTGTGCGTGTTTGCGGGAGCTGCCGGAGTTTATACGCCGGTTATGAGCAAGGCTGCCGTCAGGCTGCTTGCGGATAATGGTATTGTATATTCAATGGACCTATTGGTGCCGGGGGTCCTTAACAAGGACAAGGCCGACCTTTGTCCTCTGGAGAAAATGACTGCGAATACCGATGATTATCGGAAAATTTATGAGATGGTAAAGGGATTTGTTGGGAAACCCTTTAAGTAAGGTCACAGATTACCGGTACTAGGTGCTAGTTGGTAGCTGGAAGTTGGAAGACGGCAGGACTTGGTAGTTGGGAGAATGCTGAAGTGGGGGATGACGTTGGGGAAGAATGAGCTGAAGGATTTTGCATTAAGGGCCAGAAATAACCTTATTGAGCAGGTTGCCCAAAGGGCAGCCCTTTTTGGTATTACCTGGGACACGATGGAAAGGGACGAGGGAGCCAACCCGGGCTCCCAGACTGAAACGAATTTCTATGGTCCGCCGGAGGCAGGCGAAGCCAGAAGAACCGTTTCCGTGACTGCACTTCGCAGGGATGTGCAGGAAAGGGGCTTTGAACGGGTGATTGAGGACGCCGCCTGCATCTGGTTTAACCGTTTGGTCTGCCTGTGGTATATGGAGGTAAACGGTTATTTACCGCCCGAAAAAGCTATTTTTGCCCCGCAAAAAAGGTCCAAGGAACAGACAGAGATAAAAGGCTCGACTGTTATAATTTTCCTCGATGAAGAAAGGGGATATAAAGGGAAAAGTCCCGGCGACGAGGGTGAAGGGTTATTCAGGTACAAAATAATAAGGCGGTGCGAAGAGTTCTCGGAAATAATGCCTTTTTTGTTCGCTGACAGCCTTGGTTATGAAAGGCTGCTTTTGCCGGATTGTCTTATCGGGGAAAGCTCGGTTGTCCGGGATATGGTGGAGCACTTGGACCGGGAGGATTTTCTGGACAATGTGCAGATAACCGGGTGGCTGTATCAGTATTTCATATCCCCTAAAAAGGATGAGGTCTACGAGGGGCTCAGGAAAAACAAAAAAATAGCCAAGGAGGATATCCCCGCGGCAACCCAGCTTTTTACCCCCGATTGGATAGTAAAATACATGGTAGAGAACTCCCTGGGGAGACTGTGGCTGGCCAGCCATCCCGAAAGCAGGCTTAAGTCTGGCTGGTACTATTACATAGAGGAGGCGGAGCAGTCGGTTGAAGCGGCGGAGCGGATGCCGATGGTGGCGGAAAGGAAACTGTCTTCCGAGGATATTAAGGTTATGGACCCAGCGATGGGCAGCGGGCATATACTTGTATATGCCTTTGATGTGATGTATGAGATATACCTTTCCCAGGGTTACAAAAGAGAACAGATTCCCGCTCTTATAATAGAAAACAATCTTTACGGCCTGGATATTGACGACAGGGCATCAAGCCTTGCATGTTTTGCTCTTATGATGAAGGCAAGAAGCAGGGACAAGGATTTTTTGCTTAAAGGAATAAGGCCAAATCTTTATGCTTTGCGAGAAAGCGGTGACCTGGACGTAGGCGACGCAATGCCGCTGGCAGCAAAGGGCCAGGGGCTACAGGTACAGGAGGAGTGCACAAATGATTTGAATCGGCTTTTGGAAGCTTTCCGCGATGCCCGGGAATTTGGCTCCGTAATAAAACTTCCGGATATGGACCTGGAGCGGCTGCAGGGATGGTGGGAAGGCCTTGGCGGGCATAAGCGGCGGTATACCGACGGGCTGGCGATTCCGCCTATTATGTACAATAGGGTGTCAATCCTTATAAACAAGGCAAAGGCCTTGCAGGGAAAATACCACGTGGTGGTCACCAATCCCCCCTACATGGGCATAAGGGGTATGAATTCCCGGCTTGCCGACTACCTTAACATCCATTATAGATATTCAAAACATGACCTGTTTACCGTTTTTATGGACCTTGCGCTACAAATGACCGTGGAAGGGGGCTTTCTGGCACTAATAAACCAGCACTCCTGGATGTTTCTGTCAAGCTACAGGAAGTTCAGAGAGAAATTTTTGCAGCAGTGTTGCATCTGCAGCATGCTGCACTTAGGTTCCGGGGTTTTCGAGGGAAACGTAGGAACCATAGTCCAGTCCACCGCCTTTGTGGCAAGAAGGGTGCAGACAAAGGGTTACCGCTCGGTATTCATAGACCTGCAGAGCTGCGGGGGTTCCGATGCAAAGGAGAGGGCACTGCTTGCCCCGGATTTGGATTGCGGTGAAACAAAAAGGTACACGACATGCGTATCCGACCTTGAGGGTATCCCGGGCAGACCTATTGCCTACTGGGCCCATCAAAGAATAGTCCGTGCCTTTGCGGACAACAAGAAGCTGGGGGACCTAGCAAAGCCAAGGCAGGGGATGGCCACCTCCGACAACAACCGGTTTGTAAGATACTGGTACGAGGTGCCCTTTTACAGAATCGGCTTCGGATGCGGCGATGCAGCCAAAGCCCTTCAAAGCGGTCGCCGGTGGTTCCCCTACAACAAGGGTGGTGCCTACAGAAAATGGTACGGAAACAATTCCTTTGTGGTCAACTGGGAAGAGGACGGCAGGGAGATTAAGGACCTGGCGGCATCCCTGTACGGTAACCATAGCAGGACCATAAAGAACATAGGGCATTACTTCAGGGAGGCAATTACCTATACGTTTATATCCACCAACCTGGGCGTAAGGTATTCGCCTCCGGGGTTTATATTTGACGTTGCGGGCTCATCCATATTTGCCCCGGAAGGGGACCTTTACATATTACTGGCTTTTTTGTGCAGCAAGGTCTCAAAAATGTTTCTTGAGGTACTAAACCCTACATTTAATATTCAGGTGGGCGATATTAAGAATTTGCCTGTTGTGGATATAAAGGATGATACACTAAGGGACAAAATAGTACGGCTTTCCCGGGAAAACATAGAAATATCCAGAACCGACTGGGATTCAAAGGAAACCTCCTGGAATTTTAAAAGGCATCCGCTTATAGAATACAAAGAAGGTGCAGGGACCATTGAAGGGGCCTACTCAAACTGGTTGCAGCAGGCTAAAGGACTGATAGAACGGCTGAGGCGAAATGAAGAGCAGTTAAACGGTATATTCATACAGCTTTATGGGCTGCAGCAAAGCCTTACACCTACAGTGGAGGACAAGGATATTACAATACGGAAACCGGATCGGGATGAGGCGGTAAAGTCCTTCATATCCTATGCGGTGGGTTGTATGTTCGGACGATATTCCCCCGGCGCGGAGGGCCTTATTTCTGGGGGCGGCCCCTTCCACCCTGGTAAATATAAAGGCTTTGCGGTGAAGGAGGATAATATAATACCCATAACGGATTCTGAGTGTTTTAAGGACAATTTGTTAAGCCTTTTTATTAGTTTTGTGGGGACGGTCTTCGGAAGGGAAAACCTTACCCAAAACTTGGAGTTTATTGCCCGTAGCCTTGGCGCAAAACAGGGTGAAACCGCCGGAGCGGCCATCGGAAGGTATCTGGAAAAAGTCTTTTATAAAGACCACTTGTCTATGTATAACAGAAGGCCTGTGTACTGGTTATTTCATTCGGGCAGAGAAAACGGTTTCAAGGCCCTTGTTTATATGCACCGATACAAATCCTCAACCCTTTCGGTGATGCGGGAGAAGTACCTGAGGAGAGTTATCGCGTTTTACCGGAATGAGCTAAACTGCAAAGAGAAGCCCATTCCCGGGGTTAGTGGACCGTCGGAGGCAAAGAGGGCGGAGAAAAGAAGGGAAACTCTTAGGAAACGGCTGGATGAATGCATTGTATACGACAGGGCACTTCTACGGGCAATCCGGGAGGGTATAACAATAAATCCCGATGATGGTGTTATCAACAACTATATTAAGTTCCAGAATGTGCTGGCAGAAGGCCGGGAAAAGGGTCAGTCCATAAGGGTGAATCTGCTAGCGCAAAGGGAGTTCTGATAAGCCTGTATAAAAATTATCTTTACAACAGGTTAAAACAATGGTATATTAATATTTAAATATACTAAAAGTTTCTGTAGTATTATGTATAATAATTAACTATTTACAACATTTTTTTCAGTGCTTCTACCATCGTTCTTTGAAAACCTCATTAGAGAACAGTTGGCATATTAAAATATTCCAAGCCGATTCTTACTTACTGAGGTCAATTTGTTAAGAAATAAATTCAAAAAAAAGCACATCAGTTATCTTACCAAGCCAAATAAAAATTCCCTATTGAACAATTTCACTATTTGTTAGGCTCCAAGCATAAAATAACCAGAATCAACATAACTAGTTTTTTAAATTCAACACCTATAAGCATATTATTATATTTTTCGAGCACCTTAAGTTGTCAATTATTACATAAAATGGAACGAAAACGGTTTCTGCTTTAATCCGATGGCCCCCCAAAATACCTTAGGGGTCAGACGGTATAAACAAAGTTCTTATCTTCAGGGGGAGTTTTAACTACCTCTGAAGGTTAGAAATAGTTATCCGTAGGTCTAGTGCCACTTATAAGCCGTTTACGCCAGTAGTTCTAGCATTGCGTCTTTTGCAATGCGTAGAAATATCAGTGCAAAGCTAGAAGCGGGAGTCTTAGTGGCGGTTAGTCATCGGATAAAACAAATTAAATTAAGGAGGTAGGATTGATGGCAAAAAGACTTTGGATTTTGGCGTTTGCAGTTGTACTTATAGCGTCCGGAGTTTTTGGATGCTCGCCCACCCCACCGGCTGGAGACGAAGAAAAACCGGACGGAGCCGAGGCTCCGCAGTTTGACGGAGAAATACTGGTAGGCATAATGGTACCTGTTACCGGCTCGGAGGCAACATACGGTCAGGATATGGAGAATGCGATGAAAATCGCAGCAGATGAGATAAATGCAGCAGGCGGTATACTAGGCAAGGAATTAAAATTCACTCTGGGTGATGACGGCTGCGACCCACAGATGTGTACTGCAGCAGCCAGTAAGCTGGTATCTTCCGAAGTTGTGGCTGTACTCGGGGGCTACTGCTCCGGAGCAACTATACCCGCGCTGAAGATTTATGGGGACGCTAAGGTACCCTTTATCATTACAGCGGCAAACTCTACCGAGCTAATAAAAGAGAACCCGGGCTGGGCATTTATGATAAACAGCCCCGGCTATCATCAGGCGGATGCAGCGGCAAATTGCTTTGAAAGGCTTGACGTTTCCAAGTTGGCCTTCGTTCACCAAGGAGACGGTTTCTCCGAGAACTTAGCGGAGCTTACAAGGGATGAATGGCTAAGCAGAGGCCATGAGGTTGTGGCCTATGACGTAGTTAACAAGGGCGAGCAGGACTTCTCGTCGCTCGTTACCAAGATTAGGTCCTCGGGAGCGGAAGGGGTCTACTGGACAGCCTATCACGCCGATGGTGCCATGTTAATAATGCAGCTTCGTCAGGGTGGTTATACCGGTGAAATAACCGTTGCTGATGGTTCCAGTTCGGTGCAACTTCTGGAGATTGCCGGAGCAGCCGGCGAAGGCGTATACTGCACATCGCCCCCGGTTGTTGACTATCTGCCGGCGGCACAGAGGTTTATTTCCGCGTATAATACGAAACACAATCAGGAGCCGGGCCCCTATGCAGGCCTTGCCTATGACGGTACCTACCTACTGGCGGATGCCATTGAAAGAGCGGGAAGCACCGACCCGGATGCAATTCGTGATGCATTGGCAGCGACCGAAAACTTCGAAACCCTTTGTGCAACTATCACCTTTACACCGGAAAACGTGCTTGAGAAGAGCAACTTCATGATTCTTAAAGGTGAAGGAGGCAAATGGACTCTAATAGAATAAACCTTTTGGCGCAGGACGGGGGCATTTTGCCCCCGGCCTTGCGTATACCTCCAATATACGAAAGGGTGAGCTTATGTCTTTACAAGAGATTGTAATTCAACAGTTATTCAACGGCTTGCTTTTGGGGTCCTTTTACGGGCTGGTAGCCCTGGGCTATTCCATGGTTTACGGTATTATAAGGCTGCTGAACTTTGCCCATGCAGATATATATATGGTGGGAGGTTTTTGCAGTTTATCTTTGTTAACTTTTTTTGGAGGAACCTTCATTGGTAACGGCTGGCTTGGAATAATTGTATCCATGTTCATTACTATGATAATAGTTGGCCTGCTGGGGGTCGTAATAGAAAGGGTTGCCTACAAGCCATTGCGGGAGGCGCCAAGACTTTCACTTCTTATATCCGCATTGGGCGTTTCAATGATTTTATACAATTCTGCGATGGTAGTTACTTCCGGCGAATACCGGCCCTATAAAACCGGGTTGAGTTATGAAGGATTTTCAATAGGCAGCGTTTTTATTACCCATACCCAGGCTATATTGATAGTAGCGGCGGTTATTCTCATGCTAATTCTTCATCTGTTTATAACAAGGACCATGTATGGAAAGGCGATGCGGGCAATTTCCATGGACCGTGACTGTTGCCGCCTTATGGGAGTTAACGTCAACAAAATAATAGCCCTTACTTTTTTTGTTGGTACTGCGCTGGCTGCCTCTGCGGGAATGATGGCGGGGGTTTATTATGGAAGCCTGCATTTTTATATGGGCTTTGTTATAGGAATTAAAGCCTTTACCGCCGCAGTTATAGGCGGGATAGGAATAATTCCCGGTGCTATGCTGGGCGGGCTGATGCTGGGTCTTTTGGAATCCTTCGGAACACAGATCCCTTTTATTGGCTCGGCGTGGAAGGATGTATTTTCCTTTATAATATTAATACTTATTTTGATATTCAAACCAACGGGGCTTTTGGGTAAAAAAGAAAGCGAGAGGATGTAGAGCCTATGAAAGAAAAACAGACATGCTTACAGAGCGCATCTGCTCAGACGGCTATAAAACGTAAAAACCCTTTGGCACAGCTTATTGACAGGCTGTATGTGTTGTTTGATGATAAAAAGGTACGTTACGGCGTTTTGGCGGTTGCCGTTGCGGCGCTTATTTACCTGCCTATAAACAGTAGCATGTATATTACGGAGGTTATGACAACCTTCTGGTTTAATGTAGTTGTATGCCTTGGTCTGAATATAATAGTCGGATTTGCCGGGCTTCTTAGCCTTGGCTATGCGGCCTTTTTTGCCGTTGGAGCCTATACAACCGGAATTCTTATTTTACATTACGGGATAAGCTTTTGGCTTACGCTGCCAGTGAGTGTTGTTATGGCGATAATCGCCGGACTGGCAATAGGCGCGCCTACCCTTAAACTAAGAAGTGATTACCTTGCAATAGTGACGCTGGGTTTCGGCGAGATAATCAGGCTGGCAGCCAGAAACATGGAAATTACCGGCCGGGCCACCGGACTGGTCGGAATAAGCAGGCCCAGTTTTTTTGGCATTGCTATGTTAAGGATAGACCATTTTTATTACTCTTTTTTGGTATTGGCTATTCTGGCGATTTTTGTATCGTACAGGCTGCAGGATTCGAGACTGGGAAGGGCGTGGAAATGTATAAGAGAGGATGAGGACGCTGCCGAAGCAATGGGCATTAATGTGGTTGCAGTCCGACTTCTTGCCTTTATTATCGGGTCCGTATTCGGAGCATTGGCAGGCTCCTTTATGGCCATTAAAATGACTGCGATTTCACCCGAATCCTTTCTGTTTACCCAGTCGGTTATGATTTTGCTGGCGGTTGTGCTCGGGGGTATGGGAAAGATTCCGGGCGTAATACTCGGCGCATTTGTGGTGGTTATTTTTCCCGAAGTTTTCAGGGGTATTGGGATGTACAGGATGCTAATTTTCGGTGTGGTATTGTTAGCTTTGATGATTTACCGTCCCCAGGGACTGTGGCCTGAACGCAATACCTAAAACTTATCGTAGGGGAAAAATTTATTTCGGACGGGGTGAACAATGATGATTCTAGATATTAAAGATTTAACATTAAGGTTTGGAGGACTTACGGCGGTTAACAAAGTAAGCTTTGGAATCGAAGAGGGTTCTATAGAGAGTCTTATAGGGCCCAACGGCGCGGGAAAAACATCGCTATTTAATTGCCTGACCGGTTTCTATAAACCCCAGGAAGGGGACGTACTTTTTGAGGGAAAGAGTTTATTAAAATTGAGACCCCATAAAATAACCGCCCTGGGGATGGCAAGGACATTCCAGAACCTCCGATTGTTTAAAAATCTGACGGTTATGGAAAACGTTATGTCGGGGATGCACTGCCGTGCATCGTCCGGTGTGGCCGGGGCCATTTTAAGGCCTCCCGCCCAGAGGGCGGAGGAAAAAAGGATTAGGGATGTAGCATTGGAATGCATGGAATTCGTTGGCATATTGGACTTTAAAAACAGGTTGGCAAAGAACCTTCCCTACGGTGACCAGAGAAGGGTGGAGTGGGCAAGGGCGCTGGCAACTCAGCCAAAGCTCCTTCTGCTTGATGAACCGGCCGCCGGGTTAAACTATGATGAAAAAATGCAGCTTATTGAGCTGATAAGGAGAATCCGGGACGAAAGAAAGATTACTGTGTTCCTTATTGAGCACGATATGGGACTTGTGATGAAGGTTTCGGAGAAAATATTTGTAATCGACTATGGTACTAAAATTGCGGAGGGAACCGCGCAGGAAGTACAAAATAACCCAAGGGTAATTGAAGCATATCTGGGGAAAGAGGAGGAGACGGCAGTATGAGTGAAGTAGTCCTTTCCCTGAAAAATCTTGAAACCCGGTACGGGCAGATATATGCGCTAAAGGGTATCAGCCTGGATATCCGGGAAGGGGAGATAGTAACGCTTCTTGGTTCAAACGGTGCGGGGAAAAGTACCACCTTAAAAACAATTTCCAGCCTGGTGCCGGCCTGCGGCGGAAAGGTGGAATTCTACGGCAAGGACATCACAAATGCTCCGCCCCACTCGATAGTCGAGATGGGAGTTATACATGTCCCGGAAGGAAGAAGAATTTTCAAGGAACTTAACGTTACCGAAAACCTGGAGCTTGCTTCCTTTACTCTGAAGGATGATGCAGAAAGAAAGCGAAGGATTGAAAACGTGTTCGAGCTGTTTCCCGTTCTTGCGGAACGGCGCAAACAAATGGGGGGACTTTTATCCGGCGGCGAGCAGCAGATGCTTGCCATAGGGCGCGCACTTATGCCTGACCCGAAAATAGTACTCCTTGATGAGCCTTCTATGGGCCTCGCTCCTATAATAGTTCAGGGTATAATGGATATTATCAAAACGATAAACGATAGGGGAACCACAATACTGCTTGTGGAGCAGAACGCAAAGGTTGCGCTTAAACTGGCCGATAGGGGGTACGTGCTGGAAACTGGCGAAATAGTCATGGAAGGGGACGCGGATAAGCTCAGTAAAGACGACAGCATTGTAAAGGCGTATCTGGGGCATTAGCAAGACCGATAAAGGTGTCGGGGGAGAACTCTCCCGGTGCCTTTTTTATAAATGGACAAATACTTTGAAATATCACCTAAGGTGGAGGGATTCTTTGAGAGATACAAAGGAAGACCGGGACGATATATTAGAGCTTACCTCGCTGGCGGTGGTACTGGCAGCTAAGGTAGAACAGGAACTACGTTGGTGAAATGTAGTTTTTATGTAATGATGGCGTCCCGATATTAGGACAACAGCTCATTATTGATATACCATTTGTCCCGCAATTGGGATGCGGAGGAAAGGGGACACACCGAATTGCGATGTGTGAAGTGAGAAGCCATAGGAATGTCCCCGATTGATAAGCTCCCGGGTCAGGAGCGATGAGCTGCGAACTACCAACTATTAAATATATACAACGTGCTTAAGACTTTATTTCTCCTAGTGTGTCATCCTGAGCGATAGCGAAGGATCTTGCTATAGCTAAATGTCTATCTCCAAGTAAGATTCTTTGGGCTTCGCTTCTTCGGAATGACAGATAAAAGAATGTAATATTATTAATGCGTTATATATAATTGGTATGATTATTGCTTTACTTAAAGATAAAAGGTGGACAATGAACCGTCCCTTGTTCGAGAGAACCGTTTCCTTGGGCGGTGGGATTTCCATAGTTGGGGGTACTTTATGGCAACAGGAACGATTTTTAACATTCAGAAATATTCCATCCACGACGGGCCGGGTATCCGTACAACCGTTTTTCTAAAGGGTTGCCCTCTAAGCTGCTGGTGGTGCCACAACCCGGAAAGCCAGAGGTATGGTCCTCAGCTCGTTTTATGGAAGGAAAGGTGTATCGGGTGCGGCGATTGCACTAAGGCCTGTCCCGAGGATGCGATTCTTCCAGAAAACACACCTCCGATTATTGACGAGGATAAGTGCAGCTGCTGCGGGGCCTGTGCAAGGGTATGTCCCGCTACCGCTCTTGAAATAATAGGGAAGGCGGTGACTTCCGAATACGTAATGAAGGAAATAGAAAAGGACCTGATTTTTTACGACCAGTCGGGCGGGGGAGTGGCATTTTCGGGCGGGGAGCCACTTATGCAGCCGGAGTTTCTTAAAAGTCTCCTGAAGGAGTGTAAGAAGAGGGATATCCATACCGTCGTTGACACTTCGGGTTATGCAAACTGGGAAATATTATCGGCGGTTTCAGGTATCACCGACCTGTTTCTTTATGATATTAAGCATATGGACGATGCAGTACATACAAAAACCGTCGGTGTATCAAACAGGGTTATCCTGGAAAACTTGAGGAAACTGGCCTGGATTCATAATAATATAAATATAAGGATTCCGCTGGTGCCGGGGATAAACGATGACCAGACCAACATACATGAAACGGCACAGTTTATTTCTTCAATTAATATAAAGGATGTAAATATACTTCCCTATCACAGAACCGGCATAGACAAATACGGAAGACTGGGAAGGGAGTACAGGGTTGCGGATGTGCGGGAACCCTCGAAGGAGTACGTAGAAAGTATTGGAAAGGTATTCGTCGGATACGGACTGAGTGTAAAGATTGGAGGTTGAAAACATGAACGGAAGGGTAAAAAGCTTAAGGAAGCAGAGCATCGAAACGGTACCGTGTATATCAATCGAACGGGCGGTGCTTGTTACAGAGGCCTATAAAGAGTACTCGGGAAAAGTGTCGGTGCCAATGCTAAGGGCCCTTACCTTCAAGCACCTTATGGAGAACAAGGCGATATGCATAAACCCCGGCGAGCTTATAGTAGGAGAAAGGGGGCTCGGCCCCCAGGCAACGCCTACCTATCCGGAATTATGCTGCCATACAGTAGAGGACCTGGAGATAATAGACGACCGTGACAAGATTTTTTTCAAAGTAAGCAATGAAGTAAAGGATATACAAAGAGATAAAATAATACCCTACTGGAAGGGACGCTCCATAAGGGAAAAAATATTCGGCCACATGTCGAACGAGTGGCTGGACTGCTATAACGCAGGCATCTTTACCGAGTTTATGGAACAGAGGGCCCCTGGGCATACCGTTGCCGACGGGAAGATATACAAAAAGGGTTTCCTTGACTTTAAAGCTGACATAGAAAAAAGCCTCCAAAGCGTTGACTACCTTAACGACCCTGAGGCCTACGAAAAACAGGAGCAGCTTAAGGCAATGCGACTTTGTGCCGATGCCATTATTGCCTATGCTAACAGGCACGCGGAAAAGGCTGCGGAACTGGCTGCAGATGAAAAGGACCCGGTAAGAAAGAAGGAATTGGAAAGGATAGCGAAAGTTTGCTCCCATGTTCCAGCCCATGCTCCCAGGAATTTTTGGGAGGCACTACAGGCGTACTGGTTTGTTCACATCGGCGTAATAACAGAGCTGAACACATGGGATTCTTTTAACCCGGGCAAACTGGACCAGCACCTGTATCCCTTCTATAAAAAGGGTATAGGGGAGGGTACGCTGACCCGGGAGAGGGCATTGGAACTGCTGGAATGCTTTTGGGTAAAATTCAACAACCAGCCCGCCCCGCCCAAGGTGGGTGTAACACTGGCTGAAAGCGGAACCTATACCGATTTTGCCAATATAAACATAGGCGGGATAAAACCCGATGGCTCGGACGGGGTAAACGAGGTATCCTATATGCTGCTTGAAGTTATAGGCGATATGAAGATACTGCAACCCAGCACCAATGTTCAGGTGAGCCAGAAAAACCCCGACAGGTTTGTCAAAAAAGCCTGCGAGGTAATCCGTATGGGTATGGGCTTCCCTTCGGTGTTCAATACCGATGCGGTTGTAAAAGAACTTATGCGCCAGGGCAAGACAATTGAGGATGCAAGGTGCGGCGGCACCAGCGGCTGTGTCGAGATTGGCACCTTTGGCAAGGAGGCCTATATACTCACCGGCTATTTCAATATACCCAAGGTGTTGGAGATAACCCTGTATAACGGCACCGACCCCAGAACCGGCAAAAGAATAGGGCTGGAAACCGGAGACCCGGCAAGCTTTGAGAGCTACGACCAGCTGTTTGAAGCCTTTGAAAAGCAGATGCGTCATTTCCTGGATATCAAGATACGGGGCAACAACATAATAGAAAAGCTGTACGCTACCAATATGCCGGCACCCTTCCTTTCCATTATTGTGGATGACTGCATAAAGAAGGGGAAGGACTACAACGCGGGGGGTGCCAGGTACAACAGCAACTATATACAGGGAGTGGGAATAGGTACCATAACTGACTGCCTGTCGGCAGTAAAGTACCATGTATTCGATAACAAAACAATGACCATGGAAGGGTTGCTAGAAGCACTTGGAGACGATTTCAAAGGTCATGAGAAGATAAGGCAGCTGCTTGTTAACAAAACGCCCAGGTACGGGAACGACGACGATTACGCCGATTATTTAATGGTATCGGTTTTCCAAACATTCTTTGGGCTGGTGGACGGCAGGAAGAACCTAAAGGGTGGCAGTTACCGGATAAACATGCTGCCCACCACCTGCCACATATATTTTGGTTCTGTAACGGGAGCTACCCCCGACGGCCGCAGGGCGGCCTATCCCCTGTCCGAGGGCATCTCGCCGGTACAGGGGGCGGATAGGAACGGGCCGACGGCGGTTATCAAGTCTGCCTCCAAGATGGACCACATAAAGACTGGTGGTACGCTGCTCAACCAAAAATTTTCTCCCCAGGTGCTGGAGGGGGAGGAGGGCCTTGAAAAACTTACCCACCTTATCCGGTCCTACTTCAGATTGGAAGGGCATCATATACAGTTTAACGTGGTTAGTGCTGATACGCTGAGGGATGCCCAGAATAACCCCGGGAACTACGGTGGGCTTATTGTCAGGGTGGCGGGGTACAGCGACTATTTCAACAACCTGAGCAAAGAGCTGCAGGACGAGATAATAACAAGGACCGAGCACTGCTCGTTTTAAAATTTTATCCACCCAACGTTATGTCCTGCTTATCGTACCACTGGAGGGCTGAGTAAAGGTGATCCGGCTTAAAGTCCGGCCAGTAATCCTCTATCACATAAAAGTCCGAGTATATGGACTGTACCGGCAAAAATCCGCTCAGTCTCCTCCTGCCGCCCCAACGTATAATGAGGTCAACCCGGGATACGTCACTGGATTTCAGATGTTTTTTAAGGTCTATTGGTTTTCTGATTCCCATAAGGTTGTTTAGGTCCCATTCCCAGCCGTAGTTAACCAGAAAATTAACCCGCATGCCCCCCTTACCCATGGTTGTCCTGCGGGTAAAATTAAGTAGTTCCTTCGGGAACATGGACGAATCGGTATTGCCAACCACAAGCAGGTCTGCATCCTGCGTAGCCAGTAGTTCCACCGCCATTATGCAGGCCTTGGTGAAGGCGCAGGTCTGTACCGACGGCCTTTTTGTATTGTCCATTGTAAATCCGTAATAGGTAAGCTCCTGGACACCGAGGTCCCTGCATAGGGTAAAAAGCTTAAGCCCTGGGTCAAGGCCCTTTGCGTACCCCATTTCCTTGTGTAGGCCCTTTTCCAATGCCCATCTTCTATTTCCGTCCGGGATAATACCTATATGCCCCGGAATCCTCATTTTTTTTGCACCTCCGGTAAAATATATCAGTATTATTTCCCCTAATAAAAATAATATCCGGTTTTACAGCCGCTACCGGTACTCCAGCCCTTCTGAGGAGGGGTACTGACGGCACTGGACTTTCGAATAGGATATTTATCCCGGAGGGTATTTATATATAGTTAGTCTCCCCTTGGCGGCCTCTGCCCATGATACTGGTAGTAATCCACCTTTATTCTGCCGTTATACAGCTTTCTTTTACGGTCGGCCTTCCTCCCAAAAAGGGCTTCAAAGTCCTCCTCTGAGGTAAGCACGTATACCGACCAGGTATTGTTATGAGAGAGTTTTTTGCCCATATCACGGTACAGGGTATGTACCTGTTGGGGACTGCCCAACCTTTCGCCGTAGGGGGGATTGGTAATAACTATGCCGTAATCTTCGGCTATTTCAAGCTGCGAAAAGGGTATAGCCCGGAACTCGATACAGTCGTCCACACCGCAGTTAACAGCATTTTGCCTGGCCGTTTCTACTGCTTTTGAATTGATGTCCGAACCCCTTATACGTATCCGGGCATCCTGGTCTATAGACTTAAGGGCCTCAACCCGAGCCTGTTTCCACAGGTCCTTGCCCACCTTCGGCCAATACTCCGACGCAAAACTTCTGCCCAGGCCAGGAGCTATGTTTCGTCCAACCATGGCTGCTTCTATTGGTATTGTTCCTGAGCCGCAAAAAGGGTCGACAAGCAGCCTTTCCCTGTTCCAGAAGCTAAGGTTTACAAGTGCTGCCGCCAGCGTCTCCTTTATGGGTGCCTCCACCGAATGGTGCCGGTAGCCCCTTTTATGGAGGCCAGTGCCGCTGGTGTCTATGGTGAGGGTTGCAATATCCTTTAAAAGTGAAACCTGGATGGTAAACTCCGGCCCCGTTTCATTGAACCAATCCTTTTTGTACCTTTGTTTCATCCTTTCCACCACTGCTTTTTTGACAATTGCCTGGCAGTCCGGAACGCTGAAAAGCTTCGACTTTATCGACTTTCCTGTAACTGTAAATTTGCCGTCTTCTGTGATCCAATCGTCCCAGGGCAGAGCCTTTGTTCCTTCAAAGAGGTCTTCGAAACTAAGGGCCTTGAATTCACCCATTTTGAGCAGCACCCTGTCGGCTGACCTAAGCCACAGGTTGGCCTTGGGTATTGCGTCAAGGTCGGCGAAAAAGGTAACTTTACCGTCCTCGGTAACAAGGTCTGTATATCCAAGGTTTACGACTTCTCTTTTTACGACCGCCTCCAGACCAAAGGTGGCGGTAGCTATGAGTTCAATATTAGACATAGGCACTCCTTATACGTGGATTTTTTGTTATTATAACACAACAACCTGGGATTGTATCCAATTAATAGTCAAATTAAGTCTTCGGGTGGCTTAGACACCAAAAAAATGATATATTTAAGTGAATGCGAAACATTAACCAACAACCTGGGGAGGGCAAGGACTTGATAGTATTAGACGCTTTACAGAGCACCTTCACAATTATAACTATAGTTTCTATTTCATATTACCTGACTTCCAAGGGGTGGTTTAACCAGGACACAGCAAATAGGAAGGTTCCTACTGGGTCCTTTAACGGCTTTTTTAATATTATGCCCTGTCGCGCTTCCGGTTCTGATGAAAAAAGTGTTTATAATAGAGGCCGCAATGCCCGTCATGACTCAAGTTGCCATAGTTGCCCAAACCTATGGAGCAGATCACAGATATGCAACTCTGGCGGTGGCAGTTACAACAATACTTGGTATGGCTTTTATCCCCATATACATGCTTTCGTTAGGTGGTATATAAAAGAGGATCTGGCTTAATAAATATAAAGGAGGGTGCTTATGAGACGAAGAGATAAGGAAATAATCGACAGGGCTCTTATTGACATAATATTAGAGGCGGCGGTTGTCTGCAGGATCGCACTCTGTGAAGATGACAGGCCTTACATAGTACCAATGAATTTTGCCTACTGGGACGGCTACCTATTCTTACACTCCGCTGGCGAGGGGAAAAAGATTGACATTTTGAAAAAGAATCAAAACCTGTGTTTTGAAGTGGATACCGAATGCGAGCCAGTCCCGGCGGATAAACCCTGCGACTGGAGTATGAAATATTACAGCGTGATTGGGTTTGGAAGGGCTGTTCTTGTTGAAGGCATTGAAGAAAAGAAAAAGGGCCTCGACGTAATAGTAGAAAAATATTCAGGCAAACCTTACACCCATTACACTGAGGAGATGCTGGACAGGCTGGTGGTAATAAAGGTTGAAATAGAAAACATTACCGGCAAAATGTCAAAGGGCTGATACTTCACAATTGACAGGGCTTGGGGACGATTGGTTAACATAAATTGTACGTTGCTATTTATGCCGTACTCCCTTATCATTTTTACTATAACCGGAAGGGGGAACGGCATGAACATACTATCGAAAATAAAGAAAATTGCAGCAGCAGGTACCGCCCTTATTATAATTACCGGCCTTGTCTTTGGCGGGTATACTTATGCCAAGGGCAAAAGGTTTAACATGACATATATGTATTTTGGAGACACCCAGGCCTTTATAAGAAACGTGGACAAAGCCGGCGGTGACCTTGATACGGTATCGCCCAGCTATTTCGGCCTGGATGATGCAGGGAACCTCGTTCTTAACGGTATCACAGACAAGGGGTTTGTAAAGGCAATGGAGGAGAGGGATATAAGGGTTATTCCTTTCCTAAGCAACCACTGGGACAGGGTAAAGGGCAGGGCTGCTCTGGCAAACAGAAAAGCACTGGCCAAGCAGGTTGCGGATGCGGTGATGGAATACGGTTTTGACGGGGTCAATGTGGACATAGAAAACGTTACCGAAGCCGACCGGGAAGCCTATACGGATTTTGTAAGGCTTGTAAGGGAGGAACTGCCGAGCAGAAAGGAAGTATCGGTTGCGGTGGCGGCCAATCCAAAGGGAATCAATACAGGATGGCAGGGCTCTTACGACTATGAAGCGTTGGCACGGTATAGTGATTACCTTATGATAATGGCCTACGATGAAAAAAGCGAGGGGGATGTACAAGGGCCGGTGGCAAGCATTTCCTTTGTTGAAGACGCGATTAAATACGCCCTTCAGTATGTACCTGCGGGAAAAATAGTTCTGGGTATTCCCTTTTACGGCCGGTACTGGAAGGCGGGGCAGAAATACGGAGGCTACGGACTGCACTTAAACAAGGTTCAGGAAATGCTGGACAGGTATAACGGAAGGGTGGATTTTGACGAGTATGCCGCTTCCCCAAAAGCGACCATTACAATAAGCCCCGGATACGGAAACTACAGGGTGTCCGGCAGGACTTTTACTCCCGGGACCTATGTAATATGGTTTGAAAACCAGCAATCAATACAGCATAAACTGAGGTTGGTACAGAAATACGGACTTAAAGGTGCCGGCAGTTGGAGTCTCGGCCAGGAAACGGATGATACCTGGGAGTATTTCGGGCTTTGGTTAAACGGTAGCTGGTTTGTGGACAGCTACGGGCACTGGGCCCAGGATGAGATCGCCGATATGGAGGAAAAGGGATGGATGCAGGGTGTATCCAGCACCCATTTCGCTCCCGAAAGGCCGCTTACCAGGGCACAGGCTGCGGCCATAATGGTAAGGGCTCTGGACCTTGGAGAAGATCGGGCAACCGGTTCCTATACTGATGTTACCGATCATCACTGGGCTTTTAAGGAGATAGGCATAGCCCAGCAGCATGGCATAATGCAAGGTAAGGGTAGCGGAAGGTTTGGCCCCGAAGACCCGCTGACTAGGGAAGAGATGGCGGTAATCCTGGAAAGAATAATAGACATTGACGAAGAAGACCGGGACGAAGAGGAGGTCTCCTTTAGGGATGTAGACCGGGGCCGGTGGTCCTATCCGGCCATTGATGCGATGAGCCGCCGGGAGATTTTTATGGGGTATGATGACGGAACATTTAAGCCCTTCGAGAGAATAACCAGGGGACAGATGGCGGCTCTTATGAGCAGGATTGCCAGCGATATTGATTAAGGAATAAAGACCTTGCATCTTGAATGGTTGGATTTGGCATAATATAATAGTAATAGCCCAACGGGGACGCATCCCTTTGTGGTGATTGCCAGTTGTTGTTAGGGCTTCATGAATACCCGCTTATGCGGACACGCATGTGCATATTGTTCATGAGGCCCCTTTATTTAAAGGATGATGTATGTCATGCCGGGGACCAGTCCCGGCCAGATACTGTTATCCATGATCTAAATCAAAGGGAAGGTGATACAATGTCAGTATTCAAAGGGCCTGCCCATATAGGTATTCATACCAGGAATATGGAAAGGTCAAAGGCTTTCTACATAGAAAACCTTGGGTTTAAACTTGAGAACGAGGCCAGGCTTGAAAAACCGGGTAACCAGTGGCTTAACCTCTCCTTCCTGCGTTTGGGTTCCATGCTTATAGAGCTGATAGAGCCCTCCGACAAGGCAAAGGCGGGTCAGGGGCAGGGCGGAAGCATCAACCACATAGCAATAGAGGTAAAGGGTATTGAGGAAATCGTAAAAACGTTTAAGAAAAAGGGTATAGAGTTGGAAACCGAGCAGCCCAATACCATACCGGGTCTTTTCAATGGTATTAAGACGGCGTTTTTCAAAGGTCCCTCGGGGGAAAGGATAGAGCTTGTAGAATATACGGAGGTGTAAACATGTACAAGGAAACCGATTTTACAAAAATTTCGGCAGAGGTTTTGGAGCAACTGCAAAAGGGAGCCTTCCTGACTGTAAGTGACGGGGAAAGGACCAATACAATGACCATAGGCTGGGGGTCGGTCGGGTTTGTGTGGAAAAAGCCTATTTTTATGGTCATGGTAAGATACAGCCGGTACACCCATGAAATAATAAGCAAGGCGAAGGAGTTCACGGTGAGTGTCCCCCTTGGTGGACAGCTGAAGGATGCCCTTAACGTATGCGGCAAAAAATCAGGCAGGGACATTGACAAGTTCAAGGAGTGCTCTCTTAAGACCGAAAAGGGCTTGGCGGTGGATACGCCGATAATAAGCGACTGTGATGCACATATTGAGTGCAGGATAGTATACAGGCAGGGTATGGATGGTAATAGTCTTGCAGGCGATATTAATAAAAACTGTTATTCAACGAAAGACTACCACGTATTGTATTATGGGGAGATATTAAAGGCATATAAAAAATAGGAGATGCCCATTGGAGCATCTCCATTCATTTGTTAAAAAGACGGTCATTTGGAATCAAGGGCGGCCAGAAGCAAAAACAGCATAAACCCGAGGCTGGTGAGCTGGTCCACAAGCTTTATGCCCCATTCCTTTTGGTGGCCGGGAATGGGTTTTTCCTGTATCATCCGGACTAAAAAGTCCTCCAGGGGGCCGGCTATTACAACGGCCAGGATTATTAACAAAGGGGTTTTGTTCCGGTGGTGTTTAAACTCGGACAGTGCCACAGCCCCTATGGCTATCCCCAGTGCGTAATTGATAAGATTAAGGAAGTATAGGGTATTATCCTTTTCCATGTTCATTCCCCCGGGGCGGATATTTTACTCCTTGTTCCATTCTATGCCGGAGGCTGGGTTTTTGTGCCGCTTCGATGGGAAGGTTTTAGTATTTGTGCTATAATATCTGATAACGAGAATAACGGGGAAGGTGACTGTATGGAGGATTACGGGTATATAGACAAACTGGCTGAGAGGCTTAGCGCGTATTTTGACATTGAAAAGGACTGGGAGTATGAAAACCTGTGCTGTGACCTTTATGCCAGGTCCTATATTAAAAATGAAAAATACTTTTTTTCCAAGAAGGCCAGGGTTTACGGTTTTGAAAACTACGAACACTGCCTGGTGAAATATTTCCCCGGAGTGGGAATGCAGGAGCTTAATGGTTTTACCGACAGTTTAAAATGCGCTGTCGATAAGTTGGTGGAGCCCCACGAAGAGCATATGTCCAGCATTGTGACAGGGGTTATGGTTGTGGCGCAAAAGCCCGATGCGGATGTGGTGGATGCGGTGAAACGCTTCAAATATCATAAGGGCTTTTCCTTCGGTTTCAAGGGATGGGTGGATATCAGGCTGGTCCTTGTGCACCCGCAGAGCGGTGAGGTAATAACCAATAAAAAGGGTAAAGAGGTAGCCAAGTTTTACGTTTTCCGGTAGACCAGGGAGACGGTTCCCTTGGTTGGGTTTATTCATGGCAACAATTCCGTTTTTCATTCCCGCCGTCCGGTCAAAGCTATTAAAGGCACTGTTGGTTTTGCCTGCAAGGAACTGACACTGCCCGATCTTATAGTAGGTAAGCCAACTGACAAACCGCTATCCTGCGGTCCCGGTCTTCGTTTAGTGAAACCCTGCAGTCAATATCCTGCATCACAAGCCCCAGCCGGAAATGGCAGGAGGCTTGCATGAATGAATCTCTGGAAGCGTTATGGAAAGTATGGTATATTTAATGAAAAGCCGTACAGGCAATAATGCTTGAAGGGAGGAAAAAAGTATGAACAAAAGAAGTATTGCCCTATTCATAATTCTGTCCGTACTTTTTAGTGCAGTGGTAACAACAGCTGCCGGGCCAATGACCGACATAGAGAATAATCCTCACAGGAATGCCATAGAACAAATGGTGGAGTTGGGTGTATTGTCCGGCCGGGGGGACGGTCTGTTTTGTCCCGATGACAACCTGACTCGGGCGGAGGCCGCAAAGGTGGCGGTGTTCATTGCCGGATTTGACGAAGAGGATGTGGCGCAGGCTGAAGCTATGCCCCAGGCCTTTGACGATGTCTATGCAGGTATGGGAGCCCACGAATGGGCACTTGGCTGGATTAACCTGGCTGCAGGGGAAGGCATAATAGGAGGTTACGGGGACGGTAAATACGGTCCCGGCGATAATCTCCAGATGGCCCAGTGGGCGGCCATCCTTATAAGAATACTGGGTTATGAGACCGAAGGACTGGAGTGGCCTGCCGGGTACGACCAATTAGCCGGAGAGCTTGGCCTTACCGAGGGGCTTGAATACGTAAGCGATTCTTACATAAGAAGGGACCAGATGGCCCGGTTTACTGCAAACGCCGTGTATAATGCAGAGCGTCCCGACGGGTCGGCGATAATAGACCTTTTGGAAGGTACGGCAGAGGATGCGCCCGGGGACACCGAAGACCAGCCGGAGGAAGAGGTGCCGGAGGATACCGAAGAGCAGTATTTGGAAAGCATATCAATGTCTGCTGCAGTAACCCCACAGGTTCTGCCGGAAGGGGGAGGGCAGACCGCCACCATTACCGTTACGGTGACCGATGAAGACGGAAACCCGGTAGAGGGTGCGATGGTAAGTTTCCATGCATCTGCCTTTGAAGCAGGCGAAAGAAATGCACAGCTGTCGCAGTCCGAGACGACAACCGATGCTTCCGGTAAGGCCATGGCAACCTACACAACGCTGGCGGCGGATGACAAAAGGATGGTGGAAGTGAATGTGGCCGCCGGAAAAGACTCCGCCATGGAGCACACGAATTTGAAAATAATGGCAGCCAGCCAGGCTGCTGTGGTAACCGGTGTGGTAAGGAACCCCTACACCGGTGCTCCCGAGGAAGGTGTCCACATACACTTCATGAGCAATGTGACCGACAGGAGTATCGGTTTTGCAGAAACAGACGACCAGGGCCGCTATTCAATGGTAGTGCCCACCGGAACCTATCATATGTCCTTTGAAATGGCAATAAGAGATTCAATAACGGTTAACGCAAGCAGTCCCGGCCAAACCTATACAATAGATAACAATAAGGGCATCCTCAAGGGTGTAATAACCGGGGTATCCCCGGGAAGTACGGTGATGGCTATCGGGCCGGGCTTTAACCGCAACAGTCCCGACAACTGGACACTGCAGGCGAAAATACAAAGCGACGGGTCCTTTACGCTGGCCCTTTCACCCAATACTTACGAATTATTTATAACCGGCAGCCCCGATCCCTTTAAAACGGGAGTTACCGTCCAAAGCGGTCAGGTAACCGACATCGGAACCGTAAACGCACGCTGATGATCCTGTTGCAGATACGTAGTAGCCTATCCTTAGTGGTGGGCTACTTTTTTCCTGTTTATGCCCAGTATTACCGTCAAATCTATGGTTATGTCGGATATACCAGTCCTTAACACTTTCTTTATCCTTTCATCGGCAGCCCCCCAGGACAGAGGGGTCATTCTTACAAGGTGTTGGAGGGTATCCCTATCCACCGGCATATCGTAGAGTATCCTGTGTGTTCCGGTCATATTGAAGCTTTCGGCAAAATGTTTTACAATCCTTTGGTTGGAGTATTCCTCTTTTCCGGTGAACTGGTAAAAAAACTCCCTCAGTTCCGCCAGATATCCGCTGCCGGGTACCACTTTGATTAGGACCCCATCATCGGTCAAAAGCCTTTTAAACTCGGCATAGTTGGCGGGGGACAGTATGTTTAGTATAAAGTTGAAGGTGCCATCCTTAAAGGGCACCTTTGCCAGGTCGGCGACGCACCAAGCTGTGCCGGGATAATCCCTTGAAGCGATGTGAATGCCCTCCTTGGAAATATCGATTCCAACCCCGGTTATCCGTCTGCCGGTTCTTAATTTTATTCTTTTGATTACCCGGGCAAGGTGAGAGCCCTCACCGCAGCCGGCATCCAGTACTGTGATTTTGCCCGCAGCAGTTTTAAGGGCATGGTCCTGTATCAAACCGGCCAGTTTCTCTGTTAAGGGGTCGAAAAAACCGTCTTTTATTATATGGTTTCGAGAGTCAAGCAAAGGTCTGTCATAATCTGTTTTGGCAGTGCTTGTAAGCATGTTTATATAGCCCCTTCTGGATAGGTCAAAGCAGTGGTTTTTTGCACATACAATGCTCTTTTCATCGTGCATCCGCATACCACTGCCGCAAAGGGGACATTTGAATATGTGTACGTTTTCTTTTATCTGCAGCTTTGACATTTTACAGCACCTCAACCCTTTGTTTACAGCAATTATAGCACATTAAAAGAATGGTTGAAAACCCAGTTAGTCAAGGGGTAAGGAGCACCGTTTCTCCGATGGGTAACATATATTAAAAAAAGTTCAGTTTTTATGTTAAAATACTAAGGGAAACACAAATGTTCTTAGTACTAGCAACAATACCTAAATAAATGGATAGAACACCATATAATGAAAGGATAGATGAATTTGGTTACTCTTAAATCCGAAAGGGAAATAGCTTTGATGCACCAGGCGGGAAAGCTGCTGGCTTCCTGTCACAGAGAGATTAGAAAAATTATGAGGCCGGGCATCACCACTTTCGAAATAGATAGTTTTGTTGAGGATTATCTGAAAGAAAACGGGGCAACACCGGAGCAAAAAGGATACATGGGCTACAAGTACGCCACCTGTGCCTCGGTTAACGATGAGATATGCCACGGGTTTCCCAGGAAAACACCGTTAAAGGCCGGGGACATTGTGACCATAGATATGGTTGTCAACCTGGACGGCGGTCTGGCGGATTCCGCCTGGACCTATGGTGTGGGGAACATATCGGACACGGCGAAGCATTTGCTGGAAGTCACCCGAAACTGCCTGTACAAAGGGATTGAAAAGGCCCTTGCCGGAAAAAGGATTGGAGATATTGGTCATGCCATACAATCCTATGCGGAGGCGGAGGGGTTCTCGGTGGTCATGGACTATACCGGCCACGGTATCGGGCCGACTATACACGAGGACCCGCAGATACCCCATTTCGGACCGCCGGGAAAGGGGCCCAGGTTGATGGAGGGCATGGTTATTACAATAGAGCCTATGATAAATGAAGGGACCTGGCACTGTAAGGTGGATTCAAACGGGTGGACGGCAAGGACCGCCGATGGTAAGCTGTCCGCGCAGTACGAGCATACGATAGCAATAACAAAGGACGGGCCGCTGATTTTGACAGAGCAGTAGTATACAATAATTTATTGATAAATATGAGAAAGGGGATGTTGATTATATGACAGTCAGTAATAGAGTGGAGATTGTAACGTTCCGGGAGGTATGTGTAAAGTAATTTACAAGACCTCCCAAGGTTACAATCAAACTTTAGGAGGCTAATAAATTGAAAAAAATAGATATGAAAAGCATAGGGCTTACCGAAGGGTTTGTCCGGGAAGCCGGAGCATATGAAGGCCTTAACGTAGGGCGGGTTTCTTCGCAGCATAAGGATATGTACAGCGTTATCACAGAAGCCGGCGAGTTTATAGCCGAAGTTTCGGGAAAAATCCGCTATCATGCCCGGTCCTTGGAAGAGTATCCCGCCGTTGGTGACTTTGTAATGATGGACCGGACCGACAACTCCGGAGGTAACGCCGTAATTCACCATGTGCTTGCCAGAAAAAGTGCCTTTATTCGTAAGGCGGCGGGCACATCAAAGGATGTACAGGTTGTTGCTTCCAACATCGATACGGTATTTATTTGCATGTCCCTTAACAATGACTTTAACCTTCGAAGGCTGGAACGTTATCTTTCAATTGCCTGGGACAGCGGAGCTACTCCCGTAGTGGTGCTTACAAAATCCGATCTCTGTGACGACCTGGAAAAGAGGCTTGGCGATGTATCCTCCATGGCAATCGGGGTGGATGTTCTGGTTACAACAAGTACATCCGATGACGGCTATTTGTCGGTGAAAAGGTATATTTACGGGGGACAGGCGGTGGCCTTTATAGGTTCGTCGGGAGTTGGGAAGTCTACGCTGATTAACCAGCTTGCCGGGGAGGATACCCTTGACACCAGTGGTATAAGGGATGACGGTAAGGGGATTTTTGTGTGCTGCAGGACAAAAACCGATGTGACGGTTATGTATATAAAAGAAGTAGTCAATGACGGTATTGTAGAAGAGGTTCACAGGCGTCTGGACAGGATAGACATAGACGGGATACTGGATAGTGGCTATTAAGATATCTTTGCTTTTTTCTATTCCTACAAAACATCCCCGTGGCTACCGTAAAAGCAGCCTTTCAAACTGCTCCTTCTCGAGGTTTTCCAGGTATTTAAAAAGCTGCCTCACGTTAATGTTGTCAATGGGGTTTGTAAAGGAAGCCCTGTGACCGTATTCCTCCACGCACTGCCTGCCTTCTTTCGCATCCAAGTTGGCCCTTGGGCCGCCCACACAGCCCCCTTCGCAGCCCATGCCCTCTATAAAGTTTGCATAGAGCTTACCGGATTTTATGCTGTCAAGGAGGTCTTTGCACTGGGACACCCCGTCGGCCTGGACTGCTTTAAATTCTACTGTCCTATCAGGAGCTATCCTCTCAAGGGTTATCCTTACCGCTTCGCTAACGCCACCAGTCCGGGCATAGGTCCTTCCGCCGGAAGAGGACTGTTCCTTATTATCCTCCGGCAGCGACTCAAGGTCAATTTCCAGTGCCCTAAAAACCTCCAAAAGCTCACTAAAGGTTAGCACGTAATCTATTGCACCTTTAAGGTCAGAGTGCTTTGCTTCGGCTTTTTTGGCCACGCAGGGACCTATGAACACAGTTTTACAGTCGGGAAAAAGGGCCTTTATTATCCTTCCCGAGGCGATCATGGGCGATACGGTCTTGGTAAGCCTCTCATACAGTTTGCCGTAATGCCTGGCAAGTAGGTTTACCCATATGGGACAGCAGCAGCTGGTAATAAGAAAGTCCTCCTTTGTTTTGACCAGTTTATTGAACTCGTCGGCCTCCTTTAGAGTAACCATATCGGCGAAAAGAGCCACCTCCAGCATATCGGCAAAGCCTATAGACTTAAGGGCACTCCTTAGCTTACCCATGGTTACGTTCTTGCCGAACTGGCCGACCACCGCCGGGGCCACAGCGGCGTACACCGGAGTACCGGAGCCAAAATATCTGCTCATGGGAACAAACTCAATCTTGTCGCTTATTGCCCCTAGGGGGCAGCGGGGTATGCACCTGCCGCAGGATAAGCATTTCCTGTTTTCTATTATGGGGCTTTCCCAGCGAGTTCGGTTCTTGGTGTCGTATACGCAGGGGTTTTCGCATTCCTTTTCGCTGTCAAGGCTGCATTCGTCACAGACGTTCCTGTTTATTGTTACAAGGGGGAGCCTAACCTCCTCGAGGTTAAGGGCGGCGTCAACCTCCCTGGAAAGCTCGGTATCGGCCCTGGCGGTAGGGTTAAGTCCCATAGCTACCAGGGCTTCATTTTTAACTGCGGTTATCCCGCCGGGTTTTTTATTAAACATATCGGGAATCCGGTCAATATTCTCCTTAAGCCGGTCGTTATAGGTAAGCTTTACAATCTCCCTGAATACTTCCATTCTCCTTTTGCTGCCTTTCATAACTATCTCCTTTCCTTAGGGCAGATTATCAGATGTTGTTAATACGGTTATTCTTCCTTTGGTTTGTATAAAATATTAAATAGGCTCGGATATGGGGTTATGTGATAAAATGAATCTATTACCACCTATAGGGGGGATTTTTGATGAAGGGTTACGTGCAAGTTTATACCGGGGATGGAAAGGGAAAAACAACGGCTGCTATAGGCCTTGCAATAAGGGCCGTGGGGGCGGGGCTCAAAGTATTTATAGGGCAGTTTGTAAAGGGCATGTACTATAGTGAGCTTAATGCACTTCAAAGGTTCTATCCGAAAATAGTAGTGAAACAGTACGGCCGTGGCTGTTTTATAGAAAGGGAACCGTCTAGTGAGGATATTTCCGCCGCAAGGAAGGGTTTTGACGAGATAAAAGAAGTAATTATGTCCGGAGAGTACGATGTGATAATATTGGACGAAGCAAATATCGCAGTGCATTTTGGTCTTATACCCGAAACGGATTTTGTAAGGTTAATTGACGAAAGGCCTGAAGGGGTGGAGCTTGTATTCACCGGCCGCAGGGCACCGCGGGAGATACTTGAAAGGGCTGATCTAATAAGCGAGATAAAGGAGGTCAGGCACTACTACCAAAGGGGTGTCCAGGCAAGGGAGGGTATTGAAAAATAGAGTTTTAGTCGGCAAGGGAGGAATAGCATTGCAAATCGATTATATAAAGGTGCCAGAAAGGGTTAGAGGGTTTGAAAAGCAGATAATTGAGTTAAGAAGGGACTTTCATATGCACCCGGAGCTGGCGAACGACGAGGTACGCACCTCACGGGTGGTGGGCGAGGTGCTGGAAGGTCTAGGGCTTAAGGTGACAAGGGGTATAGCCGAAACCGGAGTAGTGGCGGTTCTTGAGGGAAGGGGAGGAGGAAAAACGGTGGCCTTAAGGGCTGATATGGACGCCCTTCCTATACAGGACCAAAAAGAGGTGACCTATTCCTCCAGGGTGGAGGGCAAGATGCATGCCTGCGGCCATGATGCACATACCGCCATGCTGCTGGGGGCGGCAATGGTGCTGACCGAAATAAAGGACAATCTTAACGGAAGGGTCAAGTTTATATTCCAGCCTGCCGAGGAGACCATAGGCGGAGCGGCCCGGATGATAGAGGCGGGGGTTATGGAGGACCCGGACGTGGACGCCGTGTTCGGCCTGCATGTGTCTCCAGAGCTTGAGACGGGTACGGTGGGCATAAGGTACGGCATTGCAAATGCGTGTTCCGATGATGTGTTCATAGAGGTTCTGGGCAGGTCCGCCCACGGGGCGCAGCCAAATGAAGGAGTGGACGCAATAGTGATTGCGGCGCAAGTTTTAAGTGCTCTGCAGCATATAATAAGCAGGGGAATCGATCCGCTGGAATCGGCCACTTTGACCATTGGGACCATAAAGGGAGGCCGCCAGGCAAACATAATCGCGGACAGAGTAGCAATGAACGGCACCATAAGGACTCTGGACAGTGCTGTCCGGGATAAGATACAAAGCAGCATAGAGGAGATAGCGGTCAATATCTGCCGGTCAATGGGCGGGCAGTGCCGGGTGGCCTTCAGACCGGGGTATCCGATGCTTATCAATGATAATGCGATGACCGATCTGGTGAGAAATGCCGCCGGCAGAATTGTGGGGAACAGCGTTATGGAGATACAAAAACCCAGGCTGGGGGTGGAGGACTTTGCATTCTATCTCCAAAGGGCTCCCGGTGCCTTCTGGAGGCTTGGGACCGGTAACAAAGAAAAAGGTATAGACTGCATAACCCACAGTCCCAATTTTGATATAGACGAGGATGCGCTTTCAATTGGCACTGCGGTTCATGCACAGACGGTTTTGGAATACCTGCAATAGGTGTTATAATTAATTATTATTTTAAGCGTACAGGGTGGTCATATGGATATAAGCAGCGTGCTGGTTGCTGACAGCAGCCAAACCTCAATAAGCCAAATAAAGGATATACTAATAAAAAGAGGTTACAGGGTATACCAGGCAAGCGACGGTTCCGCAGCTTTGCGAATTGCCAGGGGCATAAGGCCCCACCTTGTACTCATGGACGTAAATCTCTGGGGGACCGATGTCTTTGAAACGGGAAGGCTAATAGAGAGCGAAAAGCTGTCCACCATAGTCTTTATGACCGCAAAACCGAGCAGGGAATTTTTGGATAAAATAGGACCTATGAAGGTTTATGCGTACATAACAAAGCCCATTAACCCGGTTCAGCTAATCCAAATAGTCGAGTTTTCACTGATAAATTCAAATAGAATCAAAACCCTTGAAGAAAGGGTGGAAAAGCTGGAGAGTTCACTGTCGGCAAGGAAAACAATAGACAGAGCAAAGGGAATACTAATGGACACTCTGGGAATCCCGGAACAGGATGCATATAACCGCCTCAGGAAAATGAGCATGGACGAAGGCAAATCTATGGAATGGGTGGCTAAGGGAGTGATAAAAAAGTACGATGATTAGAGTGACAGATATTACATAGGTAATATATATAGAATCAAACAATTGAACAGGAGGGAAATAATGAAAAGGAAAAACAAAACCAACCCGATGCTTTGGAAAAAGAAGAGGATGGAGTTCCGAAAATTCTGATAAAGATTAATCCGGAGATGTCGGTAGTGGAAGAACCGGCAGTATGGTTACAATAACTCAGATGTTTATTGCCAAATAAGTAGGGAAATAAAAAACTCCCGGCGTGTAAGAAACCGGGAGTTTTTTATTAATCTCGACCTTAATCCCGTTCTGGTTCTCGGATCCCCCGAATATCCTCTAGCTGCGGAGGGAATAACGGAAGTCCGAAAAATTCCGTACATATGGCTTCAGCGAATTCCTCGCAAGGAGGTATGAAACAAAAACCGAAAGCAGGGATGAGAAGCTCTACTTCTGCAATTACCTTAAGGATTATAGTAACGCAAAGGTCCAGCTTGAACCTGAAGTCGTTTAAGAACCTACCGTCCGCGCAGGTGGCACCAACCGTTGCTTCGACTTCAAAGGGTATAATGGAATCGTCCGGTACAAACATAACCACATCCTTGGGAACGATAATGGTAGCGGTTCCTGTGCCCCTTACTCCGTTGGCGTCAACGAAATCAACGGCAATGGGTATTTCCACATCTGCCCTTACCCTCGCGAAATGGTCACGACCTTTATGATGTTTTTTATCACGATCTCTGATTCTATCAACCCTTAGATTCTTAATAACCCCCCTGGATTTCACATTCCTGCACTCTATAAAGTTCAGAGGTCTCGTAAAAGGTCCCCCTGTGGGGCATATTACCACCTTTTCATCCTCAAGCACCAGCTGCTGTAAACAAGCGTCGTATACCTTTTTAACCTGTACACAAACCCTCTCCCGTATTCCAAGGGTATCCTGGCCTCCGGCTACAAGTCCGGGGCAGTTTCTATTCTCCCTGCTGGCAGCAGTATAGAAAGACATATATTCAACTCCTTTCCTACATATTGGGTTAATATCCCTGTTGCAGTAGTAATATATGAAGTTGGTATGTTTTTGGTGCATTATAAACAGCGTTTCTTCTAATTGGTTATGCTGTGCATATATTTCTTATTGGGGGTGGTATTTTGATTGATATTTCATTTGAAAAGAAACTGGTTATTGACAGCAAAAGAAATGTGTGGCTGTTTTACCCTATGGCCTCCGGCAAAACGGGTTATGTTGTAAAACACAGCCGGGGCGAAGTGGTATCGGGTCAGCCTGTAATGGATGAAACGGTCATGGAATATGATATAATGGTGGATGAACGGGATAATATTCATATAGTGGCATTAACCGCAGGACAAAGGGTGGTCTATACCCGCCATGATTCGAGGGGATGGACAAAACAAACCCTGTACAGTTTTGGCGGAGAATCGATAGGCATTTCCGGCCTGAAAGTTGTGAAAGATACCGGTGGTCTGCATCTTTTTTACGTGTATTCGGATAAGGGGGGAGGTTGTGCCCTTTTCCACCACCGGTGGAACGGCAATGAATGGAGGGGCCATAGGGTATTCGACGTGCCCGGTAAGGAAGGGAATATATGCTATGATTGTGGCATGGGTGGGGACAATAGGCTTAGCATAGCTGCGGTGGAGGGTAAAAACTTTTCATTGTGGGATTTTGATGGTGCCAAATGGACTATATCGGCTTCTAAGGCCGGGAGCGCATGGGAAAGGGCCGCGTATATGGAATTCAGGGAAGGTAGCATAATGCTTCGAAACGACGGCGGAGTATTCTTCGTCAGGAAAGCCCGGGATATGAGAGACGCATCTTTGCAGGAAATAATTGAAGGCAGGCATGTGGACGAAGGACCGGTTCTTATAAATAGGAGGAACACCCTGTACATAGCATGGATTGAAGGGGGCAGCCTGGGCTACCGGGCTTCCTATGATGGAGGAAGCAGCTGGGGGAGGGTTAAATATTATCACCATGTCCAGGGTAAGCAGCTGGAGGTGTACGGTTTTGCCAGCACCTATTCCCTGCTTATAGATGCCAGGAGAATAATAGCTACCGCACCGCCGGAGATACATGTTCCTTTTTTGCACAGGTCGGTTGAAAGGATAAGGATGCCGGAGGTATCTCTGGGGGAGCCTGAGGAAAGGATTGCCGGGACCGATGTAGCCGGCACGGACGATGTATATCAGGGCACGAGGCCCTATGAAAGCGAACAAGATTTCGCAGGTGAAAAAGCCCAGGACAGGTCCGCTTCCGACAGCGGTGAAAAGAATGGAGGGCCTCTCCTGGAAGACGAAGGGGAAGGACCTTATGCGATAGAAAAAATCGAACTGGAAAAAGTGAAAGAAGACCTTAATGCTCTAAGGCACAGGATGGAGACGGATATAATAGAAAGGCTGGATAGATTGGATTTAGAAGTTGCGGATCTAAAAGGGAAACAGAAAGATACCGAAAAGGGCAGCAATTTCTCATCTCCGGCGGGAAGTATTATTACCCAGGATATGATAAACAGGTATTTTAAAAAAAGGTGACGTCGGGTGTGCCCTTTAACTGTCATTCCGAAGAAACAAAGCTCGAAGAATCCGATTCTGTCGTTTAAGAGGGCTAAGCCCGAAGAATCTTACTTGCAGATAGACATTTAGCTACTGCAAGATCCTTCGCTACCGCTCAGGATGACAGAGTTGCTCAGGATGGCACATTAGAAGATGTAAAGTCTTAAGTACGTTGTATATAATTATAGAAAAAACTAAGGAGAACGGAGGTAGAAGGTAGTGGCCTCAAAACCGGAGAGCATTGCAAAGCTTATTGACCATACCCTGCTTAAGGCGGAAACAGACCGCGAGGGTATTGAAAGGTTGTGCGGCGAAGCCGTGGCCGAGGGGTTTTGTTCGGTTTGTGTTAACCCTTTCTGGGTAAAAATGGTGGCGGATTTGTTGAAAGAGGAAACGGTTAAGGTTTGCACGGTAATAGGATTCCCGCTGGGTGCGGACAATCCCAGGGTTAAAGCGTACCAAGCCGGCAGTGCTATGGAGCAGGGTGCCCGGGAACTGGACATGGTGGTTAACATTGGGGCGGTAAAGAGCGGGTATTACAGGACAGTGGAAGAAGAAATAAGAGAGGTAAGGAAGGCTGCAGAGGATAATATTATTAAGGTAATAATAGAGACCTGTTTCCTTAACCGGGAGGAGAAGGTTAGGTTGTGCGAAATAGTCAGGGAATGCGGTGCTGATTTTGTCAAGACCTCCACCGGCTTTGGAAGTGCGGGCGCAAGCTTAGATGATGTTAGGCTGCTTCGGGAAACGGTGGGTCCCAATGTAGGTGTCAAGGCCTCGGGGGGAATAAGGGACCTTGAAACCCTTATAGGAATGGTAAAGGCGGGAGCAAACAGGATAGGAACCAGTAGCGGTGTAAGGATAATGGAGGAATACAGACAAAAAAACAAGGAGGAGGAATTGTAATGGCAGCAAAAGAGTACATATGTAAAAGAACATTTATAGGCAGGATTCCCCACGGTTCTGACCTGCTTAATTCCCTGACTGAATTTGTTCGGGAAAAGAGGATAAAGCTGGGCAGGTTACAGATGATTGGCGCGGTAGAGAAAGCGGTGGCAGGACTCTATGACAGTGAGGCGGAAAAATACGAAAACTTTGTATTCGACAAACCTATGGAAGTTCTAAGCCTTATTGGAAACGTATCACTGAAGGATGGACAGCCCTTCATCCATGCCCATATAACGCTTGGGGACGAAAAGGGTCAGAGTTTTGGAGGCCATCTGATGGAGGGTACGATAGTTTTCGCCGCAGAGTTTATTATAGAGGAGTTTGAAGGCGAAGACCTGGAGAGGATATTTGACAAGACCACCGGGTTGGCACTGTGGGATATTTAATTGCCTGTAAAAAATATGAAATGTTACAATTATATTAAATTTTCAACAAATTGTATGACAAAATAGCCCCTTTTGTTATACAATAAGGTCAGAATATTGTGTCCAGGGGGGCTTGACGTGAGGAATTCCAGGTTAGTGTCAATAATAGTCGCAGCGTCAATAGTTTTGTTACATAGCACTGCAGTATATGCCAATCTTGCGGAGGAACAGACAAAACTTGAGCAGGTTCAGCAGGAACAGCAGAATAAGCAAAGCCAGCTTAAGGACGTCCAGCAGCAGAAAAACAGTCTTATTAAGGAACTTGAAAGGTTGAACAACCAGCTAAACGAGGCTGAAAACCAGCTGGGCCGGGTAGAAAGGGATATTGACGCCACCAGAAAGGAACTCGAAAGAGTTACAAAGGAACTGGAAGAGGCCCAGAAGGAACTGGAAAAAAGGGACGACCTTTATAAGCAAAGGCTTAGGACTATGTACAAGAACAGCGGCTACGGCTATCTGGAGGTACTGCTTAATGCGGAAAGCTTCTCGGATTTTATATCGCGTTTTTATCTTGTAAGCAAGGTGGCAGCCTACGATATTTCAATACTGGAAGAACTGAAGGAATGCCGTAATCTGGTACAGGCAAAACAGGACGAGGTTAAGGAAAAGGAAGTAAGGATGCTATCTCTTAGAAATGACCTTCGCAAAAAGAGAGAAGAGATAAAGACCGTCACTGCCAGCAGGAACAATGCCCTTTCCAGGGTGAAAAACGAGGAGAAGGAACTAGACAAAATGCTGGCGGAACTGGAGAAGACCTCGAGGCAGATAACGGCGACCATCCTAACCCTGCGCCAAACGGGGGGTTTAATGGCGGGGAAGTTGTTTGGGCCGGGGCCGG
>Ga0172377_10000460_pt1 | contig 38237 bp, 38 predicted proteins | sample Pumphouse3metaG_FD_119749 | JGI IMG/M metagenome (GOLD analysis project Ga0172377, IMG submission 119749) | Leachate microbial communities from a municipal landfill in Southern Ontario, Canada - Pumphouse #3 metaG | ecosystem: Engineered > Solid waste > Landfill > Unclassified | place: Canada... | reverse complement strand
TTTTATACCCCAAAATAGTTTTTAATCTGTATGTCCGTTATAGAAGCGGCATCGTTTTTAGCAAGTAAGGCTTTTTCCCATTCCGTTATGCTGCCAATGGCTTGCCGAATATCCCAATGAGGCTTCCAACCCAAAACAGATTTGCTCTTGGAGCAATCTAATTTGAGGAAATTAGCCTCATGGGGACCACCATCGCCTTGAATACGCCATTTTGCATTTTTCCCCCATGAAGAACAGAATAACTCTACAAGTTCTCCTGTTGTCACACAACTTGAGCCATCTGGACCAAAGTTATAGTTACCAGCAAAGTTTTTATTCTCAAACTGCTTTTGCGCAAGCAACAGATACCCAGAAAGGCACTCCAGTACATGTTGGTAAGGTCTAGTAGAATACGGATTGCGAATTATAATTCTTTCACCTTTTAAAACAGCACGGATACAATCAGGAATAATCCTGTCAATGGCATAGTCTCCGCCACCAATAACATTGCCGCTTCGTGCTGTAGAAATCGCAGGAGAATTTTCATTATTAAAAAATGAATTCTTATAACTATACGTTACAAGTTCACTACAACTTTTGCTATTCGAATACGGATCAAAACCACAGAGTTCTTCGTCTTCACGATATCCCCATAGCCATTCCTTATTCTTATAAACCTTATCTGTAGTAACATTAACAAATGATCTAACTGACGGTGATTTTCTCACACCTTCAAGGACGTTTATTGTCCCCATAACATTTATTTCGTATGTTTCTACGGGTTCCTTATAAGATTGGCGAACTATCGGTTGCGCAGCAAGATGGAAAACAATATCGGGTTTAGCCTTCATCATTGACTCTACAAGCAAAACCGAATTGCGAACATCTCCAAATATATTTTGAATATCTTCCTTTGTTTTTGTTTGTTCAAACAAAGATGGTTCGGTCGGTGATTCAAGTGCATAGCCCGTAATTTCAGCCCCTGCCTGCAATAAGATCCGGCAAAGCCAAGTTCCTTTAAAACCGGAATGACCAGTAATAAATACTTTTTTCCCGTTGTAAAAAGAAAGATTCATATTTAATCCTGCCACACCTTCCAAGGGGCTTTTCCACTTGTCCAGAGAGTATTTAATTCATTTTTATCTTTCAACATATCCATTGGATGCCAAAAACCGTCATGTTTATACGCATTGAGCATCCCATCTTTAGCAAGATTTTGAAGAGGCTCTCGTTCCCATATTACAGAAGAATCGTCTTTTTTAATATAATCAAACGCTTTATTCTCACAAACAAAAAAACCGCCATTAATCCAAGTGCCATCACCAACAGGTTTTTCTACAAAGCAATCAACCGATCCGTCCTTTTGAATGTCAAGTGCGCCCCACTTTCCAACAGGTTGAATTGCGGTCAGGGTAACTATTTTTTTTGCTTTCTGATGAACCTCTACAAGTTTATCAATAGCAACACTAGAAACACCGTCCCCATATGTGAGTAAAAAAGATTCCTTGCCAACATATTTTTGAGCCATTTTGATACGACCACCGGTCATAGTATTTTGCCCCGTATAAAGCATCGTTACAGTCCAAGGTTCGGTACGCATCTTATGAATTTGGACGTCATTGTTTGCAAGATCTACAGTAATATCACTATAACGATTATAGTAATTAAGGAAGAAATCCTTTATTATATGACCTTTATAGCCAGTAAGAATAATGAAATCATTGAAACCATAATGACTATATATTTTCATAATATGCCAAAGAATAGGATATCCACCAATCTCAACCATAGGCTTTGGTATGCTTTGAGTTTCTTCACCAAGTCTAGTCCCTAAGCCACCTGCTAAAATCAATGTTTTCATTACTGTGTTCCTATTTATGATAAAGCTTTTAATAAAGATAGTTATTTTAGAACAAAACTAAAGTTTGATAAAGTCTCTTACTCTTCTTGGAAAGAAAAATAAGTCCATCAAGTAATCTATGAGAAAACACATACCAAAAAAAAGAAACCTCTAGAAAACTTTTTCTCACTGGAGAAAGATTAAAATAATTACTTAGAAAATAGTGCATGCTATTCTTTGAACATTTTATCAAAAATTTTGAAGTTTTAGTTTTTGTTGAAGAGGCACCTAAGTGAATGCATGACAAAGAAGGAACAATAAAATTTCTAAATCCACTTCTCAGTTCTTCTTCATAAAGGATATTCTCTTCATAATATAAGAAGGTATTTGGATTGAACAACTTTATTTTGTAAGCAGTTTCTTTCAACATCAGCATGCATGAACCTGATGGTAATTCGATCTCTACTCGATTTTTCTCCAAAAGTTCAGGATTCAGCTTGAAAATTTTATTAGCGTCCAATGATCGATGAAAAAGAGCAAACGGAACATCTGACCAAAGCCATTTAATGATATCTTTATAGGTTGACCGTTTTCTAGCACAATTATAATCAATGGACAATAAATTTTTTTTATAAAGCAAAGGAGAAACTATCCCTATTTTGGGATCCTCTTCTAATAAAAGTGAAAGTCGGGGAATTATATCTTCAACAAAAAGAATGTCATTATTTAAAATCATAAGTTGCTTTATTGTCGGATCTTTTTTTAACAAATCAATTCCAATATTATTTCCACAGGCATAGCCTAAATTTCGGTTTGATCTAACTAAAGAACATCTTTTCAATACAGTTTTCTCGATATCTGCAAAAACTTCAACAAAATCGTTATTATATAAATTTTTCAGACATTCTTTTAACAGTTCAAACTTTTTGATTTCAGACCCATTATCGACAATAACAATCTTTATTGAAGCTGTATTGTACTTATTAACTGAATCAACGCAATTCAAGGTATCTTCAATATTATTATAATTTAAAATTACAATTCCAGTACACATGCTTCAATTCCTATTTTCATGACAATGCAATATAGCCAGGCACAGCCTTTGTAAATCTTCCTGTTGACGACAATTTATTTTCAATAATTGTTTTTTTATTATATCTTCAGAAATTTTCTTTTCAGAGGCCATCAAAACTCTATTTTGAATTTCATCAAGATCATATGGATTGCAGTAATACACTGCATCCCCGCAAACTTCTGGCAAGGAACAAACACCAGAAACAATACAGGTTTTTCCATATTTCATTGCTTCTAAAGGAGGCATTCCAAAGCCTTCATTTAACGTTGGATAAAGAAAAATATCGCAATAGGCATACAAGTTTTCAAGTCTTTCTGATGTTACATAATCAAAGCAGATGAAACGGTCTTTATTGCAAATAGGTTTCCAAACTTTATCAGGTAATTTGCCGATTGTAACAACTTTATATTCTTTAAGGGTTCCTTTATTGAACAAGGTATCTAAAGCAGTTACAGCCCTAAAAGAATTTTTTTCCCAGCGATTACTGCTTATCAACAAAATATATTTATTTTGGAATTCTCTACTTTGAGTAATTTTTTTACTTTCAATAAATTTTTCCGGTGTATAAAAGACTTCTATCTTTTTATTTAGATGTGGATAAAAACTCCGAATTGCATATTTGGTATGATAAGAAACGCAAATAACAAAGTCTAGCCGATCAATTGATTTTCGATAAAACTCTAAACTTCGTTGTTTAAATACCCTTTTCATCTTGAACTTTATCCAATATTTAAATAAAGAACGTCCTTCAAAATATTTATAAGTGAAACGATCACAAGGCAATTCAACCCCCCGTAAACCATGGATAGTTCCGCAATAAATAATACTACTCGGAATATTTAACGTTACATAATCATATGGAAGCCCAGAATAAAAGACATCTACAGACTCTTCATCTAAAATATTTTGAATTTCATTGATAGAACTTATACTCTTAACAAGAATAGTTTTGTTTTCAAAAGATTTCAAAATCCAATCATCCAAAAACTTCGAAGGGTCGTAAAAGACAATTAAACTACATTGATTTAAATAATTCTCTATAAAACATCTATATACAGTCTTAATGTACTCACCCCCTCCATGGAACTTTGAGTCCATCGTTGGTTGCGCCTGAAACAAATCAAATAAAACTCTTATCATAGATTTACCATTTAATTTTTTGACTAATGGAATGATTCAGTTTTTTCAAGAGGAAAATATTATTTCTTACCTGTTTCCTTTTCGAAACAATCGGCTTGTGATAGAAACGATTATGGCTTATCCCCAATAGATGCATGACGGATGATGGGCATCGGGGCATCTTTTGAAGCGTATGAATTTTTCAAATTACCCCCAACCTCCTTCTCGCGTGCATTCTTCTTTTAAATCTTTCAGAACCTCTTTTGTATTGAAGTCTTCATTGAGTACCCGAGAGCATCTGCGGGATGTCTCGACGATGCTCTTTTTACTGTTTGCTAGATTAGACGTTATTTCTGTCATTTTCTTTTCCTCTCTTGTTGAACCACTTTTTTTGTTCAACTGAGAATCCTGATTTTCCTGTCTCTCTTTTCGATAACACAATATCTATAAGTCGTTTCCACTCTTTACAAACAGCTTCAACACTTAAAAAATCTCGTATTTTTATTGCTTCGTCACTTATTTGCTTTGATTTCTCTTCATTGTCAGCAAGAAACGACATTGCATCACACATTCGATCAAGATCATTCATTGGCACAATAATTCCATTTTTATAATCATTAACAACCATTCGCGCTCCATAAATAGGACAATCAGTAACAACAACTGGAATGCCTAGAGCTAGAGCTTCAAGCATCGAATTAGACAATCCTTCATAATTAGAAGAGGATACAAACATTTTTGCAACTTTAATGCTATCAAGAATATTTGCCCGAAAAGGCAAAATTTGCACAAAATGAGTCAAATCCAAATAATCAATCAGCTTTAAAAGCTCCAATTTCAACTCACCATCACCATAAATTTTAAGTAGATAGAAAGGATGAGTCACATGAAATTTTTTAAATGCCTTAATTAATAATGGCAAATTTTTCTGTGTGTATAATCGGCAGAAATTAACAATCAGATTTTCTCGATATCTGAAATCCATAGGCATTGGAATATCATCTCTTAATGGATTCAATACAACTTTTGATTGCGTTATATTAAAATACTTTTTAGCAGCCTGTGTCTGGCATACTAAAAAATTTGATTTTTTATATGCAACATTCCTTATTATTTTTAAAATTTTTTGATTGGGCTCCAACATTGGATTGTTCCTTTCAGAAGATAAAATTTTTAAATTTAACCCAACTGAAGCAATCAATGTGTATATAGCAGGCTGCCAGCCAAAATTAATAATTAAAGAAATCTTAGATTCTTTCAAATTTTTCCGCAATAAAAAAAGTCTATCTATCTTTCTTAAATATCTATTTTTTGTTATCACATTTAAATCGTGAACTTTGACATTCCCTATTATTTCAAAAGGATGTTCTGTACCAAAATGAAAAATATGAACGTCATAGTACTGCACCAAAAAATTAGCCAAAGTGCAAACAACACGCTCTCCACCACCAGCAATGCCCAAATCTCCAACTAAAAAAGCAATAGCCTTCACAAAACCACCCATTAAAAAGTGAAAAACATGTGATAAGGAAGCATGTTGTAATTTTTCAAATTTATAAGGAACCAATATGTCCCAAAGCCTAGCAATATAACTAAAGAAACAAGAACTTTTTTATATGGATTTTTAATACAATCCACTGTATTTGATAATAATATAGAAGGGGCGAAAAGAAAAAATAGAGCAACTCTATTAAACTCATCTATTATTACTTGGAACGAAAGGAAAATACAGTAAAGTAATGCGAACTTAAAATATTGAGAATTCAAATAATTATTAATTATTAACTTTTTATAATAAGTAAAAGCGAATAAAAAAATTAAAAAGCCAATAAACCAAAGACTTGCAAAATGCCCAGATTCTGAAGATGCATAAACAGAATAATAAGACATAAATCCACCTAATTGAGACACAACACTAAAAAATGTTGTTTTTACCATAATGCCAAAGAATGCAGAAAGAAGTGCAAAAATTAAAAGAACTTTAGAAGATATAGAAACCCTCTTTATCGGATAAGCAATAAGAAACACAAGCATAGAGATATGGATGCTTGCAGCAATTAATACAAGAATCAAAAACTTTATATTTTTCCCATTTAGAAGAGCTTCTAAAGCAAACATTAAGAAAGAAACGCCAAGAATATGTCGCACAAGATAAAAAGAAGAACTAAATCCATTCAAGGCTAAGAAAGCAACAAAAGCGATTGCTGGTATATTGGAATACTTTGAAATAATTCTTGATATAGAAAAAAAATAAAGAAAAGAAGTCCACAACAAGAAAAAATGATAGTTATCAAAACAAATTGAACTAATCTTTGCTAAAAGCAAAAAACCTATTGAATATCCCGAACTGTTTGCAACAAAATCATTTCCAAAATGGGCGTCAAAAAATAGAAAAAGAACATCACTGAATCCATTTGTAAATGAAACTGCTTTATAAATTGGGAAGTAAACGCCATCTGTATCTCCAAGTCCTAAATCAAAACTTCGCAAGCCTGCAAGAATAGAACAAAAAATAGCAATCCCTAAACAATATTTATTCTTTGAAATAAACTTTTTTGAAACAAAGAATTGTCCACATAAAATTAAAGAGAATATATATATATATGCTGTCATAAAAACTAAACTATATTGAATACATCATTAAAATTACGAGCTAAAAAAGTCCAATCAAACTGGCTCAAGTGTTGCAAGGTATCCTTATTTTCTGTAGGCATTTCTATTGTTTCTTTGAATACCTCATAAATTTTTTTCAAATCAATAGGCGAAACGGTCCGTCCAACAGATCCAACAACCTCTGGTAGCGAAGAAGTATTAGAGACGACCACTTTTGCACCACAGGCCATAGCTTCTAAAGGAGGAATACCAAAACCTTCATACAACGAAAGAAAGCAAAACAACTTACAAGTAGAATATAAAGCGATTAATTCATTATCCAGGACAAAACCTGTTAAAAATATATTTGTTCTATACTTAGATTCTTTTACATAGTTTTCAATAAATCGATATCCGGATCCAGGCATACCAGCAAGAATCAGACTCCCATCAAAAGTTTTTTGTTCTTTTAATTTTTCAAACACTTTAATAACTGAAATTGAATTTTTCCCGGGATGATCAATTGTTCCTACATATAAAATAAAATTTCTAGGCCAACCTTTAGAATCCAGAATTTTTAGTGCCTTTTCAGAGCTCATTGATTTAAACTTATTTAAATCTACACCATTGTAAATAACGGTAATCTTATTTTCTGGGACATTTAAAAATTTCATAATGTCTTTTTTTGAATTTTCAGAAACCGTTATTATATGATCTGCCATTCTAGAAGTGATTGGATCAGCTAACTTTGTTCGATAGAACATTTTCTTTTTTGAAAATTTATCTGGAATATTAAACTCGATAAGATCATGCATAATCACAACAGTTGGAACAAATTTAAAAAGCAATAGTGTAAAATTTGGAATAAGAGCTCTATTAGCTCTTTCTTTTAATGCCATAAACGGGAAAATAAAAGAAGTCCACAATAAATTTTTTAAAGAACTGTTCTTGCTAACAGGATAAGTCCTTACAGTTATATTTGCATTGGAAAAAATAAAATCATCTTTCATGTCTTTATTTACATAAACAATATATTGATTATCATCTACAGCATTAAGAAGGCTAATTAAATTTCGTCCAATTCCTGTTATTTTCTTTCCTACATAACCACTAACAACGATTTTCATATTATCTTCCCATCCTCAAGTCGCCCTGTAGAGGATCCTGTCCTACATCAAACTGCGGGAAACAGGTGCAATTCACATTCTTTCCAAACAAGCTCTTTGCCTTGGCCTTCAAAACCCAAGGAGCAACTTTGGTTATATATTTTTTCATTACAGGAGCGGCGGTTCCCACCATCCAGCAGTTCTTAGGGCAGGTGTGCACCAAGTCACGCACATGATTTGCTTGTTCGGAATACCAAATTTCCTGAAAAGTTTTTCCACTGCGGATAGAACCCATGGATTCCTGCCAGTAACGCGGTTCCAAACCATTACAAGGGTATACCTGTCCACATGGATCAATGAAAAAGTTCACGGTTCCCGCTTCACAAGGGAGCATACGCCGATTGCCCTGGATGTAATTGATAAGTCCCAAATTGAAAAAAGCACGGAACCAAGACTTTGGATGATTTTCCTTAAGCAATCGATTCACAAGTTTGCTGATATTGTCACAAAGTTCTTCTTTATTGCTGATCTGGTTATCTTCTTTGTGAAAATAATAACTATTGTGAAAAGCTGCAGTCGCAAATTCAAAGTTCATGGAACAAGCGAGTTCATATAAAGGAATTAAATCATTGCTATTCCAATTGCTGAGCGTTTGTCCGAAACCAATATCCTTTATGCCCATCTCATGAAGGGTTTTAAGAGTACGCATACCACGTTCAAAGCCATCTTCTCTTCCGCGCAAAAAATTATTCGTTTTTTCAAGGCCTTCGATACTCACTCGAATGCCTATATTCGGGAACCTCTCTGCGAGCTTAATTGTTTTTTCTACCCAATATCCGCTCGTGCTAATCACAATACGCGGAGCCTTTTTAAAAAGGACCTCAACGATATCTTCCAAATCATTGCGCAAAAAGGGTTCCCCACCAGTAACATTTGCAAATTTAAGTTGCGGAAGAATTTCCAGTTCTTCTGGCTTGATTTCTTCTTCAATTTTTGTCGGGTTTTGCCAAATGTTGCACATTTTGCAACGCATTTGACAACGATAAGTCGTTATAACCGATACATCCGTCGGCATCTGAACTTTTTTTGAATCGCAAGAAGAACAATTAGTACAAGACATTATCTTATCAACTCCGCGTAAAGTCTTTCAGTCTGGGAAGCTATCAAATTCCAGTTATATTGTTTTTGAATCAATTCTAGATAATCGACTCGCGAATTAGGCATTTTAGCAAGAACACTCTTCATTTTTCCTGCAAGGGCATGCACATCCCTAACCTTAAAAAAGGAATCCCTAGCAATAGGCACTTCAACGTTCGCCGGAATATCGCTCGCAATAATATTAAGCCCATAACTCATTGCTTCTAAAAGCACAATGGGTAATCCTTCATGAGCACTGGGAAGAACAAATAAGGCTGTATTTGCATAAATTGAAGAAAGTTCATCGCCTTTAATGAATCCAGTAAGAATGACGCCAGCAGCTTTTGCTTGCATTTCCAGTTTTCGTGAATAAGCACTTTCTGGTGAAGCGCTACCAGCAAGAACTAGCTTGTACCCCTCTAAATGAGCAGAAACGAATGCAGCAATCAAATCATTAAAACATTTTTCTTCCACAAAACGACCGCATGCAAAGATATACTTGCCTTTCTCAATGCCATATTTCCGAAGATAGATTTCTGCATTGGGAACTGGAGCCGAAATTTCTACTCCATTATAAATAAGTTCCGTTTTCTTGCATTTATATTTTTCCAACAAATTCGCTTGTATATATTTGCTAATGACGATAATCTTATTTGAACAAAGACATCCAAAGCATTCACCTATTTTTAATGCCGTTTTAGCAACAAATCCCCATTTAGCTCGAGCATAATCACAGCCGTGATGAGTGTAAACAACTTTTGCGCCTGTAAGTCTAAAAAGAGGGGCAAAAAAAGCAGGCCCAATTCCATGAATATGGACTATATCTGGATGTGTCTTGAATATATGTGAAAGACAAAATAAAGTCCGAACAAAGGCTTCCAAACCAGGAAAGCGGAACACAAAACGAAGTGGCACTACTTGGATGCCTTTATACTCATAAGGAAGCCGGGTTCCCAAATAAGTAGCAGCGCCATAAACTGTTATATTATGCCCTTTTGCTGCAAGCCGTGGATATAACTTTTCACAATGGGTTTCAATGCCGCCCTGCACACTCGGGATTCCTCTAGAACCGACAACAGCGATCTTCATTCTCTCCCATTCCTCCATCCGCAAAGAACAGAGTTCGTCATTGGGAGAAATGTTTCAGCGACTAGCTTCCTATCAAAAAGCATTAAAAGACTCCTAAATCTTCAATAATTATAAAAAATCTAGAAAAAAAGTAAGGGAAATAAAAAGTTTTCTAAGATAGAAAGCATTAAAAAGAAAACCTTAAAATGCGCTAATTTAGAGGCAACCCAAAGAGCCGGTTGCTTGAATATCGGGTACACACTAAAAAGTTAGTTGTGTGGAGCAACTGTTTATAACTTTAGAGTCTGTATCAATCTAAAAATTGCACATTTTACCTTAGGAAAAGGCGGAATTTTTCGCAAGGCCAAATCCATAAAGACTCTCATAACCAAGAGATTCCTTCATCGAAAGGCAATCCATAATACTTGCCAGACCCCCTCTCTAGGATGATCCCGTTTGAAATATGGAATCATTTTCTGTATAAGCCCAGAAAATTCTCTTTCAGAAACAGTCTTTAAGGTTACAAGGGCCTGCGGATGGCTTTTGCCGAGCCCTGCATTCGGGAACCGTCACATATCCTTTGTAATATAGACATCGTCATACTTGACCGTTCTCCAGAAGCGTTCAACGAAGATATTGTCTAGGGTGCGGCCTTTTTTCCATCCATGGTGATCGCGGAGCGACGGGATTGAAGAATGTCCGTGAATTCCGCGCTGGTGAACTGGCTGCCCTGATCCGTGTTGAATAATTCAGGATCACCGTATTTTTCCAAGGCCTACAGCAGAGCTTCTACGCAAAAGCGTGGAGCGAGCGTTGTGGGAGAGGCTCCCGGCAAGGACAAAGCGGCTGCACCAGTCCTCTATGGCGGTCAGGTACACGGAGCCGCCCTTGAGGCAAATGTAGGGAGTCGTTTATGGATAAGCTTCGGACCACTGAAGATCGGCTCGCCTGGATCGTTGATTTTTTCGCAACCCGTTTTGGAAATTCAGCCATCTTGAGCCATTAAGATTAATGCATAGTCCCAGATACACGAATGACATAGACTACATATTCATTTCATTCAGTTCTAAAAAGAATGTAAAGGAACTCATCAAGGACGAGTTACGAAGAGTTCTGAATCTGACTTTCCAGGGCGGATTGAATTCAAAAGCGGTGCACATCATCGTAAATTACGGAGACCATAGCGCACAAATAGAAATATCCGTCGAAGAAAGCAGTCCCGCCGTTCGCACGTCCTATTCTTTACTGAGTGCACCATATGGGCGCCCCAGCCGGATCATCCGGATTCAGGCCCCCCCCTCTGCTACCGTAAATTCGTGGGCAAAGGAGACTGTGGCATTCTGGAACAAGGGCTCCGGGAAGGCGCCTCGGGAACCCAATCCCTCCGGGAGGACGTCCAGTCCGCCCCCTAGTGGGAGTTGTAGTTTTAGACGAAATTCGAGAAAATGATTCATTAAATTATGCAAAAAGAATTATTCTTTTTGCATAATTATAAAAGAATAATTATATTCAGGATATGAATCCTTTCATTCTTTCGGGTTATTTTTCCGCAGAGTATTTCTGTGACCGGGAGGCCGAAACCCGGACGATCCTCGCGGCGGTTCAGAATCGTAATCACAGATTAATCATTTCTCCGCGCCGCATGGGGAAATCGGGACTTATCCGCCATTGTTTTGCGCAACCGGAGATCCAGAAAAAGAATTATTGCTTTTTCATGGATATCTATTCGACACTGTGCCTTGCGGATTTTGTAACTCTGCTGGGAAACCAGATCTGTACGGCACTAAAACCCCGTGGGAAAAAGGCCCTGGAGGTTTTTGCCGGTTTTGTCCGCTCCTTGGAATTCCGTGTGAGTGTTGATGCAACGGGGGTTCCAGAATGGTCTCTAGGAGGCGGGGCGGTAACGCAACCGCAGAAGACTCTGGAAGAAATTTTCACTTATCTTGCTGGGGCGGGAAAATTTTGTGTGGTGGCCATTGATGAATTCCAGCAGATCGGGAAATATCCAGAGAAAAATACGGAAGCCCTGCTGCGGACGCACATCCAGAACTGTCCGAATGCGGTGTTCCTTTTTGCGGGGAGCGGCCGACATGTACTCGAAAATATGTTCGGAAGTCCATCACGGCCTTTTTACAATATGTGCACCCCTATGACCCTCAAAGCAATTCCTTTGTCGGCATACACGGATTTTGCCTTACATCATTTCGCTGCGGCAAAAAAGAAAATTACGGCGGAAGGCGTTCGCTACGTTTATAATCTGTTCGAGGGGCATACCTGGTACATGCAGAGTGTTTTGAATCTGGCCTTCTATATGACAGAGAAGGTGTGCTCGGAGGAAGTGCTCCGCACCGCCGTCGCGGATCGCATTGCCGAGTGCAGCGACATGTTCGAGTCGCTTTTGTATGTAATTCCGCAGGCCCAGCAGGCAGTGCTAAAAGCGATTGCCGCGGAGGGGCGCGTGGAAAAAGTGCTTTCCGGGAGTTTTATTCAAAAATACAGACTGCGCTCGGCGAGCGCAGTGCAGTCGGCTTTGAAGCGATTAATGGATGACGACAGGATCACTTTGGAGGATGGGGGCTACAGGGTAAACGACCGCTTTTTCGCGATGTGGCTTAAACGAGTATCAAGCTAGGTTGGGACTGATTCTGTTTTCCGCTTCAGCATTCAACGCCTCCATTCACATTTTTCCTGTTCAAACCAAATTAGCATTCTTTTCCACCCCCAATTTTAAGATGCTCTATAGCACGAAATCGGTCATAGTCTGCCAAAAAGTATTCAACACGATCAAGGAAGCCGATCATATCAGAGGCGTTCGCGACATTCGGCGGGAAAAGGAACATCGAGCTACCCCGTTTATGACTATTCCATGCTGTTTTTGACGCATGCGGAATAAAGATTCGTGTATTTTTTAGATTAAAGGGAAATCTCTCTAAAAAACAGATATCCAATCCATCCTCTTGATGAGAAAATTCGATGACGCTGATTCCCCCATTCCGTTTTACGCCGACATTATTTGCCGCAGATTCGCCTACTTATTCAGGAGAATTTATCGGGAATCCCCTTCTTGCGCTGTACGATTCCGCACTTAGCGAAAGGCCTTCGGAAGATAACGCCACGGCTCTTTTTCTCTTCCGCCTTGCGGATCTTTTTTTCAAAAAGCTTTCGGAGACTGAAGGGTTGGAACTCAGCCGGGAAACTACGGAGGCCTCGCCAGACAAGGAAGACATTTCTTCGCTTCTACAGAGCATTCCCTTTGCCCCGGGCATGGAATATGTAGACAGCAGATGGATACAAAATATCTGGGCCGGACTGAATCAGGAGTTTTCTAAAGAGATCGGCAATTACAGCGGCACAGTGGCTCTATATCTTGCAGAGAAAAGCCAGCATCTGAAGGTCGCGGAAAAGATATTTTTCCATCTCGTAGAAAACAAGTATGACGATGAATTTCCTTTCGCCTTTTTGGCGACTTATTCGACCAAAGACGGAAACGGGAAAATTTCGCACGCACCTCTGAAATACGCGCTCACGGAATACAAAGAGGACAGGACAAAGATTCTTTCCCTGCTTTCGTGCCTGAATAAGGCGGGAGACGTTTCACCCTTGATCAATGGTTTTATTGAAAGCGGTGAGATGTTCCACCCATTGAAGTTCACTTCAGCGGAAGCATTTGAATTTCTGAAATCCGTCCCCGCAATCGAAGATGCAGGAATCGTGTGCCGCATTCCAGACTGGTGGAAGAAGAGCCGCCAAAAGCCTTCATTGACGGTCAAACTGGGCGAAAACAAGAAATCGATTCTAGGCCTGGATTCCATTATCGCCATGCAAGGCTTCCTTGAAGTGGATGGCTTAATACTTACCAAAGCGGACATTCAATGCCTATTGCAGGCCACGGAAGGACTTGCCTTCATAAAGGGGAAATGGATTGAGGTTGACCACGAACGCCTCCGTTCGCTTCTCAAACAAATGGAAAAATACAACGGGGATATTTCCCTGTTGGAGGCTCTCCGCTTCAATATAAGTACAGAACAAGAAAACGACACGTTTCCGCACCCTTCTATTACCAATGGTGAATGGCTTTCGCAAATCATGCATGGGCTTCGCACACAGCAAGGAGAAATTAGCGAAGTTCCGAAGACTTTATGCGCAACGCTCCGGCCCTATCAGCTGGTTGGCTTCAAGTGGCTTTTGCAAATGGACAAGTTCGGCTTTGGCGCCTGTCTTGCCGACGACATGGGCTTGGGAAAAACCGTACAAGTGCTCACCTACCTCGAATCCATCCGGGCACAAAAACCGAGCTTAAAAATTCTTCTCATTGTTCCAGCCTCCCTCACTGGAAACTGGCAAAAAGAATGCCATAAATTTGTTCCAGAGATGGACGTAACTATTCTACACGGCGAAAGTACAAATAAATTAAACAACGCCTTGAAAAAGGGGACTGCGTTCCTCACGATAACGACTTATGGGATGGTCGGCCGCTTGGAACCGCTCAAAGAAATCAAGTGGAACGCCTTGATTCTTGATGAAGCTCAAGCGATAAAGAATCCCCTCTCCAAACAGTCAAAGAGCATCAAAGAACTTTATGCGGATCGGCGCATAGCGATGACCGGGACCCCGATTGAAAACGACCTTTCCAATTTATGGTCCCTATTCGATTTTTTGGACAGAGGACTTTTGGGAAGCGCCACAGAATTCAAAAGGTTCTGCAAATCGCTTGCGGGAAAGCCTTCTGGTTATTCAAAACTGAAAGAAATGATTTCTCCATTTATGCTGCGCAGGCTGAAAACAGATAAATTAATAATCAAGGATCTTCCAGAAAAGAACGAAACCAAGGATTATGTAACGCTATCCAAGAAGCAGGCCGCACTATACAAGGATCTGCTCGATGATCTGGAGCAAAAACTAAAACACGCGGAAATAGACGACGACCCGATGAAACGGCGCGGTCTCGTACTTTCTTCCCTCCTTCACTTGAAGCAGATTTGCAACCATCCCGACCAATTCCTCGGGCGTGAAGAATACGCGGAAGAAGAAAGCGGAAAATTCGGAATGCTGCGCGAATTGTGCGGAACAATTTACGAAAAACGCGAGCAGGTCATAGTCTTTACCCAATTCCGGGAAATCACCTCTTATTTGGATGCATTCCTAACAGAAGTCTTTGGGTGCCCGGGCTTTGTTCTGCACGGAGGGACGAAAATTTCTGCGCGGAATAAGATGGTTGAAGAATTTCAAAGCGACAGATATATTCCCTATATGGTGCTTTCTGTAAAAGCCGGTGGAACGGGGCTCAATCTCACTAATGCAAATCACGTTATTCACTTTGACCGCTGGTGGAACCCAGCCGTAGAAAACCAAGCGACCGACAGGGCTTTCCGCATAGGACAGACAAAAAATGTCTTCGTGCACAAATTCGTGTCGCGCGGGACGATAGAAGAGAAAATAGACGATCTGATCGAATCCAAGAAAAATCTTGCGACAAATATTGTCGGCGAGGTCTCCAACGAAAAATGGATTACGGAAATGAGCGACAAGGACTTGATGCACTTGTTAAAGCTGGAGGCTTGATATGAGTTTTTATGATTATTTTAAAAGCTTCCGCTATACTTCCGTCGGCGACCTTAAGGAAAAAGCAAAAAAATACTTGCAAAAAGAAGAAGGAAAGGGACATCTATTAAGCCCTATAGAATTGGAAGGCCGGGCGATCGCAAAATCCTGGTGGGGAAAAGCCTGGTGCGATAACCTCGAGAGCTATGCAGACTTTTACAACCGCTTGGAGCGCGGTAGAAAATACGTGAGAAACAATGCCGTGGTCGATTTGCAGATTGAACGGGGAAAAGTTTCCGCAAAGGTCATCGGCAGCGGGAAAACGCCCTATAGGATCAAAGTGCAAATCAATGAACTCGGCAAAGCGGAATACAAGAATATTATAAAGGAAAGCTCAACGCACATCCAAAACATAGAAGAGCTCATCAACGGGAACTTTCCTGAAGCCCTCAAAAAACTTTTTCTAAAGAAAGAAGGTGGTCTCTTCCCCACCATGGCCGACATTCATTTTGAATGTTCTTGCCCGGATGTTGCCGATATGTGCAAGCATGTCGCCGCAGTTTTATACGGGATCGGGGCCCGCTTCGACAAAGAGCCTCTTCTATTTTTCAAACTCCGGGGTATCGATACGGAAAAATTGATCGGGAGCGCCATCCAAGACAGGATTGAATCGATGCTTTCCCATTCCCAAGCCAAGAGCAAAAGGATTATCCGGGAAAACGAAGTCAATAAGCTGTTCGGAATTTAGGGCACCTCTAAAAACTCAATTTTTATGACGAGAAGCCGGTTCCCTTCAGGGAACATCAGGATTCGTAGAGCTGACTTTCGAGGCAGCCCCGCAGGGGGTGAGGATGGAACAACGTGACACCGCAACAATTTATCAATAACACTTCGCACTGGTGGACTGAAGTACCTGTTGCTCAAGCCGAGCATCTCAGGTAGCGAACTCGTTCGCTATCATGATCGAGGCGCAGAAGCGGATGCCGAAGGCATCAATACATCCAGTATTGACGCTTCGCGTCATCGCCTGCATTTCGGTCATACTCAAGCAAGCTTGAGTGCGACTCTCAATTTGGGCGATTTTAGCCACTTTTGTGTTTGCGCACTTGTCGGTGCAACTCGGCAATGTGCATGCAAGCATGCCCGCAGCTCTCGTTTTAGGCGACAATCGTTTCTGCCATTGCTCGGTTCTTGATAAATTCACTTAACCAAAGCAGTTTTTAGAGGTACCCTTTAGTGGAATCTGTAAGATAAAGTTTGCTAGATTTATTTGGTATAATTCTATAGATCGTTCTGACCAAAAGGTTTTTGAATTTATGAAAGTTCTTCTAACTGGTGCTGCCGGTTTTATCGGCTCTAAAGTGATGTCTATGCTCGCGGAGCGCGGCGATTCCGTGTTGGGAATTGATAATCTCAACGATTATTACGATGTGCGCCTCAAATTCGGCCGCTTGCGGGAATGCGGGTTCGATGAGCCCGCGGAGGGTTTCGCTTTCGGCAAGGAATTGTCCAGCAAAAAATGGCCTAATTGCAAATTCATCTGCCTCGCTATTGACGATAAGGCTTGTCTAGACGCTTTATTTGCCAAGGAGCATTTCGAGAAAGTCATCAACTTGGCGGCACAGGCCGGAGTGCGCTATTCCATTACTAACCCTTACGCTTATTTACAGAGCAATCTGGTCGGTTTTTTGAACATTCTCGAAGCTTGCCGAAACTTTGAAGTAAAGCACTTGGTGTTCGCTTCTTCCAGTTCCGTTTATGGATTGAATGCTAAAGTACCTTACAGTGAGAGCGACAAAGTGGATTCCCCCGTAAGCTTGTATGCGGCGAGCAAAAAGAGCAACGAACTGATGGCCCATGCCTACAGCAAGCTCTACGGTTTTGCAACGACTGGGCTCCGCTATTTTACCGTATACGGTCCGTGGGGCCGTCCCGATATGTCGCCGATGCTTTTTGCAAAGGCAATCTCCAAAGGCGAGCCGATTAAAGTATTCAACAACGGCGATATGATCCGCGATTTTACCTATATCGACGATATTGCCGAAGGAACTATCCACGTACTGGACCATACACCGACAATAGCGGAATGCCAAAACGGTGTGCCCTATAAAGTTTATAACATCGGCTGTAGCCACCCCGTAAAATTAATGGACTTTATTAGCGAAATAGAATTGGCTTACGGTTCTCCCGCTAAAAAAGAGTTTTTGCCACTGCAACACGGCGATGTATACCAAACTAACGCGGATACATCCAACTTGGAACGCGAGGTCGGTTACAAACCGCATTGGACGCTCCACGACGGTATCGCCGAATTTATGAAGTGGTACAAAAGCGACAAAAATCCGCTGAAGTGAAAGATTTTATTTCAATTTTTAAAACGATAGAGGAATTTATGAAAGTTTTAGTAACAGGAGTTGCTGGCCAGCTTGGGCACGATGTGATGAACGAACTCGATAAGCGCGGATTTAGCGGCATAGGCAGCGATCTTCTGCCAGAATATTCAGGAATCGCGGACGGTTCTGCCGTTACAAAACTCCCCTATATGCCGATGGACATAACCAACGCTTCCATGGTCGAAAATGAAATTTCAAAGGTGAATCCGGACGTGGTCGTGCATTGCGCAGCCTGGACTGCCGTAGATTTGGCTGAAGATGCAGACAAGCAGGCTAAGGTAAAGGCTATCAATGCAGGCGGTACAGAAAACATCGCAAAGGTTTGCAAAAAGCTCGGTTGCAAGATGGTTTACATCAGTACGGATTATGTGTTCGACGGACTGGGGACTAAACCCTGGGAACCGGATTGCAAGGACTACAAGCCGCTCAATGTTTACGGACAAACTAAACTAGATGGCGAACTTGCGGTGAGCGGCAATCTCGAAAAATTCTTCATTGTGCGCATCGCCTGGGTGTTCGGGCTAAACGGCAAAAACTTCATCAAGACTATGCTGAACGTAGGGCGTTCCCACGATACTGTGCGGGTGGTGAGCGACCAGGTCGGCACTCCAACCTACACGCTTGATCTCGCACGCCTTTTGGTGGACATGATACAAACGGAAAAATACGGTTACTATCACGCGACAAATGAAGGCGGCTATATCAGCTGGTATGATTTTACAAAGGAAATCTACAAGCAAGCGGGCCTCAAAACGAACGTGATTCCTGTGACGACCGCAGAATATGGCATTAGCAAAGCGGCCCGACCTTTCAATAGCCGGTTGGACAAGTCAAAGCTTGTGAAGAACGGTTTCAAGCCACTTCCCACTTGGCAAGATGCGCTCAGCCGCTATTTGAAGGAATTAGGCGGATAAGGGTTCAAAAAACTTTTTATCCCCCCTTGCCAACTCAAAAACACTTCGCTATTTTTTTGTCATGCAAAACCGAAATATCATCAATCGTTGGTGGTGGCGGACCTTCTAAAGAGTCCGGTTTTTGAGTTTTGCGCAAATTTTTAGAGTTTGCAGAAGCCTTCCGGACTTTCCGGGAGGTTTTTTTGTTTGGTTTTAACAACACAAGGAATGAATATGAATAGCGATAACGGTTTCTTTGGCAAATACGGTGGCAAATACGTAGCAGAAGTGCTGCGCCGCCCTCTCGATGAATTGGATGCGGCTCTTGAAAAAGCCCTCCATGATAAAAAATTCATGGACGAACTCCATACAATCCAGAAGGATTATATCGGACGCGCAACGCCCCTGCTCTTTGCTCCACGCGCGACAGAAATCTTGGGCGGAGGCCAGATCTATATTAAGCTTGAAGGCCTTGCAAATACAGGCGCTCACAAGATTAACAATGCCATAGGTCAAGCGTTACTCGCAAAATATATGGGAAAGACCCGCATTATCGCCGAAACGGGTGCGGGCCAGCACGGAGTGGCGACAGCCGCGGCCTGCGCTAAACTCGGGCTCGACTGCACCGTATATATGGGTGAAGTAGACGTGCGCCGCCAGCAGCCGAACGTGGCTGCGATGGAAATGTACGGCGCAAAAGTCTGCCCTGTCACTTCGGGATCGCGCACGCTCAAGGACGCGGTGAATGAAGCGATGCGCGACTGGGCTGCTAACTTTGAGAATACGCATTACGTGTTGGGTTCAGCCCTCGGACCCGCCCCATTCCCAGATATGGTCCGCATATTCCAATCGGTGATTGGGAACGAAGTCAAGGAAGAATGCGAAAAGCGCGGCGTTAAAATCGGTGCAATGGTCGCTTGCGTAGGCGGCGGATCCAATTCCATCGGATTCTTCAGCCCGTTTATTGACGAAAAGTCCCCGCGGTTAATTGGCGCAGAAGCGGGAGGCATCGGTCCGAATGTGGGCGAAAACGCATCCCGGATGACCGGGAACGCTTCGCGCGAAGGAATTGTGCAAGGCTACAAGAGCCGCTTTTTGCTTGATGAAGACGGACAATCCCTACCCACGCGGTCTATTTCCGCGGGGCTCGATTACATGGGCATAGGCCCGCAACTAGCAGAACTCGGAACTTCCGGCCGCATTGAGTTTATGAATATTCTCGATAAGGAAGCCCTCGAAGCCGTGAGCTTCTTTGCCAAGAACGAAGGCGTCCTTTTCGCTCTGGAAAGCGCGCACGCGGGCGCCGCGGCAATGAAGATTGCAAAGCAAGTGCCAAAAGATCAAGCGGTCGTCATCAATATGTCGGGCCGCGGCGACAAGGACATTTTCATTACAAGCCCGGTATTCCGCCCTAAAGAATGGAAAGCTTTCCTTGAAAGTGAACTCGAACGTTTGAACGAACAGAAGGACATCCACAATGCAAAGTTGATGGGAGGTGACAAATAATGACACAGAAAATTAAATTGATGAGCCACTTGGTTGCGGGCTACCCCACCGACGATATTGCTTTTGCAGCGGCAGAAGCGATGATCAAGGGCGGTGCGGACATTTTGGAAATTCAGCTTCCGTTCAGCGACCCTTCTGCGGACGGCCCCGCTATTCAGGGTGCTTGCACCGAAGTATTGAATAGGAACTACCGCACAGCCGACGGGCTTGCCTTTATCGCCAAAGTCCACAAAGCGCATCCGGAAACGAGGATTTACATTATGAGCTATGGTTCGCTTATCTACACTCCGGGCGTGGATGCGTTCTGCAAAAGGGCTTCCGAAGCGGGCGTAAAAGGAATGATCATTCCGGATCTTCCTTTCGATCACGATGAAGGACTCACCGCAGCCTGTAAAAAATACGGTATGGAAAACATTCCCGTCGCAGCTCCGAGCATGACCAAGGAACGCCTTTCGAAACTCGCCCACTGCGGTTTTGCGCACATCTATGCGGCACTCCGCGCAGGAATCACCGGGAGCAAGACAACGATCGATTCCCATACGATCGAATTCTTGAAGAATGCCGGCGAAGGCGGTTCCAAAATCTACGGCGGTTTCGGTATCACCGGCGGTGAGCAATCGCAATCGCTCGCAAGCAGCGTAGATGCGGTTGTCGCTGGATCCGTATTCGTGCGGATCATTAAGGCGAACGCAAGCGATAAAGCGGCACTCGTGCGAGAAGTCGAAGCCAAAGCGCGGGAACTTTCTAACAGCTAAGCCTCTATTTGAGTGTCATTGCAAGGAGCGTAGCGAAGCGGCAATCCTATCCAGATTGCTTCGCTTCGCAACTTTGCATCGGAATTCCTAAGCGCTAAAGCGCCAAAGGCATCTCAATCGCAATGACGATACATCACAATAACAAAATGCATACGCAAATTCATCTCATCGCATCGCGGACGGCGCTTTCTAAGCCGGCCTCGTTTGGTGCTCCCGGCCATACTTTTTGAATATAACCGTTGGAATCAAGTAGCATCAGCGTAGGTACGGCATTAATGCCATAACGCCGCCACATTTCCTCGGTCGCATCCCGGTATAGCGGATACGGCGACGGATGTTCGGCATAAAAATCATCAAGTACGCTCTCTTGCTCATTTGCAATGCCGATGACTTCCAAACCAGAAGAGCTGAGCTTTTCATAAAGACGCCCTAAAATAGGAAGCGTCTGGCGGCAAGGCCCGCACCAAGTGGCCCAAAAATCGAGCAAAGTCACCTTGGGTTTCGCCTTGCGCTTTTCACCATTTTTGTAAAAGTTTTTTTTGAAAGCCGTAGCCTTGCTCCCGATAGAAGATCCGGTAAGGCTCGAAACATCATCCGGGCGTTTCGTAAAAAGCACATTTAAAAAAATTTGTTTCCCTTTGCGATCAATGCCAAGTTTTATCTTATCGCCCACCTTAGCTTTCGAGGTAAATTTTTGGACTAGAGAAAGATTCGCAAGCGGAGTTCCATTCATGGAAATAATCAAATCGTCCACGGCGACGCCAGCCGCAATCGCATTCGATGACGGGTGAAGCCCAATCACTTTCAATGCAATTTGATTTTTATACGGTTCTTGCTTAAAAGAAAGCCCAAGCCACGGAGCTGCAAATGTTTGTGCACAAAATAAAACAATGAAAATGAGCAACGTCCTAGAAAAAGATAAGTATAATTTTTCCATCGATCACTGTACTCGCTGTTTTTGTAATATACGTCTGTTCACGACCCAGACTTCCACCAATAATATACGAAAGTCGAATGGACGTGGCAAAGGCAAAATGGGCATTTTTCCAAGGGAGAGAATTCCGCCCATAAGCAACCGAAATGCGGGGAGATTTTTCAAGTTCCCCATCGCGTCTGTATAGCAGCCCCGAAACGCCGAGGCCAAAATAGTCAAATTCATCAAAGGACTTGCGAAGTTCAATGCCCAATTCATCTACTAGTCCCGAAACGCCTACAGATAAATTCATTGCGCAGGTGTAATCGCTTGCAAATCGATATGCGGCAAGGCCTTCGAGCGCAAGGTCCACGGCTCCTAAATAATAAGAAGCCGAGCCTCCGCCACCAAAAAAGAACCCCGGTTCGGAAATGGCACTTTTTTCCACGACATCTTCATCGGAGTCCAAAAAAAAGCCGGCAAAAGAAGGCGCCGAGAAGAAGGCTATGCACAGGAGAATTCCTATCAATTGGCGCATGATGCCTCCCAAGCGGTCATTCTTTGGACTGCATCTCGGAAAGAGCCGCAAAGCCGTCTTTTTTAAGAGCAAGAGAAAGTTCACGGCGCATCGCATGCGCAGGCATCCATCGGAACGCGACCACAGAATAGCATTGAACAGCATCGGCGCCCAAGCGGAGGAGATCATAAATTTTACAGCCTTGATCAATTCCGCCACAAGCGATAACGCTCATTTCCGGATAGCGGGATTTTACCGTCTGCACCATCCAAAACGTGTTCTGGTATAAAGGGCGGCCCGAAATTCCACCTTTATCGCCATCGGCGCGGAGCGATTTCAAGTCTTCGTATTTGGAAAACATCGGAAGCTCGCCGATTTTACGCGAAGGGAACGTATTGCCGAGTACCACTCCATTCACACCATATCGGGAAAGAATGTCCAGTGTGGAAATGAGCTGATGTTCCGACATATCCGGGCTGAGCTTCGCATAAACAGCCTTGCGCGGGCACTGGGTCTTGCGAAAATTCATTATCTCCGAAAAAAGAAGTTCCGTGAATCGGGTATCCAGATCAATGCGGTTTTCACCGGTATTCGGGCAACTGACATTAATTTCTACATAATCTGCCGCTTTGTACGCAATCGCAAAACTCTCAAGTACATCCTTGAGCTTAATATCATCGGATATGAGCCCCGGAGTTTCAGCTACAGAGATACCCACGGACATTCCCGCTTTGTGCGCATAGGTGAGCTGGGCATCCACGCGCTTAGAAATCATTTCTATGCCGTCATTGTTGAGGCCCATACTGTTGTAAATGGAGCGGTCCTCTTCCAAAAAACCGAGCCGCGGCCTGTGGGGATTTCCTTCGCGGAAATTTCGGGTAGCTGTTCCGACTGTAATACCGCCAAAGACCAAATTCGCAAAATCGGAAATGCGGCTTGCCGTTTTGTTCGCACCCGCAGCAAGTATAATCGGAGAACTCAAATACAAAGGACAACTGCGGTCCTTGAACGTTATCCGGCACTTAAGCTTTTCCGAAAGATCCGGGCGGCCACCGATAAACGGAATAAAGGGTGCAAAACGAGCCGCATACTTCAAAGAATCGTGTCGGAACTCTGTAGAATTCTTGAAAATCCGACGGATTAAGGCGAGAATTTTATCGCCTTTCAGCAAATAATAGTCATGGTTAACACAATCGATTGCCATATTTAAGATTAAATTAACAAAAAATTGTTACAAGAAAAAAGGTGTGTGCTATGAAAGAGACTTTGGAAAAGAGAATCCACGAACAATTTCCGCGTTACGTAGAAGCTCTTGAAACTTTAATCCGAATTCCATCCATTAGTTTTGAAGATTTTGATAAAAACGAGATCTTGCGTTCTGCAAAAGCTGTAAAACAGCTCTTTGAAAGCCACGGTTTTGAGAATGCCAAATTTTTAACACCTCCCAGCGGGCGCGTTACCGTATTCGCCGAACTCAAGACAAAACCATCCAACCCGACGATACTCCTCTACGCTCACCATGATGTGCAGCCTACGATGCGCGAAGCACTCTGGGAAACACCTCCGTTTGCCCCTGAAATCCGCAATGGGCGCTTATATGGAAGAGGGGCTGCGGATGACAAATCCGGCATCATTCTCCACCTTGCCGCTGTTACGCAAGTGCTCGCTCTTTCGAGTGATCGGATGCCGAATATCAAAATGGTCATCGAAGGCGAAGAAGAATCCGGCAGCTCCGGTTTTGCCCAAATTCTAAAGGAAAACAAAGAACTTCTCAAATGCGATGGGGTTATCATCGCAGACCTTTCGAATTTCGATTCGGGCGTCCCCTCTATCACTACGACGCTCCGCGGAATGTCCGCCGTTTCCGTAGTGCTGAAAGCAATGAAAACACCACTCCACTCGGGCTCTTGGTCGGGCCCGATCCCCGACCCCGTGCAGGCTCTTTGCAAAATGATAGCAACGCTCACAGATTCAAACGGGAACATTCTCATCGATCACTTTTACGATGGCATCGAAACTCCTAGCAAAGAAGAACTTCAAAGTTACAGGGCTTTGGATTATACGGAAGACAAATTCCGCAAGGAAGCGGGAGTTCTTCCGAATGTCAACCTATTTTCCAAAAGCGGCGACATTCTTACAACACTCTGGAGAAAGCCGTCAATCGTGGTTACAGCCATTGAGGCCGGTTCGCGAACCCAGGCGGGAAACGTACTTCAAGATTCCGCTTACGCCCGCATTGGAATTAGGCTCGCTCCGGGAATGGCCGCAGACACATGTACACTCAAACTCATTGACCATTTGAAGAAAATCTGCCCTAACGGGCTTGAACTTTCGCTCTTTACGGAAGACGGTGCAGACCCCTTTACAACAGACATTTCACACCCGTATTTCGGCCTGATGAAACAAGCAATGACCGATGCCTTCGGTACAGAAGCGAAGTACATAGGCTGCGGGGCGTCCATCCCCGGCGCACAGCTATTCCGCGATATGTTCGGGAACATTCCCATTCTATTGACCGGTCTCGAAGACCCGAAATGCAATGCCCACAGCGAAAATGAAAGTTTGAATCTTTCCGATTTGGAACGGGGTATGCTCGCCGAAGCATTGTTCTTACAAGGACTCTGCAAATGAAATTAGTCGTACTCACTGGCGCAGGAATCAGCGCAGAATCCGGACTCCGGACATTCCGCGGCAACAACGGGCTTTGGGAAAATGAAAAAATTGAAGACGTTGCGACACCCGAAGGATATTACCGCGACAAGGCCCGCGTGAGGAACTTTTACAATTCCCTCCGGGTGGGTCTCCCCAACTACAAACCAAACGCGGCACACTTTGCCCTTGCCAAGCTAGAAGAGCGGCTTGGCGATGATTTCTTGCTCGTGACGCAAAATGTGGATGATCTTCACGAACGCGCCGGAAGCAAGCGAGTTCTCCACATGCACGGAGCTCTAAAGCAGCTCCGCTGCGAAGCAAACGAAAGCCATGTCTTTAACTTTGACGGAGAAGAGACCGCCGAAACGAAATGCCCATTCTGCGGAGCGCCTACTCGCCCACACATCGTATGGTTCGGAGAAATACCTCTGTATATGGACAAAATCGAAAACGCACTATTACACACAAAAGAATTTGCTTATATCGGAACAAGCAGCGTGGTATACCCCGCAGCAGGTTTCAAGCAACTTGCCAAGCACTATAAAGCGCACGTTACCTGCCTCAACTTGGAAGTCGACCGGGAAGACCGCAACACAGACGCGTTCTTGGAAGGGAAGGCAAGCGAAGTTGTGCCCACTTGGTGCGAAAACTTCAAATAGCAAACCGATTGCGCAAAAGAGGACCGCATAAAAGCAGTCCTCTTCTTTTATTCCCTATTCTTTGATTTTATATTTTTGCTAGTCCTTATAAAGGCCAATATGGAAAAGATTCACAAGACGAACGCAGCCCGCATCTTAGACCAGAAGCACATCTCATATGATCTCATCCCTTACGCCGTCGATGAAACGGAACTCGGCGCAGAACACGTAGCAGCATCGCTCAACGAACCCATAGAACGCGTATTTAAGACGATACTTATGCGCGGTGATAAAAACGGATTACTCGTGGGCGTCGTTCCCGGAAATCTTGAAGTAAATCTCAAGGCGATAGCTCAAATTTCAAAGAACAAAAAAGTAGAACCCGTCGCAGTTAAAGAGCTTTTGCCGCTCACAGGCTATATCCGCGGCGGTTGTTCTCCCGTGGGCCTAAAGAAGCCCTACCCGGTATACATTCACCAGAGCGCAGAACAATTAGACTACATCTATGTAAGCGCCGGGCTCCGCGGACTCCAGCTGAAAATTGCACCCAAAGACTTGATTGCAGCCATTACCGCCACACTCGCACCGATTGCAGAAGAGAAGAAAGAATAAATAATCTGTGAACGGACATTCCTTTAACGGGCAAAAAGAATCCGCTCTGGCTTATTGTCTATCCGACGGCCCATTACATCTAAATTATGTAAATATAAGACATCTGCGCGTAATCTAATAGCTGATTTTCTAATAGCAAGAGTCTGCGAAGTACTTACTAACGTCCATAAATAAAGGGGGTCTCCGTCCATTTTAGAATCTTGAATAACCGAAGTCCCATCTGCTTTCAGATAAAGACCGCTTTTCACATTCTTAAAAAAGAACTCCGAAGTATCCGCTTCAAAATTTTCTTTGTATGATTTTTGATGAGCTCCGCCATTCCAAGCATACGTACCAAGAACGGTTCCCGCATTCAACGACTCATTGGGAACATCTAAAACGCGCTCGCCTAATTCAATGCGATACGCCACCGGTTCTCCCACAGCAATAATCCGCACAAAAGTTGCCGTGTCGCTACAATTCATAAGTTGCAAAGCGTTTAAAGAAGTTATTCCCATACACAAATTCTTTGACACCGAGCGAATCCGGCCTGCAAAATAAAAAGCCTCTTTAAATATGTCTTGATACATAGCCTCTACAATCTTTGCATGAAAAACCAAATCCTGTTCTGATTTGACTTCGCTTGCGTAATTGAGTCCATAAGGCCAAAAATGCTGCGAATCGCCATGGAGTTCCGCAGTCGGGTCTCCCGTAAGCTCCTTGAGCATTGCCTGTGCTCTTTCCCCTTGGAAAACGCCATTCACCATCATCGCCTGATACTCTGAAGTCGTCCCCATTCCGAGCGTATGCGCTATCTCGTGCATCGCCGTACATACCACCATATAATCTCGGCGGGCTCCGAAAGTAAGACGACCATTATTAGAAGCCTCCGCCGTGGGAACACCGATATTATAATAAACTTCAATATGCTTAGAGAGGGACGTATACTTGTTATAGATACCAACCGCAGAGTCCATCGCCACTTGAATATGGCTATAAGCATCCAGCTCATCTTCAGTCGGATTTTCAGATTTGTTCAAATGGTAATTGACCGTTCCCTCCGCTACCGAAACTTCAGCACAAAATAAAATCAGGATACCCCAGTATTTTCTACACATAAAAAACCTCTCCATAAAAATCGCCGAAAAAGATGGCAAAGTCAAGAGAAAATATTTTAATACGTTGTAAAAAAACACAGCCCGAAGCCGGGCCTTTGTCAGGCGCATTTCCTTCTATACAGAATGTTGCCCACAGGGACATCGATTCTCACTTGTTCATCATCAAGGCGGACATTGTATTTTTCTTGTATGGAGCCGGGAGTTTCATCGAGCAGTTCCCTGTAGCGATCATCCAGTTTTCTCGGAATCGTCACTTTGGTATAGAACACGTGTTCCTTTTCCAGATGAATTCCGTGAAACAGTCGGTCATATTCACTTTCAGTATAATACCGCATATGCCCATCAGGCCGTAACCGGCTGAACTCGTTTGCAAAATCCGCATCGTCGCCATCGGCAGGAAGCGGGTCCGTCACATAGAAGAATCCGTCACCAGTCAATACACGGTCGATCTCGGCGGCTGATTTCCCTACATCGGGAAAATGATGGAACGAATAACGGGCGAACATCCCCGTCACCGACCTGTCATCAAAGGGAAGGTCGATGCCGTCGAACTTCCTGAACTCTACATTCGGGGCGTTTCTTTCCGCTGTCGCTCTGTTGTTCAGTTCAAGAATGTTTTCAACGATGTCAATTCCCGTGACCCGGCAACGGGCATTCTGTGCTGCGATCCCGAAAGCCACATAACCGCAGCCCGTTCCGACATCCACATACCGGGCGTCATCTACAAATTTACAATGCCGGAACATCTCCTGCAATTGCCCGTCATCCGACGTTATTTTGCTGTATTCCTTCTTCAGCAGGTCAGACTGGAACCGTTTCTTGGCGTTTTCAATCATGTTAAAATGGTGCATTTGTTTTCCTTCGCTCATCTTTTTCTCCTTTGCCCCTCAACGATGACACGCAAAGCCCTTAAAATAACACGGCCCGCATTCATCATTGAAGCGGGCCTTTTGAAAGAATACCTTTTGACCTCGCTTCAGGAGCGACTAAGAAGAAGGCCGAAAAGAATATTCAAATTGAACATATTCCCAAGATAGTTTATGTGAAGGTCACTGACAAGAGAACGCTCAAAAAAATGGTCTTACGCCTCTTTTTTATCCGGCACGAACTCCAGAAGATCCCCCGGCTGGCAATCCAGTTCCCGGCAGAGGGCGGAGAGAGTTTCAAAGCGCACCGCGCGGGCCTTGCCCGTCTTGAGAATGCTCAGATTCGCTTCCGTGATACCGACGCGAAGGGCAAGCTCATTGAGCCGCATCCGGCGTTTCGCCATGATTACATCCAAATTCACTCGAATACCCATAGCCTTTCAGACCGTAAGGTCCGCCTCCTTCTTCAGAAGATATGCCTGTTGCAGGACATAGGCGAGGAGCCAGAGGAAAAATCCAGCAGCCACGGATCCCAAATCATCGGAGCTGAGGCCTACTGAGAGCTGCCGCATTCCCGGAGGATTGCTGATGGTAAGGGCCACGGAATAGAGGGCGCGCTGGAGCACTCCGATCACAGCCCCCCACAGATAATACACTCCGAGTCTCGAGAAGCACCGGATGTCTTCCTCTTCAAAGAATTTTCCGCGTTCCCAGAGGGAAAGGAGTTTTGCGAGTTCAAAAAAGAGGAGGACATGAAGGAGAATGCCGGGAAGACTCGCCGCCATGCCGAAAATCCGTACAAGAGGCGTAGTCTGGCTCACCGCAGCTTCGCCAAGGAAGGAATTCAGGATCATCTCCGGAACCCAGGGAAGCGCGGCCCATATCGCAAGAACCATCACAGGCTCAAAGATCATCCAGAAAAGGAACAGACGGCGCATCCAGAAGCAAAGCAACTGTACCTTTCCACGTGCTAAAGGTTTCATATTTTATTTCTCCTATTTTATTATAATACGATAATTATTTATCGTATTACGATAAATATATAATTAGATGAAGAAAAAAGCAAGATCCAAAACAGCCTAGTCTCCACCCCGGCGCAAAGAGGAGTTCTAATCCCCGCTCTTTTTTGAGGAAGTCAAAACGTACTCTTTTTCCTACTTAAGACTCTGTTAATTTTTTGGGGGGGATTACACTAATACATAAATTCAATGAATGTCGAATCTGAATAATTTATACACCATCCAGCATCATTAAAACCACTACACAACATAGGAATCTCCGATGCATTTAAATTTCTCTTTTTGCAATCAGAAATGTTGTTTAAATCATCTACATACGCATCACATAATTCTTCCGAAAGAAACGATCTCGGCTTAGTGGAAAAACCGGAACGGCATGTTTCATTCTCAAAAATCCAAGCTGAACTAGTTATAATCAAATTATACTTTTCTATATATAATGAATCACAATTGATTTTTTTGGCAAGTGACGATGCGTTTACATAAGCATCGGCCCAGCAAGAATTTATATACTGCACCCATTCTCGGATATGTGTAGAATCAATCTGCAATAGACTTCTATAGTTTGGATATTCGGCGAAATAGAAAACTTCTGCAGTCTGACTTTTTAGCACAAGCTTACGATAAAAAGCATCATAATAGGTCCATTCCACAGAACAATCCCCCCACATATTGCCGGTACAACTTTCTTGGGAACCTAAATAAAGCGAGTCTCCATTCATTATAAGATATTCAAAAGATCCTTGATATGTGCTAAGATACGTTCCATGGGAATATCCATCTTCCGATTTCACCACATAACACATCCCATCAGGGTATACATAATAAAGATTTTTTTCGACATTAAAGCCCTCATTGTAGCCATCAAGAGAATCAACTGGTCTATAAAAGTAATAGCCAAGAGAAGCTATCGCAGTATCAAATGGTAAACTATCAAATACGATATTCGATGACGATGATGAGAAAACATCCTCTATTGACGAAGACATCTGTACCGATGAGCTTAATGCATTTGCCGAAGAAGAAAGGCTCGCCGATGAACTGGATGAAGGAAGACTTGATGAGGACAACCACACCGACGAAGAAAACGAGCCATTTTCAGCACCCGTTCCAGAAGACTCATCACTGATGCACCCCTCTAAGAGGAGCACCATAATCAGAATCAGACACCACGGGGAAAAACCTATAAACCAGCCTAGATTCTCTTTTTTTGTACCAAAAAACATACCTACTCACCTCTGATATTTATGGATTGAATATGCAATGCCGATAGGAATTTGACTTGTCTATGTGTGAAAAATGCGGGCAAACAAGGATTTAATGAGATGCCTATAAATTTACCTCCTAAACAACCATCCCTAAAAGGGGTGGCATCTATGTTTCCTCATCACCATTCCCGGCTTACTATACTCCAAGCATACCTATAGAACATAAAGAACAAAATTCCAAGTAAGACGCATCGCACCAAAACAGCCCTAATTTCACCGGATTCGGCACAAAAAACCCCCGTGTCATTTGACACCGGGGCTTCTAGTGGATAATGAAGGGATCGAACCTTCGACCCGCTGATTAAGAGTCAGCTGCTCTACCAACTGAGCTAATTATCCATACGACTTTCGACAAACCCAATTATAAAAAAAGAGCACCTTCTTTGCAAGGGGATTGCTCGCATTTTTTTGCACTTTTTTTTAGCTTTTCTGCATGGAAAATGGCGAATGGCTGGATTCATATCTGTCTTTTTTGGGCGTGGAGCGCAATCTCTCCCCCGCAACCATACAGAGCTACGAAGAAGATCTGCGCCATTTCGTATACTGGGCCGATGACCGAGGATCCAAAATCAACGATCTCACTCCGCAAGAGCTGGACGAATTTCTCACGAATGTAGCGAGCTATGCGGAATACAGCCCCACTTCCGTCGCAAGGCATTTCTCAAGCCTGCGCGGATTCCTTAAATACCTTCTCCGCGAAAAGGCGTTCCCCTATTCCACGGACTCCCTTCTCGCAACGCCGCGCATCGGCCATTATCTGCCACAGTGTTTAACGAGAGAAGAGATTGATTCCATTTTTGAGCGTATAAATGAAATTTCCAAGCACAAGGAACGCGATACCGCATTAATCGAACTCCTTTATTCCGAAGGGTTGCGGATTGCGGAAGCGCTCTCACTCCGCATTTCGGACATTGATTTTGAAAATGAATGGATAACTCCCATTGGCAAAGGGAACAAACAACGACTAGTGCCTCTAGGAACGAAAGCCAAGGCAAATATTAAAGCGTGGATGAACGGACCGCGACTTGAACTTTTGCCCAAAACAGATACCGTCATCCTCAATACCCGAGGGAAAAAGATGAGCCGCATGGGAGCTTGGAAACTGATCCAAACTTATACGGCTCACCTCGCAAGACATGTAACGCCTCATACCTTCAGGCATTCTTTTGCCACGCACTGTCTCGAAGCCGGTATGGATTTGAGGGTGCTGCAAGAATTACTTGGCCATGCAAACGTGACAACTACACAAATTTATACGCACATCAACAATCAGATGATACAAGAAGAGCACAGGACTTTTCATCCAAGAGAACAGAAAAACAAAAAGCCCTCTAAGGGTTAACTTAGAGGGTCTCTTATTAATAAAGGCTCTTAACGATTAGACTTTGAGCTCGCCAGCGTCTACGCTCTTCCAATCATTGTACTTGTTAAGTTCGGGGCGCACTTCATTTTCAATAAAGAGCGAGACCTGCGACGGAGCGCGGCCAACGAACTTCTTCAAGTCAAGGATCTTTTCCAGATCTTCCCTAGTCATAGAAAACTTGGGGTTTTTGAGAATGCGGTCGAGTAGATCGTTGTCCCTGCCTTCGACCTTCACAACCTTGCCCGCTTCCATACTCATCTGGCGGATTTCCTCATGAAGTTCCTGGCGGTCACCGCCCTTCTTGACGCCTTCCATAATAATGTTTTCAGTAGCCATGAACGGGAGTTCGGCCCGGATGCGCTTTTCAATGACCTTCGGATATACGACAAGTCCCGTGGAGATATTTTCAGCAATGATGAGCATCGAATCAACGGCGAGGAACGCCTGAGGAATAGCAAGGCGCTTGTTTGCACTGTCGTCAAGAGTGCGTTCAAACCATTGCACGGATTGAGTAATAGCAGTGCTCGTTTCAAGCGACATCACAAAGCGGGCTAAAGAGCAAATGCGTTCGCTGCGCATCGGGTTTCGCTTGTATGCCATCGCACTGGAGCCAATCTGCGTGCTTTCAAAGGGTTCTTCCACTTCCTTGTTACCCTGCATCAAACGCATATCAGTCGCAAATTTGTGGAGGCTCTGGGAAATGCCCGAAAGCACCTGGCTTACGCGGTTATCCCATTTGCGGGTATAAGTCTGCCCGGTAATTGAAAGGCAGCGCTTGAAACCTGCGCGCTCCGTGACGCGGCGGTCGAGTTCGCAGATTTTCTCTTCGTCCCCATTGAAGAGATCCATAAATGAAGCTTGTGTCCCTGTGGTACCTTTAACACCCCGGAACGGGAGTACTTCAATCAAGAATTCAATTTCTTCGAGATCGATCAAAAGGTCTTGGATCCAAAGGCAAGCGCGTTTGCCGACTGTCGTGAGCTGGGCTGCTTGGAAATGCGTTGCGCCGAGCTGAGGCATTTCCTTGTACTTAAGAGCAAATTCAGAGAGTTTGTCTATAACCCTCATCAAGCGGCGGCGCACATAGACAAGTCCCTGCTGCATCTGAATCAAGTCAGTATTGTCACCCACAAAGGCGCTAGTCGCTCCGAGATGAATGATACCTTTGGCCTTAGGGCACTGCACTCCGTAGGCATAGACATGGCTCATGACATCGTGACGGCGCCGTTTTTCTTCCGCTTCGGCAACATCAAAATTGATGTCCTTTTCATGGCTCTTCAATTCATCGACCTGTTCCTGCGTGATCGGAAGCCCGAGTTCCATTTCGCTCTGGGCGAGAATAATCCAAAGTTTCCGCCAAGTCTGAAACTTGTATTGCGGGCTAAAGAGAAATCTCATCTCTTTAGAGGCGTATCTGGTGTTGAGCGGGTTTTCATATTCGTCACGCATATTCTGATCCTTCATTTATACTAAAAAATTTTTATTGAACTATTCATTGTCCGGGTTCTCTTCCGGGACCGGGGATGCGGGAAGCTGCTGGTCTGGAATGGAATCTGGAGCTGGAGGCGGAGGAGGCGAGTTCAACACCCTTAGGCTATCCACCATCAAACTATCGCGTTTGGGGAACATATTCTGATAAATGACCGAACGGCGGCTCATCATAAAATGGCTGTTCTTCATCTGCGGAGTATGCTTGCCCGGACTTGCGATGACCGCAGCCATGTTGATGGACTGGTCCAGATTAAGTTTGTACGCACTTTTGTGAAAATAAACTTCGCTCGCCATTTCACAGCCGAAGATATCAGTTCCCCATTGAGCGTAATTCAAATAAAGTTCCAAGATGCGGTCTTTGCCGAGTTCCTTTTCCATCAGCAAAGCGTATGCGAGCTCCTTGAATTTGCGCTCCCAGGAACGTTCACTCGAAAGGAACATATTCTTGGCCAATTGCTGCGTAATGGTGCTACCGCCGAACTTGGTCTTGCCATGCATCTGATTCGCATCCAAGGCTTCCGCAATGGCGCGGACGTCAAAACCCGGATGGAAATAGAAACCGGCGTCTTCGCTCGCAATGACGGCCTTCTTCAAATACGGGCTGATGCTATCGAGCGGGACGAACTTCTGCCGAAGCTTGATTCCTGGATTAGAATCCACCAAAGCCTGCATATAACGGCTCATCGGCGGGTTGGAATATTTGAGTTCCTCAACATTCTCATAAATGTTGTAGCCGTAAGTAAATACTTTATAGAGTCCGTATGATGCGACTAAAGTAAATGCGATCGCATAGAGCATAAGGGCGAGAAGAACTAAGCGAACGATTCGATTAAGCACCCAATAAGTCCATTTGAAGATGAAAAAAAGGATACCCAGCGTTTTTTGCGTTTTGGGAGGGAGGGAAGACCAATAATTCAAAGCAGATTGTTTGATGTTTGGTATTTTCACGCGCAGAATATAGAAAAGGCTGCTACTTTTTGCCCCCGAACCATTCATTAATGTCCTGCCCTTCAGCCATCTTAAAGCTCTCCGCCGTAATCCCCGAACCGAGCGGGACCGCTTCTATCCCTAAATTTTTCAAATATTCTTGCACAAGTTCCGTACCGGACCTGCCGGCTTCATCCTGATCCAAACAAAGAATAACCCGCTTATTTCTGAAAAGACTCGCCCATTCCGGTTTAAAGGACTTGACCCCCGGAATTCCAACAGCACAAAAACCGCGGTCAAGGAGAGTAAGCGTATCGACCACGCCTTCGCAGAGATACACCCACCCCGGATTTCCATCCAATACAGAAACATTATAAGGAAAAGGAACTACTCCCTTGAGATTGAGCTCCTTGGGAACGATGGAAGAATCTATCGCCCGGGCTTGGAAATAACGGGGAACGACTTTAGTGTCGAGATAGGGAAAAAGCAGCGGATGCTTGTAATACTTGAGATTTCCGTTTTCGTTAAAAAGCCCTACCAACTGAAGAGTTTCCTTGCCGAACTTTTCAAGAAGCCCTCTATTTACTTTGTCATAATCAACAATCGTGCGGAGCCGCATCATCTGCCATGTTTTCTTGAAAATGCGGCGTTTGACAAGCCATTTGGCAGCAGGAGTATCTTCAATGACAGAAAGCATTTCAAAAAAAGAAAGGACCACTCTCGCCTTCAAAACAGGATCGACTTCCGGTGCGGGCTTAGCCTTCCTGGCATCGGTAAATGCTGGGGACAGAGGCCGTTCCCGCGGAATCTTGGAGGGCTCGATCCGGAAAGACAATGCAAATTCATTTTGAAGCCATTCAATCGCTTCCAGAAAAGAACAATTTTTGGATATTTCCACCAGATGAATCACGTCACCGTGCACATCGGGACAAACCCAGCAATTAAAAAGGCCTTTGGATTCCGAAAGGGATACGGACGGAGTGCGGTCTCCGTGCGCATGGCGCATAAAATACGGGCAGCGAATTTTACCGTGCACTACTTTATATCCCAAGTGTCCTGCAACCTGAGTAATGGATAAAGAGGATTTGAATGCCTCTATTTCTTCGCGATCCTTTGCCATCTTACTACTTTTAGAGAAACTATGCAGATCCCGCAAAATATACAAGAAAATGCCGATATGAAACAATATACTTCTTTCCGCGCAGGAGGTTCTGCAAAATACTTCGCCAAAGTGGAATCGGCAGAAGAGCTGACAGAGTTCAAGGAATTCGCCAAAGAAGCCTCGCTTCCGTATTTTATTCTTGGGCTCGGTTCCAATGTGGTCGTCTCGGATGCGGGCTATGAAGGCCTGATAATCAAGCTCGGAAAGAAATTTTCGCATTTTAAGTTCGACAAAGAAACGCTTACCGCCGGAGCTGCGACACCCCTCTCCATTCTCGCCCGGATGAGCGCTACAATGGGTTTTTCAGGAATACATCTCCTCGCGGGAATCCCAGGCAGCGTGGGCGGAGCCGTGGCAATGAACGCCGGAGCTTACGGAGAAGAAATTGCCCAGACGCTCACCGAAGTCAAAGTGCAGGAAGAAAACGGAACCATTCAAAATTATTCTAAAGAAGAATGCGGATTTGACTACCGCCATTCTGCATTCCAAAATACCAAGAGTATAATACTTGAAGCCTCGTTCCGCCTAGAAGCCGCCAATTCAAAAGAGCTTCTGGATGCACAAGCCGAAGTTTTAGCGGAGCGCAAGGCGAAACAGCCTCTGGAACTTCCCAGCGCGGGATCCATGTTCAAGCGCCCGGTCAGAGGATTTCCCGGCGCACTCATAGAACAGGCTGGATTAAAAGGATTTGCCATCGGCGGAGCTCAAGTTTCCCCAAAGCACGCCAACTTTATTGTAAATACAGGATGCGCAACCGCACAAAACATCTACGATCTATCGCAACTGATACGCGACCGCGTCAAAACCCTGAGCGGAATTCAACTCGAACGCGAAGTTATTTTTCTCGGAAAATTCTAAAGCGCTTCCAAGGTTGAATTATCAGATAAAAAACAGAGCCGATAAGCCCGCCGACAAAATCAGCACCGACATCGCCAAGAGAAACGGAACGCCCCGGCGTAAAGGATTGGTGAAATTCATCCAGCACACCGGACACAACACACAATATCACCGCAATAAACGCATACAGAAAAGGCTTCGCATTCCAACGGGGATTCTTGAACCAAAAACAGAAGAAGACGCCAAGACAGGCATAGACACCAGCATGCACCAATTTGTCATAAGGCGGAACAAGCCAAGTCATCCCAGTCCCCGGAATCGCAGAAGTCCTAAAGATGCAGGCGAGAAGCAAAAGTGCCGGAATATAGCGGAACAGCGGATAGCGGACAAAAAGACAATCGAGATGTTTCAACATAACCCCAATATATAAAAGAAAAAATGCGCAAAAACAGTGGATTTAAAAAACCCCGGCAATCAGCTTTTTCTACATTTGGACGCAGTTTGCTAACTCTCATCCTTTCATAGGAGACCAAAATGAGAAAGAAACTTTTAACTGAAGGCGCCAAAGAACTCTCGTACGAAATTCGCGAGATCGTAAAAAAGGCCAACCAGCTAAAAGCACTTGGTCTCAAAATTCACTGGGAAAACATCGGCGATCCGATCGAAAAGAAATGCCAGCTTCCACAATGGATCAAGGATATCGTGGGCAAAATAGTCCAAAAGAATCCAAGCTACGGCTATTGCCCGTCCAAAGGCATTTTAGAGACTAGGGAATTTCTCGCAAACGAAACGAACAAGCTCGGCGGAGTACAAATTACCGCTGAAGATATTTTATTCTTCAACGGACTTGGAGATGCCATAGCAACCATCTATGGGCTTCTCTCCATGACAACCCGGATTATCGGGCCCTCGCCCGCTTACAGTACGCATAGTTCCGCAGAAGCGGCCCACGCGCACGCGTCACCCCTTACCTATCATTTGCGCCCGGAAAACCACTGGCTCCCGGATCTCGAAGAACTCGAGAACAAAGTCAAATACAATCCGAGCGTTGCGGGAATCCTCATCATCAACCCGGACAACCCCACGGGTATGATCTACCCTCTGGATTATCTGCAAAAAATGGTGGAACTCGCCAAGACATACAACCTCTGCATCATCTGCGACGAAATCTACAACAAGATTGTGTACAATGGTGCGCACGCCTATTCGCTTGCAGAATACATAGGCGACGTTCCGGGCATTTCACTCAACGGCATTTCCAAGCAATACCCATGGCCGGGTGCGCGCTGCGGCTGGGCGGAATACTACAACCGGGACAAAGATCCGGAATTCAACGCGTTCTGCCGCGCCATTGACAATGCAAAGATGATAGAAGTCTGCTCTACCACAATTCCTCAACTCACAATTCCAGAAGTTTTAGGAGATCCGCGTTATACCGAGCACCGCCAGACGCTCAATGAAAAGATCGGACGCCGCAGTTCTCTCATCAACGAAATCCTTTCCGATGTACCGGAACTCTATTTTAATCCGACTTACGGAGCTTTCTACAATACGATAGTCTTCAAGAAAGGCGTGCTGAACGATCGCAAGACACTTCCTATAGAAGACCCCAAGATCAAGAGTCTCGTTGAAAGTTGGGTGAAAAATGTCCCGAGCCTAGATTACCGGTTTGTGTATTATCTCTTGGGAGCGACCGGCGTTTGCGTTGTACCCAGCAGCAGCTTCTGCAGCGAACTCAACGGCTTCCGCATCACCCTCCTTGAAGAAGACGAAGACGAACTCCGTCTAGTGTTTACCAAAATTCGCGATGCAATCAAGGCCTACGTCAAAAGCGCTAAATAAGGGTACCTTTAAAAATTGCTTTGGTGAAG
>Ga0172377_10000456_pt1 | contig 38393 bp, 35 predicted proteins | sample Pumphouse3metaG_FD_119749 | JGI IMG/M metagenome (GOLD analysis project Ga0172377, IMG submission 119749) | Leachate microbial communities from a municipal landfill in Southern Ontario, Canada - Pumphouse #3 metaG | ecosystem: Engineered > Solid waste > Landfill > Unclassified | place: Canada... | reverse complement strand
TTGGTGGAGACCCTGGACGCGGACGGCCTTACGATAACGGTTTCGGCGCATAATAAGTACCGGCTCACATTCTCTCAAGAGCCTCCGGAGACGAATACGGTAAACGTGGATCTTGCGGCCCAGCCGAAGGTTCAGATACGGGACTATTACGGTAACCGGACCACGGATACCGATGAGGTAACACTGTCGGCATCCGGATCGGACGCGACTTTTGTTATCGTGTCCGGTTCGCTTTCGGCGGACGCGCTTACCGTGCAGGCGGTTGACGGCGAAGCGTCTTTCAGCGGTGTCCAATACGATACGGTTACTACGGATGCCGTTTATCTGCACGCGAGTTCCGGGTTTCTCGACAGCGATTATTCCCGGGGTATGACCTTCGCGGCGGCCAATACCTCTACCGTGGACGCGCCGGACACGCAGGTGAGCTCGCCTTTCGCGATCGACCCCGTGGATGACAGCGAAAGCGATAAGTTCGCCGTCCTGAAATTCAGGATCACCGACAGCGTCGAGTTGAGCGATTCTCTGCCCACGCTCGTGGACAAGGTAAGCATAGTCATAGGAGGAACGGGAGGAGCGGCATCCACCGACATCGCGTGGGCCGAGCTTCACGACGGCACAGAGAGGGTAGTTACAGCCGCGTCCATAACCGACAGCCACATTATCTTTGGTTCGGCCCCCAACGGCGACGGCATAGCGCAGGTAGACTCTATCGCCGATGGGACCTCAAAAGAATATACCGTGTATATCCACATGAAGAACGAAAAGCTCACGGCGGCGGAAGGCGAGACCTACACCTTTTATACGGACGAAAGCCTGGTGGAAGTGGACGGCGATGTGCATTCGTCCACCATGGCGGATGTATCCGGGGCTATAACGGCGGTTACGGGGACGGTCACGGTTACGATGACGCATTTCGAGATAGTGGGCCAGGCGGAGGGGAACACATCGGCAACGGTTACGGCCGGTTCGGGCTACGAGATGCAGATACGCGCCGTAGACAGGAACAGGAACATAGACATCGATTACAGCCACGGCACCCCCAAGATACTTGTTTTTAGCGGGCTGAACCCCGTTGGGGTGCGTAATCCCGGGGTGGAGACCAGGGCTTTCGGGACCACTACGGGTATTATTTTTACCAACGGTGTTTCCCAGACGGATAAGGCGACGCTGATCGCTTACAAAGCCGAGTCGGGAGAAATAAGCGTTCTGGAGATCGTGGGAGGGATAGAACAGGACTATTCGGTACTTACTTTTGGCGCAACCGTGGAGGGCGGCGACCCGGGCGCGATCTCGATAGTAAGCGGGAACGGCCAGACGGGAGCCGTGGGAGCCCAGCTCCCGGATCCTCTCATGTGCGAAGTAACGGATATATACGGCAATTTAAAGGCCGGAGCCACGGTGAACTTTGCTGTTACGGGAGGCACGGGAGGGAGCCTTACGGTGGACGAGGCCTCTACGGACCCGAACGGCCGGGCGGCGACGTATCTTACCCTCGGGCCCGGAGCCGGAGAGTATGAAGTAACGGCGGATGTGGCCGGTTACGAATTTACGCCGGCTGTGTTCACCGCGACCGCGCGCGAACCGTATAAATTCATAAAGGTCTCGGGCGACGGACAGAGCGCCGTTATAAATACCCAGCTTTCATCCGATTTCACGGCCCGGATGGAGGACATAAGCGATGCCCCTATACCGAATGAGACCGTTACATTCTCGATAGAGGCGCCTGCGGGCGCGGCGGGATATTCGATCAATCCCGAAAGCGGCGTAACGGGATCCGACGGCAGTGTCCGGACACGGTTAACTCTCGGCGACAAGACGGGGGATTATTATGTGACCATGGCTTATCCGGGAATTACGAGCGCCGTGTTCACCGGGACGGCCGAGTCGAGCGGGCCGCATAAGGCGGACCTTACGGGGCCATCAAGCGTGACCGCGGGTTCCGCGTCGACGGCATTCACGATAACGGTGCAGGATACGGCTTCAAACGCGGCCGAGGTCTCGGAAGATACGGTGTTTAATCTTATCACTACCGGGGACGGCGGTTTTTATTCGGATCCGGAGTGCGTAACGGCTCTTCCCGGAACGCCTTACCAGCAGTCGACGGTATCGTCGGGAAGCTCAAGCGTGAATTTTTATTATAAAGACAGTACGGCCGCGAACATAACGATCACGGCGCAGAGGGCGAGCGGCGACAGCCTGCCCGGCGGCGCTTCGGACAATATGGCGGTTACCGTAGTACCGGCCGACCTTTCGTATTTCACGATAGGCGGCTCCGAGGACGATTACACGGCCGGAGCGGGCGGAAGGGCGCTTACCGTAACCGCCTACGATAATCTCGATAACGTAAAAACGAATACCGGGACCATAACCGTTACTTTTGACGGGGCGAACGACTCGCCGTCGGGTCAGAGCCCGACGGTAAACGATTCGGCGGCGGCTTTTACCACGGGCGTTTCGCTTACCTTTAACTCAAGCGGCGTATCCTCACCCACAGTAAAGCTGTACAAGGCGGAATCGGTGTCTATAACGGCATCCTCCGGCTCGGCCGACACAGCGGCGCCCCTGGCGTTCAACGTTCTGCACGGGGCGGCCGACCATACGAAGTTTAACACGAACCTGCCGTCGCCGGTTACGGCCGGAACCCAGTTCAATCTCGACACCACATTGAACGTGGTTGACAGGTACGACAATATATGCGACGGCGCAAACGGCGCTACGGCCTACAGCGAGGCCGGCAGGACCGTGAGCTGGACCTTAAGCGGCGAGGCGAATTCCCCGGACGGCCAGCATACCGACTCCTACACCAGCCCGGTCAGCTTTACGAACGGGCGGTCCACGACAACCTTGAGCGCCGCGCTTTACAGGGCGCAGAATACCACGATCACATCAGATATCGCCGCGCTTCCCAAGGAGGCCTCGAACGTCGCCTCGAACACGATAACCGTATCGGCGGGCGCGATAAATAAGCTGAATTACGCGGTACAGCCGGCCGCGAGCGCGGTTACCTCCCAGGCATGGAACCCTCAGCCGGTGGTATCGGTGGCGGACGCCTACGGCAACCCTGTTTCCGCGGCCGTGGGAGAGGTAACCGTTTCGGCCGACAATGATACCGACGCGGATAACGCGGTAAGCCTGAACGGGGCTCTGCAGGGCACAAGAACAAAGACCATATCCGACGGGCAGGCTGTCTTTACCGATCTTAAATATACCTATCCGGAAACAATATACCTGAAGGCGGCGGTTACCGGCCAGTCGCTTGACGCTACCTATTCCAACAGTGTATCTCTTTCGGCGGCGGCGGATCTCTCGGTTACGAAGGTCATCAGCGGAGTTTCCGGGAGCATATCGTCGGTAGCGAACACGGCGGCGGAAAAAGTGGCGGTGTTCAGGTTCAAGATAACCGACGGCGGAGCCGACGGCCTCGACGGGAAGATCACGAAGATCGTGATAAACAGGAATTCGCAGGGCGAGGACAATACCGGCGGGTGGACCGGCTACGTGAACGAGGCGTACATATCCGACGGCGTTACCGAGATAGGCGGCGCTGTCGCGGATAACTCAATGACATTTGGCGGTTCCGGCGCGGTCATATACACCATATCGGACGCTACCGACAAGACCTTTACCCTCAGTATGACGGTCAAGACGTCGCTTCCCGCGGGCGCCGACGGGAAGGCGCTTGATTTTATTATGGATGCCGATGACGACCTGCTGCTTGGGACGGCTTCGTCCGTCTTCGAGGCCTCGGCACCGGTATCGAACATCGCGGCGGTTTCCGTTGTAGCTACCGATCTTGCGGTGACGGGCAGCGAGTCGATGGCCGCCGGCGGGACGAACACGATCACACTGACAGCCAGGGACGCCAACGGTAATATAGACCTCGATTATGAGGACGTGGTCACGGGAAAATCGATCACTTTCAGCGGGGCGAACGCCTCTTCGCTCGGCGATGCTCCGACCGTGAGAGCCCATACCGGAACGAATGTTGAATTCGGCACGGTAACAAACGTTAAATTTTCCAACGGCGTGGCTTCCGCAGTAGAGGACACCGACCAGCTCAAAATGAAGCTGTATAAGGCGGAGACCGCCGTAATAACCGCCTCGGACGGAGCCATATCGACGCGAGACGCGGACTCGAGCCTTTACGTAACGGTTTCGGGCGGGACCGCCTCGCAGCTATCGTGGGGTACCCAGCCGGTGGCCAACGTGGCGGCGAACGCGCCTTTTAACGTCTTTACGTTGAATATAACCGACGCCTACGGGAACACCTCGACAAGCACTGTGGAGGTGACCGCGACACCGTCGGCCGGCTCGGTGGTAGAGGGCGCCACGGCCACTGCTACGGCCGTAGCCGGAGTGGCGAGTTTTAATAACTTTTATGTTACCGGTACGAATTATCCGTTCGGCCTTACCCTTAGCGGCACCGCCCCGGGCCTTACGAGTTCCGGCGCCTCGGACCCGGTAACGGTGTTCCAGAGCTATAACGGCTCCATAAGCGTTACCGACTCGCTTACGGGAGCGCATCTGGACGAATTGTCCGTGTCGGTCTCGCAGATCGGAGAAACCGTATATACCGCGGACGGGACAAGCCCGTTCGCCACGACGTTCACGTACGGGGATTATACGTTCAACGTGTCCAAATCGAATTATATTGATCTCTCGTCCGAGGTTGGCGTAACTACCTCGCTTGACGGTTCCGACGGGTCTTACGACGGGAACGTTACGATATCGCTCGCAATGACGAGCATAAGCGAAGCTACGGCAGATTACAACGTTAAATCCAGCTTTGTTTACGACGAGGATACGCAGGATATTACGATACGGCTCTGGCTGGAAAGGCGCGGACTGCTTATTACCAGCAGTCCGGCGAACTATCTGTGGCAGGGTACGGTGGACGTTTACGACGATTCCGGAGGTGAATGGCTCGATACGATAACCTTGGAGGACGCTATGGATGGTATTTTCACATATGAGGTCTCTGACGTCCTTGCGGAAGGAAATGACTTCGGACGCGCGCTTACTTCCGGGAAATCCTATTACGCCAAATGCAAGGTAAGTTACGGCGGATCGACCAGCGTGGATTCGGCGAGAACTTATGAGACCGGCACGACCTTTACTCTGTCGGTGAACGTGACCCTCATGAGGGAAGTTATTACCAAAATGGGCCTTGAGGAGGGGGAGACGATCGCGGGTAAGATAGAGGCGGTACAGACCGACGTAACCGCCGCAAGGGCGGCGTCGGAAACGGCCGCCGAGAGGTCGGATATCGCGGCAAGCGAGGCGGTCACGGCCGCCGCGAAAGCCACGGAAGCTGCCACCGGTATCGGAGCCATACCCGAGGAGATAACATCAAGGGTTACCGAAATAGCCGAGAGAGGCGTGCTTTCGGAGATCCTTACACGGGATACGAGAATAAGGGAAGACCAGACCATAAACATAAGGTACCGCACGGACCCGGCCCTCGCGCCGACCATAACCATCTATGACGCCGACGGCGCTGTTCTGCCGGATTACAGCGGCGAAGTTATGCGGGAGATAGGCTCGACGGGTATTTATGAGTATGAGGTGACCGCGACCCGCGACTGGGGAACGGGCGATTTTACAGTAGTTTGCGAGGAAAGCACGAAGAACTCAAGAGACAGCATGGTGCTTGAGGTCAAGGCGCTTTTTGTGGCCGGCGAAGGCGTTGAGGAAGCGGTTGACGCCATAGGAGAACTCGTGAGCACGGTCTATCTGAGGACAAGAACGATAGAGGAGCTTCTGGGCGCGGTGGACGATCCGGAAGACGGAGAGGAGGGGACCGTTCTGGGGATCATTGACGAACTCAGCGAGACTATTGATAACCTCAACCTGTGGACGGTGGCTACGGACGCCCGTAACGCAAGAACGCACGCGATGCAGGCGTATGAGGAAGCTACAAGCATGAAAAGCAGTGTTGACAACATAGAGGACCAGATCGGCGCGTTGATGAATCTGGCGGCCAGTATGGACGAGCTCAGGGTCAATGTCGCCACTATTTCAAAAGGTCTTTCCGGTACGGCTCCGGAAGTTATAATTGCCGCGCAGGAGGATATTGCGGGAGACTCTACGGAAGAGACTTCACCCGCGGAGGAGGTTCCCGCGGAGATCGCCGAGGAAAGCGGGGTGGCGGAGGAGATAAGGGATTTCAACAACAGGATAGAAGAACTGGAGGCGCTTGTCAGGATACTCACGGCTTTGATCGAGCAGGAGTCGAACAAACCCATAGTGGAGGGGTGGTTTGAGAGTTGAGCAAAAGAAAAAAGGGTCAGGCCGGCCGCTTGACACTTCGACACTGTGACACTTTACAGGATTTGATAACCGGAGGGGAAAAATGCGAAAACTTATCTTGACTCTCATATGCCTGACGGCTTTTCTCGCGCGATACGGGACGCAGGATACGAGATACGCTCACGCCGCCGTCAGGCTCAAGATAGCTGTTGTCAACCCTTCCTCCGACGAGGGACAGACCGCGGATGTCAGGTATTCTCTGCCCGGGGACATAGGCCCCGAGGAGATACTTCGGAAAGGAGAGCTTGAGGTGGGATATGATTTCGACAAGAACAGCTATTATCTTTTCGGAGAGGTTGAGCTCGGCCCCGGGGAGAACAGGATACTGGATGTCGAGATAGCCGATGTATGGGTCATCCCCGGCAAGGAAATAGTGTTCCTGAGCGGACATACGGCGGACCTTATGGAAAAGCTGAAGGGTACCCGGCACAGGGAAACAGGCGAGGCTCTCGCGAAGAGCATAGGAGAGAGGATAGACGAAGTGTCCGGCGGCCAGGCAAAAGCGGAACTGTTGGGCGTCCGGGAAAAGATGAATATCTATTATGAAAATGTACAGAAAATGAACAGAATAAAGGACGAGATAGGAATGCTGGAGAATCTTGTAATAGATGCCGGCGGAGTAGTCGCCGAAAGAGTGAAGATACCCGAGACCCTGACGGTCAGTACCGGAGGAGAAGGGCGCAGGTCCGCGAATCTGCTGGACCTTAATATAAGGGTCAGGAACCCTTCGGAAAAGTCCGCCCAGAAAACTTCCCTGAAATACGCGCTTCCCGCCGAGATAACGCCGGAAACTGTCGCGGATGCCGCGGGGCTGGAAATGGGGTATGATTTTGAAAATGGGAACTTTTATGTTTTCAAAAAGGATATACTGCTTGAACCTTCCGAGGCGGTAACTTTTACTATGAAGATAAGGGACATTTGGGGCATTCCTTCGGAAGAGGTAGAGGTACTCCGGACCCATACCGGGAACATGATGCTTCTTTTAAGGGATTCCCCTTATGAGGAAAAAGCGAAACCGCTTGCGGACAGGATATTGAGTAACACCGACGGGATAATAGGGTCCCAGGAGACGGAGGCGGACTCGGACCCGAAAAGACGTATCTCCTTATACAGGGAAAATCTCGGTGTTCTGAATGAGACAAAAGAACTTGTGGCCCGGCTGGAAAAGATGGTTACTCAGTCCGGGGCTTCGCCGGGCGTTACCGTAGCGAAAGCGGAGCGGATAGAAGGCGGAGGCCCCGAGGTGAAACGGCCGCGGGGATACGAGGGGCTAAGCGCCATAGCGAAGACGATATTCAGGGGCAAGGCGCCCACACCCGCCACGACGTGGAAGATCATAATTTCCATAATAGTTTTCCTGGGGATAGTGGGAGGCCTCTTCTTCGCGCTCTGGTACGGGAAAGCGGGGAAGTAGCGAATACGGCCTTAACTTCGGGGTTTTTCGACAGCGCAATGGCGTAAGGTGTTATACGAAAATGGAGCCGATAATATGCTTATACAACTTATAGCGGTCCAGGTTGTGACGTTCTTCGCGTTGGTTTTTGTCCTGAGAAAGCTTTTATACACCGAAAGCGTGAAAGAGACCGCCAGGCTTAAAACCCTGAAACGGGAGATCACGTTCAGGCAGAGCGAACTCCAACAAAAGATCGATGCCGCCGAAAAAAAGCATGATGAAATGGTCGCCATGGCGGAACGGGAGATAGCGAAAATGAGGGCTCGGGCGGAAAAAGAGTCTGAAACCTTAAAGCAAAAGACACTTACCGGCGCCAAAGAGGAAGCGGAGAAGATACTGAACTCCGCGCTTAACTCCAGAGAGAAGATCAAGGATGAGGCTGAGCTCGAAACGCGGAAAAAACTTCCCGCGATGGTAAAACGGATATTTGTGGAAATACTTTCTCCCGCCGCGCGGGAAAGTATACATAAGGAGATGACAGGCCAGATCTCGGATGTTCTCAAGAACATGCCCGGGGAGCGGTTTTACGACGGGCACGGTGGTCGCGTGTGTGTACAAACGGCCTTCACGCTCTCAGACAGCGAAAAAAAGAGGATATCCGGGATCATATCGGAAAAAACGAATGCCGAAACATTTCTTGAGGAGTCGGAGAACAAGGAATTACTCGCGGGCATGGTCATCGAGATCGGGACGCTTACTTTGGATGGAAGCCTGGAAAACAGGCTTAGAGAGGTCCTGAAGAAATCGGGAGAGTAAGGACGGGTTGTCATAGCGTCAAAGTTTCAAGCGCTGTTGAAAGCGCCGGGGCGCCGAAGGGCCAAAGGCCAGGACTTGATAATTTCGCGGCGCGGAGGTAGGGGTTTGCAGACTTTGTTCATGATGTTAATTGTGTTCTCGACCATACTGGGGCCGTCAGTGGTTATAGGGGCAATAGCGTTCGCGTCCATAAGAGCCCTGGGAAGGAACCCATCCGCGGCGTCCAATATACTTTTGGCCATGATCGTGGCGCTTATATTCGCGGAGGCTATTGCCATTATAGCGCTTTTAATTCTTTTTCAAATTTTCGGAGGGTGATACCTGAAATGAGTTCCGGCAGTATCAGCGTTCGTGAGACGGGCGTTATAAAAGCGGTTAAAAAAACTATCCTGAAAGTTGAAGGCCTTTCCAGCTGTATGCTGGGAGAGCTTGTTGTCCTGCCGGATGAAAATAAGGGTATGGTAATGGGGTTTAACGAAAAAGAGGTACTTGTTCTTCTGCTCGGTTTTCCTCAGGAAATAAAGGCGGGCGCCAGCGTCTATCTGCAGGGAGAGACTTTCAAGATCCCCGTAAGCGAAGAGTATCCGGGAAGGATCATAAGCCCTCTGGGGGAGCCCCTTGACGGAAAGGGGCCGGCCGCGCCGGACGGGGCGTACCCGGTTTTTCGCGACGCGCCCGGGGTACTGGAAAGGGTCCCCGTCTCGGAGATGATGAGGACTGGAATAAGGAGCATAGACACGTGCCTGCCTATCGGCAAGGGCCAGAGGCAGTTGATAATAGGCGACAGGATGACCGGGAAAACGACCCTCGCCCTGGATACGATCTTGAACCAGAAAGGCAGGGGGGTCGTGTGTATCTATTGCCTGATCGGCAAAGATCATGTTTCGCTTGAGAAGGTCATCGGCACGCTTAAAAAACATGAGGCTCTGGACTACACCGTTATAGTGCCCGCGCTGGCGTCGTCAACGGTGGGAGAGCAGTACCTGGCTCCTTACGCCGCCGCGGCTATAGGCGAATATTTCATGTATTCGGGCCGCGACACGCTGGTCGTTTTTGACGATCTGACCAAGCATGCCTGGGCCTACAGGGAACTCTCGCTTCTTCTGGAGAGGCCTCCAGGCAGGGAAGCGTACCCCGGAGATGTGTTCTATCTGCACGCCCAGGTAATGGAAAGAGCCGCCCGTTTGTCGGCGGCGGCGGGAGGCGGCTCAATGACGTTCCTGCCCATCGCGGACACGCTCGAAGGGGACATCGCGGGTTTTATCCCCACCAACCTTATTTCCATGACGGACGGACAGATCTACCTGAACTCCGCGCTTTTCGGCGAGGGATTTAAACCGGCCGTTGATTTGGGGCTTTCGGTCTCCCGTATAGGAAGCAGGGTACAGCCCGCTTTCCTGAAAGAACTTTCAAAGGACCTTGGACTCAGATATCTGCAATACAGAGAACTGTTGAAGACGACAAAGCTGAGAGCCGTCCTTTCCGAGGAGATGCAGAACCGTCTGAGACATGGTGTTAAGATAGAATCTCTGATCAAGCAGGACAGGAACATGCCTTCATCCATGGCGGAAGAGGCCATATTCTTTTACGCTCTGAAGACCGGCGTGCTGGAAGTCCTGTCCGACGAGAATATGGAGAGTTTTAAGAGCGGTATAACCGAATTTATACGGGGGAAATACCCGGAAATGATCGACAGGCTGAATGAGGGGGGAATGCCGGAGGAAAGGGAAAAGAAGCTGGTGAATGAGGCCATGATCGAGTTTTTCAGAGAAGGGTGAGGAGGGGCCGGACGCTTTCAATGAAGTTTTGACACTCTGGTAATACAGAGTTTTCCTTGTATTTCAGACAGCCCTTACTGAAGAAGGAAGAAACCGATGAGTACAATAAAGGAACTTGCCGAAGAGCTGCGGTTCAACGACGAGATCGCGGAACTCGTCAATGTCATGAAGAATATAGCGGTATTCCATTTTTACGCTCTTCAGGAGAAAAAAGACCGGTCCGACAAGACCTCCGGTGAGATAGACGGGTTTTTCAGTATGTTGGATCTTAAGGGTATCTCACACCCTTACCTGAAGCCGCGGGCGGAAGGCACTTGTGTTATCGTGGTAACCTCGGATGAAGGGTTTATGGGCGGCCTCAATATCCGGGTGGCTGACGCGGCTCTAGAAGCGGCGGGAATGGAAAACCCCGTATTCACGGTCATAGGCGCAAAGGGAGAGCTATATATGAGAGAACGTAAAAAGACCTTTACACGGTTCTCTCTGAAAGATATCGAGGGATCCGGCGGGAAGGAGTCGGACGCGGAAAAAAGGGAAAAACTTGCCTGCAGGCTCAAAGACCATATAGTAAAGGGTTTCGGGAACGGTGAGTTCGGAAAAGCAGTCATATTCTATCCCCGCCCGGTCTCCTTTATGGTGCAGAAGGTGGAGGGGGTTAGTTTACTGCCGTTGGAGAGAGGCGGAGCGTCAGAGTTTCAGAGTTCTGTAAAGCGGGAAGATGGATACGCGCGTTTTTGGGGCGGGGATATCATAACCGAGTCGCCTCCGGACGGCATTATGGAGTATCTTGTAGAAAAAATGCTCATAGAGAGGATACGCGGCATACTGGTGGAGAGTAAACTCTCGGAATTCGCCGCGCGCGCCATCCATCTCGAAAAAAGCAAACAGAAACTCGAGGAATCGCAAAAGACGGCCAGATCGCGATATTTCCGCGTCTACCGCGGTGTTGTGGACACGAACATTCGCGAGGTATTTTCCTCACAGCTTATAATAAAGAAATAGCGTCAGATAGGCGGGGGCCGGAGAATCGCAATGTCAGAGCGACGGAGTGTAAGAGGGGCAACAATACGAGAAGCGCGCGCGAAAAAGGCGGCAACAATGAACAAAGGAAAGGTGGTGGCGGCACAGGGACCCGTGGTTGACGTAAAATTCACGTCCCCGGCGGAATTGCCTGCCATTTTCGAGGTCCTGAGAACGGAGACGGCGGAGGGAGAAGAACTTCTGCTGGAGGTTGCCGAGCATCTGGAGGGCAATGTCGCTCGTTCCATAGCGCTTGGATCAACGCTTAACCTCAGGAGGAATTCCGAAGCTGAAGCTACGGGCGCCCCCGTCCGGGTGCCGGTGGGACGGGAACTTTTCGGCAGGATAATAGGCGCTACCGGACGGAGCATGGACCAGAAAGGCGGCATAAAAACCGAGCGGTATGACGCGGTCAGGAAGGTCCCTTCCAGGCCTTACATAAACCCGGACAGGTTAATAGGAGAGAAACAGCCGATACTTGAAACGGGGATAAAGGTTATAGACCTTCTTTTTCCTCTGGTGAAAGGTTCGAAAACGGGCCTGATAGGCGGGGCCGGGCTTGGAAAAACGGTGCTGATACTCGAGATGATCCATAACATAGTTACAAAACACAAAGGTGCCTGTGTTTTTACGGGAGCCGGAGAGAGAATAAGGGAAGGGAACGAACTGTATTTCGAGTTCAAGGCGCAGAATATCCTGGACAAGGTCATGTTCGCGTTCGGCCAGATGAACGAGTCTCCCGGGGTCAAGTTCGGCGTGACTCTAACGGGGGTAACGCTCGCGGAATACCTGCAGGAGAGAAATAACGATGTTCTTTTCGTTATCGATAACGCCTACAGGTTCGTGCAGGCCGGCGCTGAGATATCTACGCTGCTCGGACGGATACCGTCCGAGACGGGGTATCAACCGACTCTTGCCTCGGAGGTGAGCGATTTTCAGGAAAGGATACGGTCCAAAACGGGCGGATCGATCACAGCTCTGGAGACGGTTTATGTGCCGGCGGATGATCTTACTGACCCGGCTGTGGTCACTATATTCAGCCATCTCAACTCGATCGTTGTTCTAACCAGGGAAAAATGCCAGTTCAAGATCTATCCCGCCGTCGATCCCATTCTTTCCTCTTCGAGTAATCTCGATCCGGCCATAGTCGGAGAAGAGCATTTTTCTATAACGCAGGAGGTTATTAAGATCTTCACCAAGTATAAAGAGCTGAGAAAAATAGTTCCCATTGTGGGTATCGAGGAGCTCTCTCAGTCGGACAGGGTTATATACGAAAGAGCCGGCAAACTGCAGAACTTCCTGACCCAGCCCTTTTTCGTGGCGGAATCTTATACGTCAAGAAAAGGGGAATATGTTACGCTGAAGGATACACTGGAAGGCTGTGAAAGGATAATAAGCGGGCGCGTGGACAAAGTGGATGAGGATAAGTTCTATCTGATAGGGAAATTGGAGATGTAGCGCCTTAGAGCGTCGGAGTGTTGAAGGGCCGAAGATGAATATCGAAAATAGCGGGGAGGGACGGACATGTTCCGTGTGGAAATAATGTCGTCCGAAAGGACGTTATACGAAGGGGAGGCATGGAGCGTCTTTTTTCCGGGCGCATCGGGCGAGTTTGAGGTCATGGATCTGCATAAACCCATCGTGAGTCTTCTGGCCGCCGGAGATATCGTTATCGACCAGAAGAGGAGAATACCGATAAAGCGGGGAGTTATGCGCATGCAGAAAGAAGTGCTGATCTCTCTGGTGGATGAGAGGTAGAACGCGGAGCCAGGCAAAGAGATCCAACTTGAAGTATCCGGGGACACCCGGATAACCGGCCTTTTCGGAGGGTAAATGGGAACGCGTAACGTTATACGAAAGGGGAGAAAATATGCCGCTTAGAATAGGGGAAATACTTGTCGAGAAGAAGATAATAACGGCGGAACAGCTAAACATCGCCATCAAAGAACAGGAGAGCACGGGCGAGGCCGTGGGCGAAATTCTGAAAAAACTGGGGTTCATAACGGAGTACCAGCTTCTCAAGGCTCTTGCCGAACAGCAAGGCATACCGTTCGTTGACCCCGGGGAGTTGCAGATCGACCGTAACGTCATAACGAGCGTCCCGCCGAAGTTCGTCTGGCATTACAAGATCATGCCGGTGCGGCTGGAAGGCGGCACGCTTACCATTGCCACATCCAACCCGTTCGACATGTGGCCTCTCGACGATCTGGAGACCAATCTGGGCTACAGGGTAGAAAAGGTGCTGGCCACTTCACGGAGCATACAGGACGCTATACGGGAATATTACGGCGTGGGCGCCGACACCATAGAAGAGATCCTCGCGGCCGAAAAACCTGAAGATAAGAGGCCGGCCTGTCCTGCTGACGGCGAAAAAGAGAAAGATATAGAGAAGATGGCCGGAAAGGCATCCGTGATAAAGCTTGTCAACCAGATCCTCGAGGAGGCCATAAGAGACAGGGCCACCGATATACACATTGAGAATTTCAGGACCAGGCTTCGCTTGCGTTACAGGATAGACGGGATCCTTTACGATACCCGTACCAGCGGGGATATACACAGTCTTTATCTCGCCATAATATCGCGAATAAAGGTCATGTCGGGGCTTGACATAGTGGAGAGACGTCTCCCGCAGGACGGGCGAGCCCAGATAAGGGTGGATAAGAAAGAATATGAGCTTCGAGTTTCCTGCATGCCCACTCTTTATGGCGAGAACCTGGTTATCCGGATATTACCCACGACAATGATTTTCAGTGTTCAGGACCTGGGCATGTCGCCGGAAGACCGGGACGTCCTGGAGGATATTATAAAAAAACCGTACGGGATCCTGTTGGTTACGGGTCCGACCGGCAGCGGGAAGACAACAACCCTGTATGCCTGCCTGAGCAGGCTGAACACAAAAGAAAGGAAGATAGTGACCATAGAAGATCCCATAGAGTATGAATTGGACGGTATCTCACAGACACAGGTAAACCCCGGGATAGGGCTGACCTTTTCCAGGACGTTGAGAAGTATGCTGAGGCACGACCCGGATATCATGATGGTGGGCGAGATCAGGGATTTCGAGACGGCCGAAATAACCATACAGACCGCTCTTACCGGGCATCTCGTATTTTCCACGCTTCACACCAATGACGCGCCGAGCGGAATAGCGCGCTTGATGGACATAGGTGTCGAACCGTATCTTGTGGCTTCCTCCGTGGAGGCGTTCATGGCCCAGCGGCTGGTAAGGGTTATATGCGATGAATGTAAAGAGCCCCAGGAAATACCCGAGGCGGTCCTGGAACGGTTTGGCCTTTCCTGCAGTCTGCCGGACGGGAAAAAGGCCGTTGCTTACCGCGGTAAGGGCTGTAAGGCGTGCGGCAATACCGGTTACAGGGGGAGAACGGGAATATACGAGATCCTGCGGGTCGATGGTGAAATGAAAGATCTGATACTTAAAAAGGTCTCCGCAGGAGAGCTGAAAGAAGCCGCCGTCAGGTCGGGCATGAAGACGCTGAAACAGGACGGCTGGAACAGGGTACTGGAAGGTATTACCACTCCCGAAGAGGTTATGCGCGTGACGCAGGTATGAGGCAGGGCCGGAGAAGGAAATCCGGAGTGAAAGTAAGATTCAGGTATTAATATTTGACATTTTGACGTTATGATGCTTTCAATAGCGCGCGCTATACGCAGGAGACGAAGATGGCGGTCTACGTTTATAAGGCGAAAAAAGGTCCGGAAGAGGTTATTCACGGAGAGATAGAGGCGGTATCAACAGAAGAGGCCGTTGAAAAAATAACTGGTTCAGGGCTTGTGCCTATAAATATTTTTGAGAAAAAATCGCCTGGCGAGACTATCGGCTCGTCCGGTCCGGATCCGGACACGCCGGAACCCGGGACGCGGCTCCTCTTTTGCAATATCAGGTCTTCCGATGTAGACACTTTCACCAGACAGCTATCCAGCCTCATCAGGGCGGGCGTGCCTGTACTTAAGGCGGTAGACCTTATATCACGCCAGACGGAGAACAAGGCGCTTTCGAAAGCTGTGGCCGAAATAGGAAAAAAGATAAGGACGGGGAAAATGCTTTCGGATGCCATGAAGGAGTATCCCCGTATTTTCGATAACCTGTACTTGAGCATGATCAGGGCCGGGGAAAAAAGCGGGACGCTGGATTCCGTGCTGGAAAAACTGGCTGAGTACGGGGAAAAACAGAATGAGACCAGGCATAAGGTTCGGACGGCGATGGCCTACCCGATCTTTATGATGGTGGCGGGGATATGCACTGTATTCCTGATACTTACATATTTTCTGCCGCGGTTGACGGGACTTTTTATTACCATGGATCGGGCGCTTCCCCTGCCCACCAGGATATTGATGGGTATAAGCGGGTTTTTCTCGGACAACGCATGGTTCATTCTGGCGGCGGTAGTGTGCCTGGCGCTGTTCCTGGTGAGAGTAAGCCCGGGGAGCAGGAAAAAGGTTTTTTACGACGCTCTGAAATTGCGTGTCCCTCTTTTGAGGGATATCACGCGAAAATCCGAAATAGCGCGGTTCACGGGAACATTAGGTCTTCTTTTCGGACATGGGATCCCGGTATATGAGGCCCTTACTTTCGCGAGTGATACTATGACCAATGAAGTATTGAAAAAAAAGCTTTCGAGGGTGTCGGGAGCCATAGTCGGGGAGGGGACAACGCTTTCCGCGGGACTGGAGAGAGCCGGAGTTCTTCCGGCTTTCGCGCTTAATATGATAGCGGTCGGGGAAGAGAGCGGGGACCTGGAGGGGCCTCTTACCGAGGTCGCCTCGACTTATGAAAAGGAAGTGGACCGGGCCATAAAGGTCTGGTCGTCGCTTCTCGAGCCAATGCTTATACTTATTATCGGAGGAGTGGTCGCCTTTATAGTGTTCGCGATGCTCCTGCCCATATTCGATATTGCCCCGGCGCCGTAGGAGGGAGAGAAGCGGAGCGCCAGAGCGCCAGAGGAGCAAAGATGGCCGGGACAAATTTATGATACCGCGGCGCTTTGGCATTATTATGCTTTATGCGGCGTTTCCACGCTCATAACAGGCAAGGTTTTATGATCATGAAAAGGGAGTTTATGTGTGTAATGGCCGGTGCCCTGATGTTTGCAGGTTGTATGGACGCGCGCGCGGTTCAGTGGCAGGAAGTACGAAGTGAGCATTTTATTGTGTATTATCTGGAAGACAAGCCCTTTGCCGGAGAAGTTTCCAGACGGGCCGAGGAGTATTACCGCAGGATAGCGGCGGATCTGGGATATGTCCGCTACAGCGGGTTTTGGAAATGGGACGAAAGGGCCAAGATATACATTTACCGGACGCATGAGGAGTTCCTTGAAGAAACCAACATACCGAGAAAATGGGCCAAAGGCGTTGCCAGATATGAAAAGAAAGAGATAGCGAGTTTCCGCGCTCACGGGGATTTTCTGGACGGACTTCTCCCTCACGAGATAGCGCATCTTATATTCAGGGATTTTGTGGGGTTTCCGCTTTCGGGAGAGGGCGTGCCGCTCTGGATAGATGAGGGTGTGGCGCAGTGGGCGGAGAAGAACACAAAGACCCGGGCCGGGGGCCTCATGAGGGCACATTTGAGGTCCGGGGTTCACATACCTTTCTCGGATCTTACGGAACTGGATGTGAGAAAGGTGGATGACCAGGGTATGGCACACCTTTTTTATGTACAATCGATAACGATCATCGATTTTCTTATACAAAAGTACGGCGGCGAAAGGTTTACCCGGTTCGCCCGCGGGCTTCGTGACGGAAAGAGCGTGGATGCGGCGCTTTCCGCGGCATACACAAATTACATAGCAGGTATAAACGATCTGGAAAAAAAATGGATTGAGTACTATGGTGTTTAGATACATAGTTAGTTCCGCGGTCTTTATTCTGACGGCGTGCGTCGCCTGTTTTTACGTTCCCGCAGGCGCGGAGGAGGGCCAGAGCAGCGCCCCGTCAAGATACGGGGGGCCCGGCCCCGGGCGGGAGTACGGCTACAGGCAAAGTTCCGGAGATGAGACGGAAGTTCCGCCGGGAATGGAATCGGTTCGAATCGGAACGACCACATTGATCCTCCCCCGGGGACTGCGGGTAAAAAAAGAGGGAGGCAGGTTCCTTATGGAGGAGTTTAGCGAATACACGACCCGTCGTTTCGTCGAGATGGAACGGGAGCTTGCCGGGCTCAAAGAACGGGAAGAGGGATTAAAGTCCGAGATAGAGGAGCTGAAACGCGCGGTTGGATCCCTGAAGGGCGGTGTAGTTGAGAGGAGGGATCAATAGGGAACATTACAGGCCCTTGCAATGACAACGGTTTACGATAAACGGATGAACGGGGAGAAAAGGAAAATGAAAAGACAGCAGGGGTTTACCTTAATCGAGATCTTGCTTGTGGTGGTGATACTTTCCACTCTCGCGGCACTGGTCGTGCCGCGGTTTGTGGGCCGTTCAGAGCAGGCTAAAAAAATGATAGCCGAAGCTGATGTGAATTCGAACATAGCCATGGCGCTTAAATTATACGAGCTGGATAACGGGATATCCCCGACCACCGAACAGGGTCTCAACGCTTTGATGGATAGGCCGTCGACTTCCCCCGCGCCGGTGAGCTGGACGGGGCCTTATCTTGAAAGGCATCCCGTTGATCCCTGGGGCAATCCGTATAAATACAGATACCCGGGAACGCATAACGCGGGAGGATATGACCTTTTCTCCTCCGGCCAGGACGGACAGGAAGGGACAGAGGATGATGTCACGAACTGGTAGACAAGGCGGGTTCACTTTCATAGAGGCCATGGCGGCGGTAGCCATATTGTCTATCGTTCTGGTTGGTGTTGTTCAATCCTATTCCAGGGCTCTTTCAGCGATGGAGATCGCGAGAAGCGGCATAGACGCGATATATGTTCTTAAGAACAGAATGACAGAGCGTCTGCTGGAACACGCAGGAGAAGAGTGTATTAGCAGGGGCATCACACAAGGGGTGTCGGCGGCCGGTCAGAGGGAGATCAAATGGTCCCTGGACGCGGTTTATCTCGACCCGCCGGAAGAAGGCTCGGATCTTTTTCTTATTGAGATAAAAGGAACGGCCTGGGATGAAAGTGCCCGGCCTCGCAGGGACCAGGTCATCTACACGTACAGGATAGGTGAGGCCGAAATAACGGTGGAGGAATAAAGATAACAGGGCAGAGAAAAGAACAGACAGCGGCAGGCGGGTTTACGCTGGTCGAGCTCTTGATCACGGCCGCGATAATCAGCACTGTGGGTGTCGCCGTGATAGCCGCGTTCAGCGGCGGGTTCAGAGTGTACGAGAGGACGCGGGAATACGCGCGCGCCAGGACCGATATTCTGTTTTCGGCGGAAAAGTTAGAACGGGACTTAAGGAGCATGTTCGCCGTCTCGACGGTACCCTTTATCGGTGACGCGGAAAGTGTTTCTTTCGCGGGCATGGTAAATACCGGCCGGCCCGGGGAAACGGCTGTCTCTTTGGGCAGGGTGATCTATTATCTGGAAAAAAGCGAAGGCGCCCTGATGAGGGAGCAGCAGCCGTATCACGACCGTGTTTTCGAGGCGGAAAAGAATAAGTACGGCAGAGAGCGATTGGCGGAGGTTTCCGGTGTTGGATTCGCGTATTATTATTACGATCCGCTTGAGGAAACATATAAATGGGAAGAGTCATGGAAAGGCTTTACCGAGGAAGGCCCGGAAGGGGCGTCAGACGTAGAGATCCCCATAGCCGTCAGGATCAGGATAGGCTATATTTCCGACGGACGTGAAATGTGTGAAGAACGTCTTGTGATGCTCCCCCTGGCCGTGCCGTGGAAGGGGGACGAATGATGCGCGGATCCCGCGGAAGTATTCTTATTGTGACTCTCTGGTGCGCGTTCTTTCTTGCCGCTTTGTCGGTTGCTGTTTCACTGCATGTCAAACCCCGTCTTGACTTAGCCGGCAGGCTGATCTACAATACGAAAACATATTACCTGGCCGTTGCCGGCGTCGAAAGGGCGATACTTGAGACAAAGCTCGACAAAACGGATCTGTATGACGAGCTGAACGATAGCTGGAGCCGCAATAACGAGGCGTTCAGAGAGGTGGAACTCGGCGACGGCGTTTTCAGCATAGTGCCCCCGCGAGGGGACATGCCGGCCGGCGGGACGGCGCCCGCGGACGGGGGAGAAAAAGTTGACGCGCTCAAATACGGCCTTGTGGACGAAGAGAGAAAGATCAATATAAACACGGCGCGTCATGATACGCTTCAGAGGTTCTTCGAGGACACGGGAGGACTTTCTCCAGACTCGGCGGATGATCTCGCGGACGCGGTTTTGGACTGGCGCGGAGAAGAGGTACATGACCCTCCGGAGGGCTACGAGTATTGTCCTAAGAAAGATGATTTTGAGGTTCTTGAAGAGCTTCTTCTGGTATTGGGAATGAGCGGTGAGCTTTTCGGAAAAGTGAGAGGACATCTCACCGTTTACGGTGAAGGACGTGTGAACGTGAACACGGCGGACGGTGAGGTTCTCGGGGCTCTGGGGTTGAGCGAAGAACTTATCGTCAAGATAAAGCGGTTTCGGGCGGGAGAGGATGCCGAAGAAGGCACGGCAGACGACAATTTCTTTGATGACATCGGAAGAATGGCCTGGAAGCTGAACGAGCATATCCGGATATCTAACCGTGAGATCGCGGAATTGAGCAAGGCTTCCGGCCTGGGTCTTTTTACGGTGAGATCTGACAATTTCAGCGGCAGCTCCTGCGGCTATACCCGAACCGCCCGCGAGGTTACGCGTATAACGTTTGTTTACGACAGGGCTAACGGTGTTCTAAGATACTGGAACGAAAAATGAACATATTGAAACCTATGGATATCAGACGATACAAAAATTATTTCCAGAAGAACGGGATCAGTATGCCCGGGAGCCGGCTCAAAAAAAACATTGTTGCCGTGGAAATAGGGAATGACTGGCTTAAGGTAATTGAAGGCGGATCTTCCCCTTCTCCGAAGATAACCCGCCTTATTCTGGTTAAGCTTGCGGATATCCCGGGGCTTGTATCGGAATACATATCGGATCTTTTCGTTTCAAACAAATTGGACAGGCGGAACGTGATATCTTACGTTCCCAGGAATCTTGTGACAACGCGTGTTATAGAACTCCCCTCGACCGACGCCACTGAGATCGATAGTATGATAGAACTTCAGATCAGCAAACAGACACCGTACCTGAAGGAAGAAGTAGTCTCAGCCCATAGCGTCATCGGCGGCGGCAGGGAAGGCTACACCACGGTTCTTCTGGTAATAGCCAGGCGCAACATAATAGACGAACGTATAAAAACGCTGGAAGACGCAGGGATAAAAATAAAATCCATGGTCTTGAGCTCGGAAGGGGTAGTGGGATGGCTCAGGAACGCCTGTCCGCGGGAGTTTAAAGAAGTCTCCGGCGGGACGATCGCCATTCTGAGCGTGGATTCTAACTATTCGGACATAATTATCGTACAAAATGAAAAGATTGTATTCACCAGGGCTATATCAATGGGGATAAATCAGTTCTCAAGGGAACATGAGAGCCATTGGGAAGAAAAATTTATTTCTCTGCTGCAGCGCACTATAGAACTCTACCGGCATGAAAGTAAGAGCGCGGACATAGGCGCGATATTTCTGGTCGGTCCGTCCGGTATGGATAGTCTGGAGGATGTAATCGGTTCCGGGATAGACATACCTCTGCGGGCGACAGGACTGACCCAGGGTGTGCAGCTCGGACAGGACGCCGATAGGGCGTTGCGTGATGATAAAGTCCGCTTTGTCTCTCCCGCCGCTCTCTTCGGTGTATTTTCCTTCCGGGGAAGGTCCGAAATAGATCTGATGCCTTCCGGAATGAAGATCCAGAAGGCCATGGAGGGGAAACGGCGACAGCTTGTGATAACTGGAGTTTTGGCCGCGGCGCTCGTAACGGCGGCTTCGTTCCTCTTTCTTATGAACATATACATGAAAAATTCTTATCTTTCTCTCTTAAAGGAAAGAATATCCGCGATGGAAAAACCCGCGCAGAAGGTTGCCAGATTGAATATGGAGACCAATTTGGCGAAGGCCCGGCTCGACGCCAGAGGCTCCGCGCTGAATCTACTGATAGAGATCCATAAACTCACGCCCCAGAAGATATACTACACCGATATTACAATAGAAGAGGAAAGCCGTGTGATCTTGAAGGGGCGCGTCCCGGCGATGTCCGAAGTGTTCGGCTTTGTTTCCACTCTGGAAGGGTCGGATCATTTTGTGAATGTAAAGACAACTCATACGACGACCAAAAAAGACGAAACGGGCGAATACGTCGAGTTCGGGATATTATGCGTCTATAGCGAAGGATAAAGATGTTTATCAAGAATCTTTCTAAAAAAGAGAAGATAGGACTCAGCATAGCCGCCTTTTTCATATTTCTGGTTGTTCTGGACAGGGCCGTGTTTCTCCCCGTGCGCGGCAGAATAGATCGTCTGCAAAAAGAGATAGAAATTCATGAAAGAGAGATGCGTCAGCACCTTTTTTATCTGGACAGGAAGGAGAACGTCGAGGGAGAGCATACCAGATACGTCCAGGATATAGTCGAAAAGCGTTCTGAAGAGGAAGAGATGGCCGGGATACTGGCGGAAGTAGAGACAATAGCGCGAAACGCGGGATTATCGGTGCTTGATATAAGGTCGTTTTCTCCCCGGCAGGAAAGTTTTCTTAAGAAATACGCGGTCGACATGGCCGCCGAAAGCGACACAAAAACCCTTATCAATTTTCTGCATTGCTTGAGCTCTTCTCAACAGCTTTTGCGCGCGGAAAAACTTACAGTTTCTCCCAGGGATGCGGAGGGCACTGCCTTGAAGATTTCAGTTGTTATAACAAAAGTTGTTATTCCGGGGCAGCATAATGAAGGGCCCGGCCTGCGATGACGCGGGAGCGGTCGTTCATAGTAACGACGGTATAAAAGTCTATTTTGCAAAACCCTATTTAGAGGGATAGAGTTCTGCGGAATAGCGTTTTCACGTCATTGCGAGGGAGCGAAGCGACCGAAGCAACCTCATAACTTATTGTATTTATTGAGATTGCTTCACCCGCCTTCGGCGGGTTCGCAACGACGGGCGTGGGAACGCTACATTTCTGCGGAGCGTGCCTTTGGGGTCGCCTTTGGGGTCAGGCCTCCCCATTGGCCATTTTTCACAGCGATTGTCCAATGGGGAATGGGGAGGCCTGACCCCCATTTCTCAAAAAGAATTGACATCCCTTTTCTCGGATGATAACATCTATTTTCTTGGAATATCATCCCGGGGCTGTAGCTCAGCTGGAAGAGCGCGTGCATGGCATGCATGAGGTCAGGGGTTCGAGCCCCCTCAGCTCCACCAAAACCTTTGGGGTCAGGCCTCCCCATTGGCCATTTTTCACAGCGATCGGCCAATGGGGAGGCCTGACCCCCATTTTTATATTGACAAACGGGGGTATAAAAAATATACTTTCCTCAATTGAAAATGTCGTATAAACTTGTCTTGGCGACTTTTATGGCGACGGATGGTTTTTTGCTCTGTTTTTTTTAAACCATCCCGGGAAACAGAACAAAAAATGGAGGCGAAAATGAGAGATACTGTCAGGGAGGCGTTTGGACCACATCTCATGATGGATCTACGCGAGTGCGACCAGGAGAAGTTAAGCGACTACAACCTTGTGTTTGATGTGCTGAATGAACTGCCCGGAAAAATAGGCATGACAAAGATAACGCAGCCGTATGTTTTTCCGTATTCGGGTCTTATTCCCGAAGATAAGGGAATTACGGGTACTGTAATAATCGCGGAAAGCCATATATCCATACATACTTTTCAGGAAAAAGACTATTGTTTTGTGGATGTGTTCTCTTGTAAGGATTTCGACGTGGAACTCGCGGCGAAATGTCTGGTGGAAGCGTTCGATTCCAAAGATTTCGATAAATACGTCGTTAACAGAGGCAGGAATTTTATCCGCCACAAGTATCTTGAGAGCACTATGGCCGCATAAAGGATCTTTTGAGGTAAGCCCATGGATAGAAAAGTCTTTTTGGAGGACATGGGCGATGAGTTCTCCGCAAGAGAAAATTCGGAAATAGTTATACTGCCTGTTCCTTACGATGGAACGAGTACATGGGTTAAAGGGGCCGATAAGGGCCCCTTTGCTCTTTTAGAGGCGTCTTCCGAACTTGAGCTTTATGATGTGGAGACTTGCGGCGAAGTTTACAGGCACGGGATATTTACCCACCCTCCGATGGAGGTCGCGGGGATAGAGCCGTGTGAAATGGTGAAAGAGGTAAAGGCCGTAACATCCGGGCTTATAAACGAAGGAAAATTCGTTGTTACGATAGGGGGAGAACACTCGGTAAGCACGGGGGCCGTAATGGCTCATTCTGAAAAGTTCGATAATATGTGCGTGCTTCAGCTTGATGCTCATGCCGATCTCAGAAATGAATATAAGGGAAGCCCCTACAACCACGCATGCGTTATGGCCAGGGTAAAAGAGATATGCCCGTTCGTACAGGTAGGAATAAGAAGCATGAGCGCGGAAGAAGCCGCAGGGATGACGAGAGAAGATGTTTTTTTCGCCCATGAGATAAAAAACAGTCCCGATTGGATCCCGCGGGTTGTTAACAGGCTGGGCCTCAACGTTTACGTGTCCATAGACCTTGATGTTTTTGATCCCGCGTTCCTTCCTTCGACGGGGACGCCGCAGCCGGGAGGGCTGGACTGGTTCCAGGTAACATCTCTTCTCAGGGCGGTTTCCGAGAGTAAGAACGTAGTAGGGTTCGACGTTGTGGAGCTTTGTCCGCGGCCGGAGGAAAAGTCTTCGGATATGCTGGCCGCGTCGCTTGTATACAAAACCCTGAATTATGTTTTTATGAACAGGTGAGGAAGGTGAACTCGGGTGTGATCATCGCTTAGCTTTATTCGGAAAGAGGGATTTCCTTCGGCTTCGCCTTTCTTTGGACAGAGGGCCTTTCTTTGGATTCGCCTAAGGACAAGCAGGGCAGGAGGTAAGGTCGGAATTGACTGGAAAATTATGGAACATTACAAATTTACCGACATAGAAAAAAAGTGGCAGGAAAAATGGCTTGAGGGCCGGCTTTTCAGGGCGGATACTGAAAATACGTCGAATAAGTACTATTGCCTTATGATGTTCCCGTATCCTTCGGCCGCTCTGCATGTGGGGCATGGCAGGAATTATATTATAGGCGATGTTGTTGCCCGCTACAAAATGATGAGAGGATTTAACGTTCTTACTCCCATGGGCTGGGACGCTTTCGGCCTTCCGGCGGAGAACGCCGCGATAAAGAACGGTATACATCCGCGCATATCCACTCTTGCGAACATACAGATGATGAAAAAACAGCTGAACTCATGGGGCGTGGGATATGACTGGGACAGGGAAGTAACTTCGTGTATGAGCGATTATTACAAATGGACGCAGTGGATATTTCTCAAGATGTACGAGAAGGGCCTTGCGTACAGGAAAAAGGCCTTTGTTAACTGGTGCCCTTCCTGCCATACGGTGCTCGCTAATGAGCAGGTAGTGGAGGGCGAATGCGAAAGATGTTCTTCGGCTGTCCAGCAGAAAGACCTGGAGCAGTGGTTCTTTAAAATAACAGATCACGCCGAAAGGCTTCTTGCGGATATATCTAAACTTGATGAATGGCCCGAAAAGGTCAAGGCCATGCAAACGAACTGGATAGGACGCTCGGAAGGGGTAAATATAGATTTCCCGGTTGGCGGTTCGGACGAGACGCTTACATGTTTTACAACAAGAGCGGATACTATTTACGGCTGTACGTACATGGTGCTCGCGGCGGAACATCCCATGCTGGAGAAGCTTATAGAGAACGTCCCCGGGAAAGCCGAACTTATGGCTTTTGTGGAGAAAGTGCGGGGGCTTTCCAAAATAAGCCGAACCCGAGATGAGACCGCCAAGAACGGCATTTTTACAGGGCGTTACGTGATCAACAAAATAAACGGCAGGAAGATACCCCTTTGGATAGCGGATTATGTTCTTATGGAATACGGGACAGGAGCTGTTATGGCGGTTCCGGCGCATGACAGCCGGGATTTTGAGTTCGCGAAAAAATACGGCCTTCCGGTAGAGACTGTAATAGAAGGTCCGGAGGGAAGCCCGGAGCCTCCCGAACAAGCTTATGAGGGTGAAGGCAGACTTGTTAATTCTGACAGGTTCACGGGCATGGATAATACGCGGGCGGCAGAAGCTATTGCCGACCATATGGAGAAAGAAGGCATAGGTAAAAGAGCGGTACATTTCCGTTTAAGGGACTGGCTTATATCCAGACAGAGGTATTGGGGCGCTCCCATACCAATGGTATACTGCGAAAAATGCGGCGTTCAGCCGGTGCCGGAAAAAGATCTGCCTGTAATTCTTCCGGAAAACGTCGAGTTCAGGCCCACCGGAGAGTCGCCCCTAAAGAATTGCGAAGAGTTCGTTAAGACAAAATGCCCGGCTTGCGGCGGGGACGCCGGACGGGAGATCGATACCATGGATACGTTCGTTGATTCAAGCTGGTATTTTCTGAGGTACATATCACCGCGTCTTTCAGACAAACCTTTTGAGAAAAAAGACGTGGATAATTGGCTTCCCGTGGATCAGTACATAGGCGGGGTGGAACATGCCATACTGCATCTTCTTTATTCAAGGTTCATAACCAAGGTGCTTTTTGATCTCGGCCTTACGGGTTTTGACGAACCTTTCAAACGCCTTTTTACCCAGGGAATGATAATAAAGGACGGCGCTAAAATGTCCAAGTCCAAGGGTAATGTGGTAAGCCCGGACAGTCTTATAGAAAAATACGGGGCCGATACGGTAAGGCTGTACACTCTTTTTATAGGGCCTCCGGAAAAAGACGCGGAGTGGTCGGACCGCGGGGTGGAAGGGGCCTACAGATTTTTAAGAAGGGTGTGGAACCTTCTGGAAATTCTTGAAGACTCACCCGAAAGTACCGGCGACGGGGAAGCCGAAAAGCAGCTTCTTATTAAACTTCATCAGACAATAAAAAAAGTAACTTCGGATATAGACGGGGAATTTCACTTTAACACGGCAATAAGCGCCGTTATGGAACTTGTGAATCATGTTTATTCCGGTATCAGCGAAAAGGGGAAGAACTGTTATTCCGAAAAGTGTCTCAGGCAGGTGCTTTCCGGGACCGTGCTTCTTATCGCCCCTTTCGTGCCCCATTTGGCGGAAGAGATAAACGAGAGATTGGGCGGACGGAAAAGCGTTTTTACGATGGAATGGCCGGAGTACCGCGAAGATATGCTCGAGACGGACATGGTAGTTGTTCCGGTGCAGGTGAACGGTAAGTTGAAGTCTACCATAGAGCTTTCAAGAGGCGCCCCCGATGACAAAGTTAAAGAAAAGGCCCTGTCAGATGAAAAAATAAAGTCGGCCGTATCCGGAAAGACGGTTAAAAAATGGATAATCCTCAGTGACAAGCTGGTCAATATCGTCGTTAGTTCCTGACCTTATATGAGAAAAATATTTTTTTTATTATTCATTTCCGCGATATTTCCGTTCTCCGTTCTCGTTCCCGCGTTTTCGCAGGCGCCGGCTCCCGAGGAAGGCCCGACCTATGTAGAAAGGTCGGGACCTTACCGCGCCGGAATGCCCGTGGAGATAATAGAGAAGGTCCCTCTGCCCAGGGGATACAAAGAGGGCCTGTATTTTGACGGCGAGAATATTTGGGTGAATAACGGGGAGAACATAAATACATGGATAGTTTCCCCCGCGGGAGAAATACTGAGAGAAATAACGCCCCCCGGTACCTTTTCCGAAGGAATAACCGATTCGTCTTTTCCGGGGAAATACTGGATCACCGACTGGGACACAAAAAAACTTTACAGAGTAAGCATAGAGAACGGCAAAATGCTGCCCGATATTGAAATATCCCTTGCGCCCGCTCTTCCGACAGGTGTTATTCGCGTAGGGGAGATCTTGTATGTAATGACATGGACAAGAGGCCTTGGAACAAAATACCACCTGCTTCAGATCAATAAGGACGGCGGGATTCTCAGGAAAATGAGAATAAAAGGCATAAGCGAACCGTCGCAGATAACCTATGACGGGCGCTACCTGTGGATAACCAGCTGGTATAACCGAAGAGTGTTTCAGGTGGATCCCGGGGACTTCAGGGTCATGGGGCATTTTGTCTCTCCCGCCAAAGAGACCACAGGCATTGCATATGACGGCGAATTCTTCTGGATAACCGGCACGAATGACGATCTGTACAAAATTAAAGTATCTGTTCCGCATGCGGCGCTGATGTGTGTATTGTCTCGTTAATAACCGGGAAAGATGTTGTCGATAGGATATTTTTCCACATGGGTAAAGTCATAGAATCCGCGCATTCTTCTCTAAATGAGCCTTATCCGCGGAACTCATTGTGATACTGTGCTATGACGACCTTGCCCCCAAGCGGTATTGCCTGATCCGTGCATAGGAGAGAAATGCCCGGTTTTGGCTGATCCCGCACCGAAATGGTAAATTTTTAAGAAAATATTGTGTTCCGAGTTTTCTTAGGGTAAACTGGCGATATATGAGAGACACAGATGGCGCTAAAAAGGTTGAAATGGTCTTGTTTCAAGGATGTTAGAAAAGGCAAATTTCTATTAATAGGGTCCATTCAATGCTCGGGAATTTAAGATTGTTTGAGTTCGAAAGACAGGCTATCCGGTCTTTACCATTTTTACATAACGTCCACTAAAATGGGGAAGATTATAATGATACCATTCCTTGACCTCAAAGCTATTAATAACCAATATTTAGAAGAGACAACTAAAGCAGTTAATGATGTTATTAACTCTGGTTGGTACATACTCGGGGAGCAAGTTGAACTATTTGAAAAAGAATTTGCTAATTATTGTGGCACTAAATATGCTATAGGAGTAGCTAATGGCCTAGATGCTCTTATAATCATTTTAGAAGCCTATAAAGAGCTTGGGTTGTTTAATGTTGAGGATGAAGTAATTGTTCCAGCTAATACCTACATTGCTTCCATATTAGCAATTTCTAAAGCAGGACTAATCCCTATTTTGGTTGAACCTGATATTAATACCTACAATATTGATTTTGATTTAATAGAAGCAAAAATAACCCAAAAAACCAAAGCAATTATGGCTGTTCATCTTTATGGTCAAGTGTGCGAAATGGACAAGATAAATAAAATAGCAAAAAAGCATAATCTAAAGGTGATAGAGGATTCAGCTCAAGCCCATGGTGCTGTCTATGGTAGCAAAAGAACTGGTAACCTGGGAAATGCTTCAGGTTTTAGCTTCTATCCAGGCAAGAATCTAGGTGCATTAGGAGATGGGGGAGCCATTACTACAAATGATGATGAATTAGCAGAAGTTATTAAAGCTTATAGAAACTATGGGTCTCATAAGAAATATGTAAATGAATACCAAGGACTAAATAGTCGACTAGATGAAATGCAAGCAGCAATTCTAAGAATAAAATTAAAGTATCTTGATGTTGACAACCAAAACCGTCGACAAATCGCAGAATATTGTTGTAAGAATATTACAAATTCTAAAATAATATTACCGGTTGATAGTCACCCGTCACCAGTCACCATGAAAAATCATGTTTTTCATCTTTTCGTCATTCGTTGCAAAGACCGCGATAATTTACAAACGTACCTCGCCGACCAAGGTATCCAAACATTAATCCATTACCCAATTCCTCCGCATAAACAAAAAGCATATAAGCATTGGAATGATTTGAATTTGCCAATAACTGAGCAGATTCATAATGAATGTCTTAGTTTGCCGATGAACCCGGTGTTAATTAAAAATGATTATAAAAAAATTGTTGAGATTATCAACGAATATTTTTAAGATTTTAATTTATGATACTAGATTTTTCGTAGAATATGTATTGATTGGGGCTACCTGTGTCAATAGGATATCCCAAAAAAATAATGCTGTCCAGGCAGTATGGGTGGAAGGACAGGTATGATAGTGAATCGGCCGGATACAATAGTAGGCTTGACGAGATACAAGTTGCCGTTCTCAGGATAAAGTTGAAATATCTCGATAGACACAATGAAAATAGAAGGGCCATAGACAGTTAATATGGCGAACTGATAAAAGATCCGGGGATAGCGTTGCCGCAGGAGAAACCAGATTTTCAACATGTGTATCATCAATATGTAATAAGACATGCGGAAAGGAATGCGTTGCAAGAATGTTTTTGTAGACGCGGGATTGAAACGCAGATACACTATCCCAAACCGGTTTATAAACAGACTTTTTTAGACAAATCTATCGGAGGGAATTTGACCGTAACGAAACGCTCGTGTGATGAGATGTTATACTTGCCCATACTCCCATTTTTGGATGAACGTGAGACATCTGACATAGTGACGGCCATTAATGAGTGCGCTGAATGACCTTTGATAAAACAAAAAAGCTGTGAAATATGTATGCGGATTGTAAGATATCTAAAAAAAATAAGTCTAAGCCGGGTGTTACGGCAATAGTCTTGTGCTATGACCAGTCTCGCTTTGTAGTCGAATGTTTGGATAGTGTGCAGAGGCAGACATATGAGAATATACAGCTGATCATCATGGATGACGCATCAAGCGATGATTCTGTCTCAGTCATAAATCGATGGTTAAAGGACAATCAAGTTTCATGTACATTTGTGTCCCATGAAATCAATTTGGGCATATGTAGAACGCTTAACGAAGCTCTCTCATATGCAGAAGGAAAATATGTAGCTATGGTAGCCGCCGACGATCTGTGGCTGCCGGAAAAAACGGAAAGACAAGTGGCGATTATGGAATGTTCAGATCAGGGGGTTGGCGCTGTGTTCAGCGATGCCATGCAGATAGATGAAACGGGAAATGTAATCCAAAGATCTGTATTGTCGCTGAACAAAAAAGCGTTTAATTTGGAACGGGGACTGGACGGGGATATTTATTTAGACCTGCTTACGGCAAATTTTATCGCCGCTCCGACCGTGCTTATTCTTAAAAACTGTTATAAGGAAATTGGGTTGTATGACGAAAACCTGATATACGAAGATTACGATATGTGGCTGAGGCTATCACGTAGATACAAAATGAAATATGACGGGTTGACAACCGCAAAATATCGCATTCACGCAAATTCAGCCATGCGGAAGACAGTGGTGAACAGGCCTGAGTTCCAAGCTTCAAGATTTATAATAGCCGGGAAATGCCTTTCGTCTCCCGGGATAAACGCATGGCACAGGCTAACAATTTTGAAAAGGATGATGGTACGGCTGTGGGAAATATTTAAGAGTAAGCACAACGACGCGAATCATTTTATGCTAATTTTTGTCGGTTATTTAAAAGACCCTAGGAACATCGCACTTTTCGTACTTATAATATTCAGTTATTTGTTCTCCCGATCGATATTTATTGCCAGAGAAGCTGCGATCAGATTTGTAAGATTGATATCTCGTTCGGTACAATCTGCAATAAAAAGTATTTTCGTATGTTTTAAGATGATGTTTCCTATCAAATAAAAAAATGTTCGAAAACATTGTATTTCGAATGGTTTTTGACTAAAATGACGATGTATGAAGAACCCGAAGAGGGCTAAAAAGAAAGAAAACAGGGTTGTTTCCCTAATCTTGGAAAAAGAAAATTCCTATCAATTGAATTATTTGCGCAAATGTCGGGAAGTCATAAGCGTTTGGGCGAAACAGGTAAAAGATAAGCGCAAGTTGCCACTGACTTCTGCGCACTTCTCGCTATATAAGACGATACATTCATACTACAAAAATGAAATGGGCTATTGGCCAGAGCTTGTCGACTGTCGCGATTTTAATGATAAAATCCAATGGCTCAAGCTTTTTGATCAGGATGAACGGATTATTCAATGTACTGATAAGATCGGGGTTAGAGATTTTGTTGCCCAGAGGGTAGGAACACAATATCTGGTGCCTCTTCTTCAGAGGGGCAGTACACTTGATGATTTAGATTTTAGCTCTCTGCCAAAGAGCTTTGTTCTTAAGACTAATAATGACTCCGGTTCCGTGTTCATAGTGCGTGATAAAAGTTTATTCAATTTGGAGAGTGTACGCACTCAGATTGCTAATGCATTAAAGCGGAAATACGCCTGGGAAAAGGGAGAGTGGTCCTATTCATGTGTCGATCCGGTTGTGTTTGTTGAGAAATTCGTCGATCCTGAGAATCCCGACCCTCCGCCGGATTATAAATTCCATTGTGTGGAAGGTCGAGTTCGCCAACTACAGTACATTTATGATAGGGGCGACAAAACAAAGGAACAAATGATCAATAGAGAAGGGGTGTCGCAAGGATATGTCTTGTTTCCTCGGTTCCTTGCAGGCGATGCATTCTGTAAACCTGAGCAATGGGATGAGATGGTAAGGGTTGCTGAAACATTGGCATGTGGATTTAAGTATGTTCGTGTTGATCTTTATCTTTCGCAAACAGGCCAAATATATGTTGGTGAGTTGACTTTCTGGCCCATGTCGGGATGTTATCATGGGGAAGGACAGAAAATATTGGGCGAAGCTCTAGATTTCGATCGTACTACGTTTAAACCTCTTGTGTATAAACGTTTCCAGCGTGCTTATAACTAGGGGCTTTTGTTCGGGGATGACTTTATGAATCAGGAAAAGAACCGGATCCAGTAAAAAACAAAAACCAAGTTAAGGACTTAACTAACCGCATGACCATATTTAATTGGGAATCGTTGTAATGATAGAGAGAATTAAAAAAAACATTGAGTTTTTTAGAAAAAAATATTCTTTGAATGGCTACGTTGCCGAACGGGCGATAATAACCGCTCCTTTCGGTGAGCGGCATTTTCATGAGGTGATTTTAAGGCTTAAAAAGTCAACGGCTGTCTCTGAACTGGCAAGAAAAGATATGATGCTTGTTCTTGTCATTACGGATGAGAAAAGTAACCTTAACAATATTCCCGATTGGATCAAAGTTATTCAGGTAGATCCAGTTCCGGATTGGCCGGGGCATCCTGCATATCAGAACCGTTTTTTTAAGTGGGCACTCAATTTTTTGTTTCCTAATATAAAAGAGAGTATTTATTGTGATGCCGATCTTTATATTGTGGGCGATGAAAAGATGCTGTTAAACATTTTTAAAACCGCAGGGAGAATGGGCTTTTTGTCCACCCGCCACACTTTTGGCGGATGGCCCGGGGAGTATGAAAGGATAATGCGTTTTCGACGCTTTTTGGATTTTAACAAAATTCAGAAGCAGGCAGCTTATTTTCTGCAAGAGAATATTCCCGTGGATATACAGGTAAGCCAGAATAATTTCATAGCCCGCCGGCATAATAGTGATATTGAGCCTTTAATTATGGATGTTTTATGTCAGATTTTCAACTATAGCGAGCGGGATCAGTTGGCTTTAGTCCATGCCCTTTACAGGCAGGGGAGCCCTTTGATTTATGCCCAATCGGATTTTTTGTTAACAGAATTTACCCCGAGAATAAATCCGCATACGGTTTGTTTTGTTGATTCAAGCGATCCAAGTACTCGACGCTATAGAAAGATTAAGACCAGATTTCGAATTAGGATTGGCTTTGTTGAATAAAAGCGTGAAGAAATAATTTTTTGGAGGAAACACTCAGAAATTTTGGTAAAAGCACGAATAACTCTATACTTTAGTTGTGAAACCAAAAGTATAAACCTCGACAAGAGGAGCTATCCGTGCAAAACCATAATACCAAAAAGAAGACCCGATATAAACTGAAAAATTGGCCCGAATATAATCGGTCTTTGATAAAACGCGGGGATATAACGCTCTGGTTTAGCGAAGATATAGTGGATAGCTGGTATTATGGTGGTCCGAAGAAAAGAGGTGTTCAAAAAGTATATTCAGATCATGCTATCAAAGTATTGCTTACTGTTCGCAGCGTTTTACACTTGAGATTGAGGAATCTCCAAGGATTTATGGGAAGTCTGACGAAGATCATGGGAGTGGATATAACAATACCGGATTACACAACGATATGCAGGAGGCAACGCGGACTTAATGTCACATTGTATAAGAGGGACTCGCTCAAAAGAGCTCTTGCATGTGATATTAGATAGCATCGGAATAAAAGTATTCGGTGAAGAGGAATGGAAAGTACGCAGACACGGATATACAAAGCACAGAATGTGGAACAAATTGCACATAGCGATAGACACTGAAACCGGAGATATTATAGCTGAACAATTAACCACAAATAGCGTAACAGAGGCTGATGCCGGGGTGGAATTATTGAACGATATGGAGGAAGATATAGCTGATGTGCGTGGTGATGGGGGTTATGACAATATTAAGATCTTCAGGAAATGTCATAAACGGAAAATCAAGACTTTGATAGTTCCGCAAAAGAACGCCAGGATACGAGGAAATGGTGATGGTAGGAGTCCATGGAAAGCAAGGGACGATATTGTAAAAGCCATTCGACGCGAAGGGCGCGGCGAATGGAAAAGAAGTTCAGGGTACAGCTTGAGGTCATTGATAGAAACGACGATGTTTAGATACAAAACGATATTTGGAGATAAGCCGTTGGCATACGAGATAAGCAATCAGAAAATAGAGCCGACAATAAAATGTGGCATATTGAATCTTTATACGGAACTTGGCAAGCCGGATTCATATATTGTTGTAATGTGAAGGAAATTATGTGAAGGGCGAAGTGTGCCTGAAAGTATGATTTATGCAACAAAGCCATTCGAAAGTTATCTTGTCTAAAGAGCAGGAACACAGTAAACATGTTTATCATCAGTTTGTCATACGGTGTAAGGAAAGAGATGAGTTTCAGAAGCATCTTTTTCGGCAGGGTATATATACACTCCCAGATACATTATCCTAAGCCGGTTCACAAGCAGGAAGCTTTCATTAGTATGGGTGATAGAGAAAGTTTGCCTGTAACCGAACGACTTTGCGAAGAAATATTGTCTTTGCCTATGCATCCCTTCTTAGACGACGATGAGATTACCAAAATAGTTGATGCGATAAATGATTACGATTTTTAAAATGGAGAGATCATGAGGAAAAGGCCTTCAGGCACAAATATTCATCCTACTTCAAGTGTAGGACAAAAAGTACTTTTGGGAAAAGGAGTTGTTATCAGCCCGCAGGCCATTATCAACGATAATGTATCTATAAGTGATAACAGTGTTATCGGGCCACGTGTCACCATAGGGGAACCGGATAAACGTTATTACGAAGCTGGCTCTTACGAGTTTCAGGCGATAAGGACAACTGACCTGTATTCTAAGGACGCTTACTAAACGATAGGGGGAATTTATGGATGCTAATACTGGTCTGTCGAGAACGAGAATAATTGATTTACCCAGAATTAATGATGTAAAAGGAAATCTTACCTTTATTGAAGGTGGTAAGCATATACCGTTTGATATAAAAAGAGTATATTACCTTTATGATGTTCCGGGCGGGGAATGTCGCGGAGGGCATTCGCATAAAGAGATGGAACAATTTATTATTGCGTCGGCAGGAAGTTTTGATGTTATTTTAGATGACGGGTATAATAAAAAAAGAGTGCATTTAAATAGGTCATATTATGGGCTATACGTTCCGCCTGGTATTTGGAGAGAACTTGATAACTTTTCCACTGGATCGGTTTGTCTCGTCTTTGCTTCAAATTATTTTTCAGAGGATGATTATATCCGTAGATATTCTGACTTTACGAGTCAAAGTACATCCATTTCTCCAAGCCAAAATAATTCAATTTTCTCAAGATTGTTCGGCAAGGATATAGATTTACGATTAGTTGATTTGGAGGATGCAAAGTATTTACTTGAGTTAAGAATAGCCAGCTATGCAAGCAAGTACCTCTCTAAAACACCAAATGACATAAAAAAACAAGTTCAGTGGATACGTGACTATAAAATACGAGAGCAGAATAAAAAGGAATATTATTTCATCATTGAATCTAAAAAGTGCCACAAATATGGAACTTTTAGGGTGTATGATTTACTTGAGGACTCATTTTGTTGGGGGAGCTGGATCGTAGAACCAAATAGTCCGCCATATGTTGCAATAGAGTCAGTGATGTTGGCGCTTGAATTCGGGTTTAATATGCTCGGATTTACCAAATGTCATTTTGATGTTCGAAACGACAACAAAAGAGTTTTGGAATTCCATTCACGTTTTGGGGCGAAAGTGGTTGGCAGAGATCAGTTAAATGTATATTTTAATTTGGATAAAGATGTTTTTGAAAAAGCAAAAAATAAATACAAAAAATATATCGTGTGAAACTGCGGAGCATTTCAGGATAGCCGGTCCCTACCGTCTTTACATAACGTCCGCTAAAGTTGTGAAGGTCATTGGGTTTGCGCCCCTTCCGTACAGCATAGCGGATCAGACGAGCTTGGACAAGATTTGCTTTGATGTTTTACGGTGATTTTATGAAAAAAAAAGATCCGATAGTAAGTGTTATTGTTTTATGCTACAACCAATCGCGTTTTGTTAATGAATGTCTGGAAAGTATTCGCCACCAAACTTGTAAGAATTTTCAATTAACTGAGGGGTCGGGGAGTTTTTCTCCCTAACCCCTTGTAATTACAGATAAACAAGGCATACTGACTACCAAGGAGGTGGTCAATATGCGAAAACAAGCCACAAAGGTGTCTCGCGAATGGATACAACAGACGCGAAACGATTTTCGTTCATTTCTAATCGAAACCAATTTCCCTGATTCCGTAAAGGAAGGAGAACGTGGGCCGGAATTCAAGTATCCAGAATGGCTTATTATGTTCATAGCAGTTCTATCGGTTAAGTGCAAATGCAAAACCTATCTGGCTATCCACCGCATGGTCAAAGAATATTGGGATGTAATAGCCAAAGATCTTAATCTTGGTTTAATCAGCGAACGGCAATTGAGGGATCGCTTAAAAAAAATCTGCCATTTCCCTGGAAAACCAGCAACGTTTATTGTTCAACTCTTTCCTGAGTTGGAGCAAAAAGAAAATCGTAAGCGCCGATAAAATGATGATAAAAGCAAAAGATCCGGTGTGGCACAAAAAACATAAAGAAAAAGGCATAATCCCCGAAGGATTAACCGGCCTTGATAAAAAAGCAACCTGGTGTACATCTCTTGCCGATGGATGGGTGCACGGGCACGGAACTTTCAGCATGGTTTCACATGGAACATCGGTATTAGGGTGTTTTATGTGGATGCCCAATTCAGGATACGAGCCCATGAAGATGTACGAAGAAGCACGCCATTATTGGGGACAATTAAGTCATCTGGTTATGGACTCTAAAGCTGACAGCCAAAAGTTGTTTAGGAACATGAAATATAACTATGGGATCCGCTTGGTCACAGTTTGTTGAAAAAACAAGAAGATGGACAAACCCGGACGAAAAGCAATTATCACCGCGATGGCAAGTAAACGTTGCAAAAAATATTTCAAAGAGCGGTCACAAACTGTTGAAACTATGCAAGGAATCGTCAAAGATATCTTCGACTTGGACCGTTGTTGGATGCGTGGAGATGCCAACAACCGCTGGTGATTCGCCGCGATGGGCCTTTCAGTTCAAATGCATCAATTGCGAGCGTATCGCAATAAAGTATCAACATGGAAAGTCAAATCCGAGGTGTTGGGTGAACCATGAAAACTCCCCGACCCCTCAAATAATTACCGAAGTTTATAGTAAACTTATGATCAACCCAGATAAAAATAGTCGCAGTTTAATGATGGAGGCAGTCCATCTATCGGGCAAAGCAATAAATATTTCCAAAACAACAGCGCCGCATGCTTTATCATATGTCTTGACGATGTACGACAAAATGCCGCATGGGTACGCAGTAATTCTTACTTTGCCGGCATTTTTTTGTTTAACGCAGAGGCACCTGAGGAAAAAATAAATAAAAAGCTTTCATGCAAGAACATCGAAAGCGAATTTTACGATTGTGTGAAATGCTTGGCGCATCCGATTCAGTAAGCGCATCAGAAAAGATTAAATTTATGTTCAGTAACGCTGGATTCTCAACAACGCTCTCTGAGGCAGGATTTCAAAAAGAACATAATCTTAAAGTTGTCATTAATGGTGTTAACATGGAGAGATTATAGACAACAATCCTGTAGCAGTTGATGCTAAAGATCTAAAAGAAATAATCCTTTCAATATGATAGGGGGCACAAATGTTGTATTATTGTGAATAAGAATCGGGGGATACGATGAGTTCACCCCGCTTTGGCTGATGCCAAAAAACGGACACAGTACCAGTAGAAGGTGTTAAGCCGTGTAAGTGCGGTAGATATTCTAAAGAGTCCAAGATTGAAGCTTTCAGGCTTTTGATATTAGGCGATAAGCTTTCAGTAATCTAGCTATGGAACTAGGTACAGAATACGATGAGCTTGATTGAAAGAATTAAATACAAGGTGATAGACTTTCTACACATAGCAGGAAGGTGTGTTATGCGCCCGAGCTTTCAGCAGATTGAGCGGGAGCTTGAACGACATTTGAACATGATTCGACTTATGGCGGACAATGAGTTCAAAGCTCGGGCCATGATGAAAAGATTGCAAGGTCGACCAATCAATGTGCTGTTTGTTTGTCATGAGCCGACACTATGGGGTATGTTTGAATCGGTCTATCAGGCCATGGCGGGAGATTCTGGTTTTGCCCCGAATATCGTTACCTTGCCGTATGAGCATCCAACGTTTTCAGCAGGCGAGTACAAAGATGCCGGGATGGCTGAGTTTTTGGAACAGAAGGGTGTTACGGTTGTTCGTGGGTATGACAAAGAGACCCAAAAGTGGATAAGCCCCGCTACACTACGGCCAGATTATGTGTTTTTTCAAACACCATATAGTTTTTTCCCTCCAGAGTGGTGTGTTGATCAGGTGTCGCTAATCGCAAGGGTTTGTTTTATCCCGTATGGGATGTGCTTGTTCAAAGGAGATGTAGATAAATGTGTACATCCTTTATCCTTTTTTCGGTCAGCTCATCTCATTTTTAAGGAAGGGCAGATTTTGAGGGATATGTTTGTCGAAAAGTTCAAACAATACGAGTGGTTCAATGAACGTAATACTATAGTCAGCGGGCATCCTAAACTGGACTA